>Ga0207428_10000140_pt1 | contig 97818 bp, 96 predicted proteins | sample RhiMethybrSRZTD1_FD_187600 | JGI IMG/M metagenome (GOLD analysis project Ga0207428, IMG submission 187600) | Populus rhizosphere microbial communities from Tennessee, USA - Rhizosphere MetaG P. TD hybrid SRZTD1 (SPAdes) (version 3) | ecosystem: Host-associated > Plants > Roots > Rhizosphere >... | reverse complement strand
ATGCATACCGAATCGGTGCGACACATGGAGCGCCTGCAGCCTATGTCGATTTTCTGCGCACTGAACCAGTATTCCTGCCTAATCCAAATGTAGGACTCGGCCAACTAGCGAAAACTAAGGAAGCCTATCACCTGGCAGACGCTGCAGCAGTCGCGAGACACTCCCGATTGCGCGAAGCCACGATTAACCTTGCTGGCGCGCGGACTCTGGTCGTGGTCCCGATGCTGAAGGATGACGAGGTAGTCGGCGCGGTTTCCATTTATCGCCAGGAGGTGCGGCCATTCACCGATAAGCAGATAGAGCTAGTCAAGAACTTCGCTGCGCAGGCCGTCATCGCCATCGAGAACTCGCGCCTGCTCAACGATCTCAACAAGCTGAACCAACAGCTCGAACAGCGTGTCACCGACCAAGTTAGCGAAATCGAGCGCATGGGCAGACTGCGACGGTTCCTTCCTGCGCAAGTGGCCGATCTGATCGTGGCCTCCGGGGCGGAAAAGCAGCTCGAAAGCCACCGCCGAGAAATTACCGCGCTGTTCTGCGATTTGCGCGGCTTTACCGGCTTCTCTGAAAGCTCTGATCCAGAAGACGTAATGGCTCTACTGCGTGAATATCATGCGGCGATTGGTGGGATCATAAACAGGTATGGCGGCACGCTTGAACGCTATGCTGGTGACGGGGTGATGGTGGTGTTCAATGACCCAATTCCAGTAGATAACCCCGCTCTCCAGGCCGTGCTGATGGCGATTGATATGAGAGCGGCCATAGGAGAGTTGATTGAGAAGTGGCGTAAGCTTGGGCACGACATTGGCTTTGGCATTGGGATTGCGCACGGATATGCCACCCTCGGCACTATCGGCTTTGAGGGTCGCTTCGATTACGCCGCCATCGGAACGGTGTCCAATGTTGCATCGCGACTTTGCGATGAAGCCAAGCCCGGCCAAATCCTGATTAGCCCTCGCGTGTTGATGGCAGTTGAGAAGGACATAACGGTTGAACCCGTCGGCGATTTTGCCCTCAAGGGCATTCGCCGCCCGATGACGGCTTACAACGTGTTAGACACTAAGGCTGCAGATTAGGGCCCGCGGCGGAACGGCTCCATGTCCGCTTTTGGCCCAAAGCAGACATGTCGATAGACGCACGAAATGTGCGCTATTGGAGGTAAAGCCTCATTTCCGTTTCGGCGGTGGCATCATCCAGCCAACGCTCTGCCGCGCTGCCTGGGCCGCCCCTTATTTCTTTACAGTGAATGCCGCGAACTCTGCAGCAAACGTAGTGGCTGTGTCAGCATCTCTGAAGCACCAGGAGACAATATCGCGGCCTTCAACGCGTCTGCTGCGCCCGTGGCGATCCTCAATCCCTCGTGCACGGTGCCAGTCGTACATGGCGTCTAGGTCTTTAGCGAAGCCGCCTAACGTCATTGCGGTCTTTCGCTGTTCACCCGGACAGCGTGTCTCTGCGATCTCGAATGATGCGGGTACGTTCTCGCTGTCCATCACAGAGCTGACGGACTGATGGACACCGATTGGACAAAGGACCTTAAGCCCGACGAGGCACAAGCAGCCCTTGATGCCCTCGCTGCACACAAGGCTCCGCTTACGGTTCGCGAGGCTGTCGAACTACGGAAGCTGAAACTGGCCCTACAAGAGAAGGCCGAAGGACGGTAGCCATTGCCTTGGAAGAAACTTCCGCTCGGAGTCGTGCGCGCTTGGTGACTTTCATCCATCCGTTGCGCGTCTGCAACTGCAAAATAGAATTTGTGCAAGAAGCGAACTTGTACCGCCGGGTTTGATCGAGCGGTACTACCTTCACACGGCGATCCCTTCCTCACGTCACCCACCACCACGGTCTGAGGGGGAGGGATCTCTGGCGGGGCCGCCATTCGGCCCGATACCGACGGCAGCCCAAGGGGCCGCCGCGATGGTGAAAAACGGCGGCCCCCGCTACGGCGACAACACTGGGGAGCGTTGGAGCCGTTAGCTAGAAGTAAGATGCAACAAAGGCCGGCGACATTTATAGGGCAAAACCCTTCTTCCCATGGGTCGCCGGCCTTATATCGACGTGCGGCATGATATCGCGCACTTACGGGCGCGGCAGGCCATTAAATGTGCCTGCAGCCTTTAAGTTAATCGTTCCTATTTTGCTGATCGCCGCCGTGCCTGGCTGCGCACAGGCTCAAACCCCGAGCGTGCCGACGGTGAGCAAGGATGACGCCCAAAAAGTCGTGGCGGTCATCAAGAGCGACAAAGCCAAGATCAAAACATATTGCGATATCAAGAAATTCGGCAGGCAGATGGAGCAGGCCTATCAGAAGAGAGACATCAAAACGACCGATGAACTATTTCGTAAAATTGAATCGCTGGAGAAAACGCTCGGCACCGAATACGTCGCATTGGTGGATCGGCTAGGCGCTATGGATCCGGAAAACGACAAACTCGCTGATGAGATTACGTCGCTGTTCGAAGCGCTCGACAGGCGTTGTAGGAGGTAGGCTTCGAAAACCTGGATCAAAGTCAAAAATCCGACAGCGCCGGCTGCCGCTCGCGCTGCTGATGGCACATTCTAACGGCCTCCGAGAGGAACTTTCTTCGGCACGGCCGCTTAAGCCTTATGTCGGTCGCGGCGACCGGGCCCTAGCTGCTTTTTCCCCGTCCCCAAGACATAAAAGCAGCAGTCCCCTCCCAGTCGTGCAGCGGCCGGCACAGAAGGGAAGACACCTTTGAAAAAAGTCGAGGAATTTCTTCGGAAGGCCGTTGAATGCCGCGACATGGCGGAGGCCGCGGCGCCTGCGCATCGTCAGCGGTTGCGAGAAATGGCTGAGACCTGGGAGCGGCTCGCCGAATTGGAGAAACGCCATCCCACGGCTTGAATTTGTAGTGCGGACGCGCCGGTCCGATGGGGATCAGTTTTTTCGCTCAATGGAATTGGAATTCGGAAGCTCCACGATAGGTACGAGGAGCTTCGTGTTGCATACCTTGCACTGATAAATCTGATGTCCTTCGTGCTCACTAGAATAGCCGACCTTTATGAGCCACATGGGCACGTCGCATGTGGAACAAATGGGATGTGGTTCGTTTGAAGATGTGTCCGCCGTCGGCACTGCCAAAATGCTTTCGGTAGTGTCTCACCCTTATAACTATTCTAATGTGCGGTCAGCCGCGTAGTCCAGTTTCCACCGTACGAATGTGATCGCAGGTTTCACATTGATAAAAGTGGGTCTGCGGCGTCTTTTCAGCGCCAACCCTGGCTCTCCATTTCAGCTCGCCGCCACAATGGGGGCAAGGACCCGGATCGATGTCACTCGGCTGCACGGCGTACTCCACTTATAGGGAGACGCGCCGCCAGCAATTTGGTTCACATCAAATGGCACTGCGATGAACTTATAAACTGCAGCCGCTGCGGTCAGCGGCACGACGGCTGCATGGTTCGTTACGTTGATCTGGTCGCTAGGCGAGAGCGCGCCGCTAACGTCTGACAAAAAGCAGGGCACGGGCCGTTCGTTCTGTTGACAATCGAGCGGATTTAAGGCGACATAGGCGACATGATTTGCTCTGGAGGGCAGCATGTCGGTACGCAAGCGCGAATGGACCACCGCTAAGGGCGAAACCAAGACAGCCTTTATCGTTGACTACAAGGACAGGGATGGCGACCGCCATATCGAGACGTTCAAAACAGAAGGGGAAGCCAAGGATTACGAAGCGAAAGTCCGCATTGACATCAAGAAGGGCATGCACACGGCGCCCAGCAAAAGCGTCACGGTTGCCGAAGCCTGCGAAAGATGGATCAAACGTGTCGAGGCAGATAACCGGGAGCGGTCAACAGTCGATCAATACAGGCAGCACGCCAAAATTCACATCGTGCCTCGGCTCGGCAAGACCAAGCTGGCGAACTTGACGGAGCAGTCTGTAGAGGGCTTCCGCGACGATCTGCTTGCGAACTTGTCCCGTCCTTTGGCGCGCAAGGTGATGGTCTCGCTCAAGCAGATGCTCAGGGCCAACAAGTACAGCCACGTCGCCGATGGGATTTCCATCAAGCCGGACAAGCGCAGCAAGCGCAGGCTTGAACCTGGGCGCGATCTCCCGACACCTGCGGAGGTCAAGCGTATGGTTGCCCTGGCGAACGACCCTCGTACTCGCGCCCTGCTGCTGCTGGCGGCTCTGACTGGCCTACGATCAAGCGAGATGCGCGGCTTACGCTGGTCCGATGTCGACATGCGGCACCTGGAACTGCACGTCCGGCAGCGCGCCGACAGATATTACGAAATCGGGGCGCCTAAATCGGCAACGAGCATGCGGGCCATCCCGCTCGACCAGGACACACTGCTGCCCGCGCTGAAGGAATGGAAACTCGCGTGCCCCAAGGGCGAGGCCGATCTAGTGTTTCCTGATGCCGAAGGTGGCCCCGTCCATCACGAAATACTGTCTCGCCTGCTGGAAGCTGTGATGATCGAGGCCGGAGTTGTGGACAAGGGCGGCAATGCGAAATACTCACCTCACGCCTTCCGGCACTTCTTCGCCAGCTGGTGCATCAACCCGAAAGAGCGCGGCGGCCGTGAACTAACCCCTAAGGCCGCACAGACATTGCTTGGACACAGTTCCATCACCATGACGCTGGACTTGTACGGTCATATGTTTCCTAAGGGGGACGACCGCGCCGAGCTTGCGAAATCGGTCAGCGCGCTGCTGGGGTAATAATGAGTTTTATGCAACATGAAGCGCGACATATGGAACAAAAGTTGGAAATAACCCAACAAAAACAACTAGCGCAGTTCAATATCGCACGGGTCCGCTATCCGCTCGACGATCCGCGCATGACGGAGTTCGTCGAGAATGTCGAACGCGTACACAGGCTCGCCGAAAAAATTCCCGGATTTGTGTGGCGGCTGCAGGACGAAAGCGGCCACGCTATGAACATCCGGGTCTATGACGACCCCACGATCTTGCCGAACCTCACAGTGTGGGAAAATGTGGAAGCACTCGAGCGGTTCGTTTGGCAGACGCTCCACAGGCGGTTCTACGCACGGCGCGAAGAATGGTTCGAGCCCATCAAGACCACGCTGGTCTTTTGGTGGATTCCGGTTGGTCATCGTCCTGAAATGTCGGAAGGCGTAGCGCGGCTGGACTATTTGATTGCAAACGGACCGAGTGACTATGCATTCGGCTGGAAAGAGATCGCGGGCGCAAAATTGTGGAAGACGGCGCGCGGCGATGAGCGAAGCGAGCACGCGGCATGACCAAGATCATCATCGACGGCAAGGAAATCGATGTTCCGCCGGAGTACACCCTGCTCCAGGCGTGCGAGGCTGCCGGCGGTGAAATCCCGCGCTTCTGTTACCACGAGCGCCTCTCGATCGCCGGGAATTGCCGGATGTGCCTGATCGAGGTTGTCGGCATTCCGAAGCCGCAAGCGTCTTGCGCCATGGGCGTGAAGGATCTGCCGCCCAACAAGGACGGCTCGCCGAAAATCATCAATACCAAGACGGCGATGGTGAAAAAGGCGCGCGAAGGCGTGATGGAATTCCTGCTGATCAATCATCCGCTCGATTGTCCGATTTGCGATCAGGGCGGCGAATGCGATCTGCAGGACCAGGCCATGGCCTATGGCGTGGACGCGAGCCGGTACCGCGAGAACAAGCGCGCGGTCGAGGAGAAATACATCGGCCCGTTGGTCAAGACGATTATGACCCGCTGCATTCACTGCACGCGTTGCATCCGTTTTTCGACCGAGGTTGCCGGCGTTCCCGAGCTCGGCGCCATCGGACGCGGCGAGGACATGGAGATCACCACCTATCTTGAACATGCGATGACGTCCGAGCTGCAAAGCAATGTGGTCGACCTTTGTCCCGTCGGAGCCCTGACGTCCAAGCCCTACGCATTCGCCGCGCGGCCGTGGGAGCTGAACAAGACGCAGTCAATCGATGTGATGGATGCCGTCGGCTCGGCAATCCGCATCGACACGCGCGGCCGCGAAGTTATGCGAATTCTGCCGCGTGCAAACGACGAGGTGAATGAGGAGTGGATTTCCGACAAGACGCGCCACGTCGTCGATGGATTGCGCACGCAGCGTCTGGATCAGCCCTATGTCCGTGTGGACGGGCACCTGCGGCCGGCGTCGTGGAGGGAAGCCTTCTCGGTCATCGCAGACAAGATGAAAACGACCGGCGGCAAACGTGCCGGCGCCATAGTGGGCGACCTTGCCGGCGCGGAAGAAATGTTCGCGCTCAAGGATCTGATGATGCGACTGGGCAGCGCCAATATCGACGCGCGCCAGGATGGCTCGGTTCTCGATCCAAATTGGGGCCGCGCTTCGTACCTGTTCAATGCCACGATCGCGGGAATAGAACAGGCGGATGCGCTGCTGATTATTGGCGCGAACCCTCGACGAGAGGCGGCAGTCCTCAACGCCCGTATTCGCAAACGCTGGCGGGCGGGAAATTTTCCGATCGCCCTGATCGGCCAGAAGGCCGACCTGACTTACACGTATGATTACCTCGGTTCGGGTGCGGAGACCCTCGCCGATCTTGCGCAAGGCAAATTCGCCGACGCGCTGAAGGCGTCGGAGCGCCCGCTCATCCTTGTCGGCGCCGGCGCGTTTACGCGAAAGGACGGCGCATCGGTTGCCTCGCTTGCCGCCAAAGCGGTGGTCGAGTTTGGTGCACTGAAGGATGGCTGGAACGGCTTCTCCGTCCTGCATAGCGCGGCTTCGCGTGTGGCTGCGCTCGACCTCGGCCTCATTCCCGGCGCTGGTGGGCTCAATGCGGCGCAGATGGCCGCAGGCAAGGTCGACATGCTGTTCCTGCTTGGTGCCGACGAGATCGAGATCTCGAGTAAGCCTTTTGTTGTTTACATCGGCACGCATGGCGACCGCGGCGCACATCGGGCTGACGTAATCCTGCCCGGTGCTGCTTATCCGGAAAAATCCGCGATCTATGTCAACACCGAAGGCCGCGTGCAGATGGCCACCAGAGCTGCGTTTCCTCCGGGCGAGGCGCGCGAGGACTGGGCTATCCTGCGCGCCCTTTCCGACGCTCTCGGGTCCAAGCTTCCATACGATTCATTGGATGAGTTGCGGCAGGCGATATTCAAAGCCCATCCGCATCTGATGCGCGTGGGGCAGATCGCTCCGGGCGAGGCGGGCGACATCGTGAAGCTGGCAAAACTTGGCGGAAGTCATGAAAAGGGGCCGTTGCGCTCAGTGGTAACCGATTTCTATTTTACCAATCCGATCGCTCGCGCCTCGGCGATCATGGCCGAGTGTTCGGCCCTTGCACAGGCGGCGGCCAAGAAACCCTCGATGACGGCCGCGGAGTAGGGCGATGGATTTCTTCTGGACCTATCTTTGGCCTGTCATCGTGATCGTGGCGCAATCATTGCTGCTGCTGGTGATCCTGCTTGTTGCGATAGCCTACATTCTTCTTGCCGACCGCAAGATCTGGGCGGCAGTGCAGATTAGGCGCGGCCCGAATGTCGTCGGGCCTTGGGGTCTGCTGCAGTCTTTCGCCGATTTGCTAAAATTCGTGGTCAAGGAACCGGTGATCCCGGCCGGCGCCAACAAGGGCGTGTTCCTGCTCGCGCCGCTGGTCACCTGCGTGCTGGCACTTGCGGCCTGGGCCGTAATTCCGGTCAATGCAAACTGGGTGATCGCCAACATCAACGTTGGCATCCTCTACATCTTCGCGATTTCCTCGCTGATGGTCTATGGCGTGATCATGGCCGGCTGGGCTTCGAATTCGAAGTATCCATTCCTGGCCGCGCTGCGCTCGGCCGCGCAAATGGTCTCGTACGAAGTCTCGATCGGCTTTGTCATCATTACCGTTTTATTGTGCGCCGGATCGTTGAACCTGTCTGCGATTGTCGCCGCGCAAAACGGGAAATACGGGCTGTTGAACTGGTACTGGTTGCCGCTGTTCCCGATGTTCGTGGTTTTCTTTATTTCGGCGCTCGCGGAAACCAACCGTCCGCCGTTCGACCTGGTGGAGGCGGAATCCGAACTCGTCGCAGGCTTCATGGTCGAGTACGGGTCGACCCCGTACATGATGTTCATGCTCGGCGAGTACGTGGCGATCGGAACGATGTGCGCCATGGCGACGATCATGTTTCTGGGCGGATGGCTGCCGCCTTTGCCTTTCGCGCCTTTCACATGGGTGCCGGGCGTGATCTGGTTCACGCTCAAGGCGCTGTTCATGTTCTTCCTGTTCGCGATGGCCAAGGCCATGGTTCCGCGCTATCGCTACGATCAACTCATGCGGCTCGGCTGGAAAGTATTCCTGCCGCTCTCGCTTGCGATGGTGGCGATCGTCGCTGCCGTCATCCAGTTCGGCGCGTTGGCGCAAGGCGTCGTGAAATGAGGATGCGATGAGGCTCGATCGCGCGGCCAAAGGCTTGTTCCTGATGGAGTTCGTGACCGGCTTTGTGCTGGCCATGCGCTATTTCTTCAAGCCAAAGGCCACACTCAATTATCCGTTCGAGAAGGGACCCATTTCGCCGCGCTTCCGCGGTGAGCATGTCTTAAGGCGTTATCCGAACGGGGAGGAACGCTGCATTGCCTGCAAGCTCTGCGAGGCAATTTGCCCCGCCCAGGCGATCACGATCGAGGCCGGCCCCCGGCGCAACGACGGCACTCGCCGCACGACGCGTTACGACATCGATATGGTGAAGTGCATCTATTGCGGACTCTGTCAGGAAGCTTGCCCGGTTGATGCCATCGTCGAAGGTCCGAATTTCGAATTCGCGACCGAATCGCGCGAAGAGCTCTATTACGACAAGGAGCGTCTGCTCGCGAACGGCGATCGCTGGGAACGCGAGATCGCGAAGAACATCGCGCTCGACGCCCCGTACAGGTGAGGGGATGGAAACAACTCTCGCTCTGCAACACCGTCATGGCCGGGCTTGTCCCGGCCATCCACGACTTTCGATGAAGACGTGGATGACCGGCACAAGGCCGGGCATGACAATCGAGAGTGCGGAGACAGGCGTATGATTGTCGCGCTGTTCTTTTACCTGTTTGCCGGCATCTGCGTGGCGAGCGCGTTCATGGTGATTGCCGCGCGCAATCCGGTCCATTCGGTTCTCTATCTCATCTTGGCCTTCGTCAACGCAGCCGGGCTGTTCGTGATGATGGGCGCCGAATTCCTCGCCATGATCCTGATCGTGGTGTACGTCGGGGCGGTTGCGGTCCTGTTCCTGTTTGTGGTGATGATGCTGGACGTCGACTTCGCCGAGCTCAAGCAGGGGGCATTGCAATATCTTCCCATCGGCACGCTGATCGGCGGCATCTTCCTTGCCGAGCTGGTGCTGGTCGTTGGCGCCTGGGCGATCGGCTCGGGCGTGCCGCAGGCCATCACCTCACCGATCCCGGCGAAAATTCCCAACACCGAGGCAATCGGCCTCGTCCTTTACACGCGCTATGTCTATTTCTTCCAGGCTGCGGGCATCATTCTGCTGGTCGCGATGATAGGTGCTATTGTGCTTACCCTGCACCATCGCGCGCGCGTTCGGCGCCAGCATATCGGCGCGCAGGTCGCACGCACGCCAGCGGCTTCCATTGAAATTGTGAAAGTACGGCCGGGCCAAGGGTGGGGAGGCAATCCGTGATCATTGGTCTTGGTCACTATCTGACCGTGGCTGCGATCCTGTTCACGCTCGGGATTTTCGGCATTTTTCTTAACCGGAAGAACGTGATCATTATCCTGATGTCGATCGAGCTGATCCTACTCGCAGTCAACATCAATCTGGTCGCGTTCTCGACGCATCTCGGCGACATCGTCGGACAGATCTATGCGCTCCTCGTTCTCACCGTTGCGGCAGCGGAGGCGGCAATCGGGCTTGCCATTCTCGTGGTGTTCTACCGGAACCGCGGCTCAATCGCGGTCGAGGACATCAATTTAATGAGGGGCTGAAAACGGCATGTACCAAGCCATTGTGTTTCTGCCGTTACTGGGGGCGATTCTTGCCGGAATTATCGCGCTCGTCGGGGCACGAGCCCGTTTTCCCGGCAAAGGCCCCGTTGCGGGCGTTGAAGACACTGCCGTCGATCATGGCCCCCACCATGACGCGCCGGACGTGCACGGCGGTGGGGTTATTCAGTCATCTCATCATGAAGATGAAGCGCGAGAGCCGGCCGCCGCGGGCTCCCGCACGGCCGAGCTGATTACCACGACGCTCCTGATGATCTCTATGGTGCTGTCGTGGATTGCGTTGGTCGATGTCGGCTTTGCCCATCACGACATGCGCGTTCCGGTCTTCACCTGGCTGACCGCCGGCGACCTCAAGGTCGATTGGTCGTTGCGCATCGATACGCTCACTGCGGTGATGCTGGTGGTCGTCAATACGATTTCAGCCTTCGTGCATCTCTATTCGATCGGATACATGCGCGAAGATCCATACCGGCCGCGCTTCTTCGGCTATCTGTCGATGTTCACCTTCGCCATGCTGATGCTGGTGACGGCCGATAATCTCGCGCAGTTGTTCTTCGGCTGGGAAGGCGTCGGGCTGGCGAGCTACCTGCTGATTGGATTCTGGTATCACAAGCCGGAAGCCAACGCCGCCGCGATTAAAGCCTTCATCGTCAATCGAGTCGGCGATTTCGGCTTCGCGCTCGGTGTCTTCGCGGTGTTCATGCTTACCGGCGCGATCGATTTCGATACCGTTTTCGCGCAGGCGCCTTCACTCACCGGCAAGACAATCAATTTCTTCGGCTGGCAAGCGGATGCGCTCACGCTCACCTGCCTGTTCCTTTTTATGGGCGCCATGGGAAAATCGGCGCAGTTCCTTCTGCACACTTGGCTCCCTGACGCGATGGAGGGTCCGACCCCCGTTTCGGCCCTGATCCATGCCGCCACCATGGTGACTGCGGGGGTTTTCATGGTTGCGCGGCTGTCTCCGCTATTTGAGCTCGCGCCGCATGCCCAGACGTTCGTGACCTTCATTGGGGCCACCACCGCCTTTTTCGCCGCCACCATCGGCCTCGTGCAAAACGACATCAAGCGGATCGTCGCCTATTCCACGTGCTCGCAGCTCGGTTACATGTTCGTGGCGATGGGGGTAGGGGCCTACTCGGTCGGTATGTTTCATCTCTTCACCCACGCCTTCTTCAAGGCGCTCCTGTTCCTTGGCTCGGGATCGGTGATCACTGCCATGCATCACGAACAGGACATCCAGAAGATGGGCGGGCTGAAGGATCGCATTCCTTACACCTATGTAGTGATGCTCATCGGCACGCTGGCGCTCACCGGATTCCCGCTGACGGCCGGCTATTTCTCGAAGGATGCCATTATCGAGGCGGCCTTCGTCGGCAAGAATCCAATGGCGCTCTATGCCTTCATCTGCACAGTCGCAGCGGCAATGCTCACGTCTTTCTATTCCTGGCGGCTGATCTTCAAGACGTTCCATGGCGAGCCGCACGACCGCAGGCACTGGCGAGAGGCGCATGAAAGCCCGATGGTGATGCTGATCCCGCTCGGCTTCCTCGCCGCCGGCTCGGTGCTCACCGGACTGCCATTCAAAGAAATTTTTGCGGGCCACGGAGTCGAAGGCTTTTTCCGCGAGTCGCTCACCTTCGCCAAGACCAATCACGTGCTCGAGGACATGCATCACGTGCCGCTGTACGTCGTCATTCTTCCCACCGCGATGATGCTGATCGGCTTTGTCGTCGCTTGGCACTTCTATCTCCGCCGTCCGGATATTCCGGTCGAGCTCGCGCGCCAGCACGATTGGCTGTACCGATTCCTGCTCAATAAGTGGTACTTCGACGAGCTTTACGATCTCATCTTCGTCAAGCCCACAATCCGACTGGGCCGCTTGCTGTGGAAAGGCGGTGATGGCTGGCTGATCGACGGGTTCGGCCCGGATGGCATCTCCGCGCGGGTCCTCGATGTCACTCGCAACGTGGTGAGGCTGCAGACCGGCTATCTCTATCACTATGCCTTCGCGATGCTGATCGGCGCTGCAGCTTTCATTACATGGTTCATGTTTGCGACGGGGACCCACTGATGAATTGGCCTATTCTCTCCGTCGTGACGTTTTTGCCGCTACTCGGCGCGTTGCTGGTTGCGTTGCTCGTGCGCGGGAACGAGCGTTTGGCGCGAGGCACTGCGCGCTGGGTAGCGTTATGGGCGACGCTCGTGACGTTTGCCATTTCGCTAGTCATGGTCTGGCGGTTTGACGTCGGATCGCCTGAGTTCCAGTACGTCGAAAAATACAATTGGCTAGGCATCGCCTCCTATCACATGGGCGTCGACGGAATTTCGCTGCCCTTCGTAATTCTCACGACCGCATTGATGCCGATCTGCATTCTCGCAAGCTGGACCGCGATCCAGACGCGCGTGAAGGAATACATGATCGCCTTCCTGGTACTCGAAACCCTGATGATTGGCACCTTTTCGGCTCTCGATCTGGTGCTGTTCTATCTGTTTTTCGAAGGCGGCCTGATCCCGATGTTCCTCATTATTGGTGTCTGGGGCGGCCCGCGCCGCGTTTATGCCAGCTTCAAGTTCTTCCTCTACACGCTGCTTGGGTCTGTCCTGATGCTGCTCGCCATCATGGCGATGTACTGGGAAGCCGGAACGACCGATATCGCGGCACTCCTGCGTCACGGGTTTCCGGTCGGTCTGCAGAAATGGGCCTGGCTCGCGTTCTTTGCGTCATTCGCCGTGAAGCTGCCGATGTGGCCGGTGCACACGTGGCTGCCGGATGCGCATGTCGAAGCGCCGACCGCAGGCTCGGTGATCCTCGCCGCGATCCTGCTGAAAATGGGTGGCTACGGCTTTCTCCGCTTTTCGCTGCCTATGTTCCCGGCGGCAAGCCATGAATTCGCGCCCCTAATTTTTACGCTCTCCGTGGTCGCGATCGTCTACACATCGCTGGTGGCGCTTGTTCAGGAGGATGTGAAGAAGCTCATTGCCTATTCGTCGGTCGCCCACATGGGCTTTGTCACCATGGGGATCTTTGCGGCGACCGCTCAGGGCGTTGCCGGCGGCATCTTCCAGATGATCTCTCACGGCATCGTTTCCGGCGCGCTGTTCCTCTGCGTCGGCGTGGTCTATGACCGCATGCACACGCGTGAAATCGAGGCCTATGGCGGACTGGTCAACAGGATGCCGCTCTATGCCTTCGTCTTCATGGTATTCACGCTGGCGAATGTCGGCCTGCCGGGTACTTCCGGCTTCATCGGCGAATTTCTCGCATTGATCGGTACTTTCAAGGTGAACATTCCGGTTGCGACGCTTGCAACCCTCGGCGTCATCCTGTCGGCAGCCTACGCGTTGTGGCTCTACGGCAGGATGATTTTCGGCAAGCTTAAGCCTTCGCTGGAAGGTATTCGCGACATTGGCTGGCGCGAATGCGTCATCTTCGCGCCGTTGGTAGCGCTCACCATTCTCTTTGGTGTCGCGCCAAAGCCGGTGCTCGACATATCGGCGGCATCGGTTGCGCAACTGCTCGAAAACTACAACCACGCCATCGCCGCGGCCAAGACTGCCGCGTTGACGGCCCAGTAGGCGGCACATGAACCAGGCACCGACCTTGCTCGAGTTGGCGCCGTTGCTGCCGGAGCTCGTGCTGGTATGCGGAGCGATGCTGATGTTGATGACCGGCGTAGTCATCGGCGAGCGCAGTTCAGCAATGGTCAACGCCTGGTGCGTGGTCGTGCTGGTTTTGGCCGGCATCGCCTTGGCCTGGGTACCGCAGGGATCTCACGCCATGTTTGGCGGCAGTTTCCTCGTGGACGCCTATGCCCGGTTTCTTAAAATGCTGACCTTGGTCGGGTCTGCCGGCGCGCTCCTGCTTTCCCTCGACTATTTGACTCTCGAGCGGCAGCAGAAATTCGAGTATGGCGCGCTGATCCTGCTGGCCACGCTCGGTATGTTGATGCTGATTTCGGCATCCGATCTGATCGCTCTCTATCTCGGTCTCGAGCTAATGAGCCTGCCGCTGTACGTGATTGCGGCATCCAATCGCGAGAGCGCAAAATCGACCGAGGCGGGGCTGAAATATTTCGTGCTTGGGGCCCTTTCGTCGGGAATGCTGCTCTACGGCGCTTCGCTCATCTACGGCTTTACGGGCACGGTGAATTTTGCCGGAATTGCAAAAGCAACGCAGAGCGGGGCCGGCATCGGCCTGATTTTCGGCCTGGTGTTTCTGTTGGTCGGGTTCTGTTTCAAGATTTCGGCCGTGCCGTTCCATATGTGGACGCCGGACGTCTACGAAGGCGCGCCGACGCCCGTCACCGCCTTCTTTGCCGCCGCTCCCAAAGTCGCCGCCATCGCCATCTTTGCGCGCGCGACCGTCGTTGCGTTTCCGGGCATCATACAGCAGTGGCAGCAGATCGTGGTTTTTGTCTCAATCGCTTCGATGGCGCTCGGTGCCTTCGCCGCAATCGGTCAGCGCAATTTCAAGCGGCTGATGGCCTACTCATCGATTGGTCACATGGGTTACGCGCTGGTCGGCCTTGCGGCAGGAACGCCAGAGGGCGTGCAGGGCGTTCTTGTGTACATGAGCATCTACGTCGCCATGACGCTGGGGACTTTCGCAGTCATCCTCGCCATGCGACGGGACGGCAAGCTGGTGGAGGACATCGGCGATCTGGCCGGCCTCGCGCGGACGCATCCGACCATGGCATTTTTCCTGGGCGCGCTTTTGTTTTCGCTCGCCGGAATACCGCCGCTGGCCGGCTTCTTCGCAAAATTTTATGTGTTTCTTGCCGCCATCAAGGCCGGGCTCTTTACGCTCGCCGTCATTGGGGTGATCACAAGCGTGATCGGTGCGTACTACTATCTCGCTATCGTGAAGATTATGTATTTCGACGAGCCGGTGAGGGGTTTTCAGCGCATGCCGCTGTTGCTCGGGCTGATACTGGGCGTTTCGGGGATCGCAAATATCTTATTCTTCGCCTATCCGACGCCACTCCTCGGCGCGGCGACGGTCGCGGCGAAATCACTGTTTTGAATGAACCGCGAAGCCACGGGCCTGGCGGGGGTCCGGCACATAGCCTACGAAACCCTTGGCTCGACGAATGCCGAGGCGCTGGAGCGTGCGCGTTCGGGCGAGTGCGGCGCGTTGTGGATCACCGCGCGCAGCCAAACCGCCGGTCGGGGACGCCGCGGCCGTGAATGGGTTTCGCCGCCGGGCAACCTGTACGCAACCCTGTTGTTGAGCGAGCCGTCGCCCGCGGATCGTGCCCCGCAACTGTCATTCGTTGCCGGGCTGGCATTGCATGACGCGATTTCCGTCTGTGCGCCGCAGTTGGGGCCCCATTTAAATGTCAAATGGCCGAACGATCTGCTTGTGAGGCAAGCCAAGGCGGCCGGAATTTTGCTCGAGGGCGAAAGCGAGCCTCGTTTTACGGTGGTGATCGGATTCGGCGTCAATTGTGCGACACATCCGGACAATACCGATTACCCTGCGACAGACATTGCAGAGGCGGGCGCGCTGGTTGCTCCGGATGCGCTGTTGGCGGCGCTGTCTGGCGCGATGCAGCGGCGCCTCGCACAGTGGGATCGCGGGCGGGCCTTTGCCGCAATCAGAACAGATTGGATCAAGCGAGCGGCGGGCCTTGGGCAAACACTTTGCGTGCGCCTGCCGGGCCGCGAACTGTCGGGCCGTTTCGAGGGTCTCGATGACGAGGGCCGCCTGTTGCTCGATCAGGGTGGCAGTGTGACGGCGATCACCGCCGGAGAAGTCTTCGGCTTTGGCGGGCGCTCGCCATGACTGCAAAACAGGAACTGGTGTTTGCCCCGCTGGGCGGGGTCGGCGAGATCGGCATGAATCTGTCGATTTACGGCCTCGGCGACGAGCACCGACGCACTTGGCTGGCTGTCGACCTTGGCGTGTCCTTTGCCGCGGAGGAACATCTTCCGGGCGTTGATCTGATCCTCCCCGATATCCGCTACCTGGTGGAAGAGCGAAACAACATCGCTGGCCTGGTTCTCACTCATGCGCATGAGGATCATTTTGGGGCATTGCTCGACCTTTGGCCGCGCCTGAAGGTGCCAGTCTACGCGACCCCCTTCAGCGCTGCGTTGCTTGAAGCCAAATGTGCCGGTGAGACAGGTGCGCCGAAAATCCCAGTGAACGTCGTGGCTCGGGGTGGCCGCTTCAATGTGGGGCCGTTCGACATTGAGCTGGTGACGATGGCGCATTCAATTCCTGAATCGAACGCGCTGGTTATTCGGACCTCCGCCGGCACCGTGCTGCATACCGGCGACTGGAAAATCGATCCAACGCCGCTGCTGGGCGATCCGACCGACGAAAAAAAATTGCGGGCATTGGGCGAGGAGGGCTGCCTCGCGATCGTGGGAGATTCGACCAACGCGGTGCGCGAGGGTCGATCGCCCTCGGAAGCCGACGTCGCCAAAACGATCGCCGAGCTCGTGAAGACCGCCCGAGGGCGCGTTGCAGTGACGACCTTTGCCTCCAACGTTGCCCGTCTCCGGGCGGTGGCGGAAGCGGCTAGGGCCGCGGACCGCGAGGTTGTAGTGATTGGACGCGCCATGGAGCGTATTGTGCAAATCGCGCGGGAAACGGGTTATCTCGAGGGCGTGCAAGATTTCCGATCCGTCGATGCCTATGGGTATCTGCCGCCGAAAAAGGTGGTCGCACTCTGCACCGGAAGCCAGGGGGAGCGGCGGGCCGCACTTTCGCGCATTGCCGAAGAACAGCACCCCGAGGTGACCTTTGCTGCAGGCGACAGGGTGATCTACTCGGCCCGAACCATTCCCGGAAACGAAAAGGCCGTCGGGCGCGTGATCAATCTGCTGATCGAGCAGGGGATCGAAGTGATCACTGACCGGACCCATCTGGTCCACGTCTCGGGCCATCCACGGCGCGCCGAGCTTGAAGACCTGATTGGCTGGGTGAAACCGGAAATCCTTATCCCCGTTCACGGCGAGGCGCTTCATCTGCACGAGCATGCCGCGCTCGCGCGACGCTGCGGCGTGCGCGATGTCGTTCAGTGCCGCAATGGCGACCTGGTGCAGCTCTCGCCTCAGGTACGCATCATTGACGAAGTGCCGGCCGGCCGCATCTACAAGGATGGCGCGCTTTTGGTCGAAGCCGACGCCCGCACCATCTCCGAGCGCAGGCGGCTCAGCTTTGCCGGTGCGATATCCGTGGCCCTTTCCATCACCGAGAGGGGCGACATGGCCGAGGGTCCATCGCTTGATCTGATCGGCATTCCGGAGCGCGACCGCGAGGGCCGTTCCATGCACGAGGCTGTGCACGATGCGCTAATGCAGACATTCGACTCTTTGCCACGAGGCCTCAGGCGCGATCCCGATGCGATAGCAGAGGCACTTCGTCGTGCGGTCCGGGCCGCAGTTGCCGAGCGCTGGGGCAAGAAACCGATGTGTCATGTGCATGTCTTGCCGGTATGATGAGCGTGGAGCCAAAACAATCATGATTGGTCGCCTTAATCACGTTGCCATCGCCGTTCGAGACATTGGTAGAGCCTCGAAGGTTTATCGTGAGACCTTGGGCGCCAATGTTTCGGACAAGGTGGCGCAGCCCGACCATGGCGTGTCTACGGTTTTCATCACCTTGCCGAACACCAAGATCGAGCTTCTCGAGCCGTTAGGCGCCGACTCCCCAATCGAAAAATTCCTCGAGCGCAATCCGGACGGTGGAATCCATCACCTATGCTATGAAGTGTCGGACATTCGTGCCGCCCGAGACCTGCTCAAATCTCAAGGAGCCCGCGTCCTTGGCGACGGCGAGCCAAAGATCGGCGCACACGGAAAGCCGGTTCTCTTTCTGCATCCCAAGGATTTCTGCGGCACGCTGGTCGAACTTGAACAGGCTTAAGACAGCGCAGCGTTCGCAGGCCGTAACTGAAGGTGCAAACGGTTGGTCATACGATGAGCAAGACCACGGCCGTCGCGATTTACTTCCTGATCTGGTGGGTCACACTGTTTGCGGTGCTGCCCTGGGGGGTGCGCAATCAGGAGGAAAGCGGTGAGGTTTCGCCGGGCACCGATCCTGGCGCGCCGGCGATTCACCGCGTATGGAGCAAGCTGGGCTGGACCACACTCGTGGCCACTGTGATTTTCGCGATTCTCTCCGTGATCTATACGCAGGGCCTGATTCCCTACGACGTCCTCATGGCCATATCCGGCCCGCGTCGATGAACAAAACTCCAAAAAAAAGAGAGCAGGGCGAGAACCCTGCTCTCGGATTGTATTAGTCCTTCCCCCGAAATTCGTTAGCGGTGGTATTTTTTCGGGACGGCCGCGTTTCCTCGCGCCAGGACTTGCTTTCTCTCCCAAGACTTGGACCGCAGGTTTGGAACCGGTCTTGCGTCCAGGTTCCGCTCGTACGGATTGCGCAGGACGCTAGCCGATCGTTGGAAGCCTGTCAGCAAAATTTCGTGATTCAGGGCTCAATCACTATCGGGGCGTCGAGCAGGATGGCTTCCCCCGGTTCAGAGGTAACCTTTACCCGCACGGTCCAGATTCCGGGTTCTGAAAGCGCAATATCTTTGACCCGCCAGGCGCCATCGGCCTGCTCGACGGCACCCCGCTCGAGGGTTGGACCACGCGACAGCGGCGGCTCAAGCGAAAGCCGCACATCCTTGGCCGGGAAGCGAGAAAGGTCCTCCCCCATAACGCGAATCGTGGCCTCGGATAGTCCGGACCGGCCGGGATTAATCATGACGTCCACCATCGCCTCGGTGCCGTGGATGTGGACGAATGCGGCACCCGGTGAAATGGCTTCAGGGACCGCATGCCTATGTGCAGTCGGCGGGATCGTACCCAGTGCCCCGACGAAAAAAAGCACGCATAGGCCAAGCGCAATTTCCGCGAAGCTGTTGCGTCGGAGCGCGCGCAAGGCGGAGGGTTTCGGCAACCGCGGCGTCAGGTAGAATTTGTTCACTGCGGCAACAGAGATCATTGCGATGAACAGGCCTATTTTGAGTGCGACCAACCGACCGTAATCCGTTGTGACGAGATCGCGCGGGCCGCCGAGCAAATTCCAGCTGTTGATCAGGCCGCTTGCCAGCAAAGTCGCGACGCTGACCATTCCGACAACGGAGAACCGCTGTGTCGTGCGCAGGAGAAAGTCATCCCAGTCAGGTTCGCGGCGCGCGGTTGTCAGAACAAGGACAAACGCTGGCAAGGCGCCGAGCCATAGTCCGGCTGCAAGCAAATGCGCCATGTCCGAGACAAGATGGATGTCGCCAGCAATTCCCGGCGTCGCTCCGGCATGACCGACCCATGCGAGCAGGGCAACTAGCGCGCCTGCCACCACAAGCTGAAGCATCCTCATTGCCGGCCAGGCAATCAGTAGAGCCAGCACTACGGCGAGCGTCAGCCGTGCGCAGAACACCAATCCGAACCGCGTATCGAAGAGCACCGGCCAGGCTCCACCTTGCAAGCACACCTCGGCGATCGTGACGCCAGTGATGTCGACTGCCAGCAGCACCAGCCAGGCCGCGCCCGATAGGATCGCAATGGCAAGCGCCAGCCAAATCAGCACATTCAGCCGGTCTCGCAATGGCAAGAAACCAGCCGGCGTTTTTGAAACGGACGGTGTCACGAGTGCAACGAAACTCACCGTACCGCACGCCGCCAACGTCGCGGCAAAATGCGCGCCGCGAACGAAAATCAGCGGATCGGCCATCGGCGATTGCCTCAGCTCGTTCTATGGACCTACGCGAAAGCTGAAATCTCCCTGCGTTCGGTGCGTATCCACCGACAGAACGCGCCATATCACCTTGTATGTGCCGGGTGACAAGGCCTTGAGCGGCACGCGCAGCTGCGTGCGGTCACGCCGGTCGACGCTTGCCTTTCCCGCCTGCATCGGGGCGCCTTTCTCATTACGCACCTCGATAGCGCTGAAGGCCGGCTCGAGCTGGTTGGTGAACCAGAGCACAACCTCTTTTGGCGCAGCGCTGACCGTGCTGCCGACGGCGGGGCTCGCCCGATCAAGATGAGCGTGCGCGAAAGCGTAACCCGCCGAAGCCAGTACAAAGAAGATGGTGGTGACGATCCTGGGCATGACTAGCGCCCGAACATGGGCCTCCCTGTGTTGATGTTATTGGCGAAAATCGGTCGCCCGATTGTATTCGGGAAAATATCGTCGAGATAGAAATGAAGCTGCCCGATGATGCCGACGCTGCTCCCGCTCTGCCGGTTCACTGGGATCACCGCCTCAATCGCCACTTGATATGTCTTCCCGACAAAGATGATGCCGGGATTGATGGTGCCGGTCGTCACGGTCCCGGACGTCGACGTGTTCGATACCGGCGTCTGGAATGAAGCTTCAACGATCGGGATCAGCCGGTTGATGAAGTCGGGTAATCCGAGATCCACCACCACGGATTTTAGGTAGGGCATGCTGTATTGGAGCGTGCCGCCCCAGTTAAGCACACGAGCGTTGAACTCCGTCTCGATTTCCTGCTCGCCGGTGTCCGAGTTGACGCTCGTCGTGATTGTTTTTGACGCGCCCGGAATTGAGTAGCCAATTTGGCCGGTGATTGCGAAGGGCCGCGCCCAATTAAGGCTGGGGGGGAGGTCGCCGAATCCTTTGCCGAAGAACAGAGCCGGCGTATAGACATTGAAGGACTCGGCGCCCACGCCTTGGGCGCCGGTTCGACCCCATTCAATTTCAAGACCTGCCGACAGCACAAACTCATGCTCGGCATTCTTGAACAGCCGGTACTTAAAGAGCGTCTCCAGGTTCTGGAAACCGCGCGCGCCATTCATGGTCAGGCCACCAGGCGCATAGAGCCGCGACCAGGTCGGCGCAACGGAGATTGCGAAGTCCTCGGTGATACGCTTGGCATACTCGGCCGAGACATCGAGCTGCTTGAAAGACGGATTGTCGCCGGTTTTTGACATCGAGATGGTTGGCAGCGCCAATTCGTCATTGACGCCGGGGTCGTCAATAGCAAGCGTCGCCGGGAAAAAACGGTTGCCAACGATCTCGTGAGCGCGTGTATTCGTTGCGGGTGCCGCCAGAGTGACGACGAGCATGGCCAACGGCCATGAATTCTTGAACATGGGAGACTCCTATCGCGATGACGGAAAGGCGAGCCGCCGTATGCGGCGGCAGTTACGTCAGGCGAAAGCAGGAGGACCGCGAGCAGACCTGGAGTCGGCGATGACATCGCCTTTGCAAGCGATATTCGCTGGATACAAGACCTGCAACGTTCTTGTCGGTCCGAAATCTGCGACAAGAGTCGTATCAGGCGGGATTAGCGGGGCGGCGACGCTGCACAGATTGCAATGATCGCAAGGCTGCGCCGGTGTCGGAAGGCTGTCGTTAGGGGCAGGGCTGGGTGCCGTCGTTCCGCTGTGACAGATGACCGCAAATGGATCGACCCGGGAGCCCGCGTGCGTCGGCGCAATACCCCACAAAGCCGTGTGCACGACGAGCGCAAAACTCGCGACCGTGACGAGAACCCGTCGGATACCCGCTCGCATAAATCCCTCGCCCCTGCGGGTCCACAGCGTAGCATGGATATAGCTGCCGCAACCACCGATAATTCCCGAAAAAGCGGCGCGGCCCTTGTGTTTTGGCAGCCGATCCGCTTTCTCTGAGCCTTCACCCCGGGGATTTTTCACGAACTCCATGCGCCTATCCCGTTATTTCCTGCCGACTCTGCGCGAAACGCCAAAAGAGGCTGAGATTGTCTCGCATCGACTGATGCTGCGCGCAGGCATGATGCGCCAGGAGGCGGCCGGCATCTACGCCTTCCTGCCCCTCGGCTTCCGCGTATTGCAGAAAATTTGCCAGATCGTCCGCGAGGAGCAGGATCGGTCGGGCGCCATCGAGTTGTTAATGCCCACGGTTCAGTCGGCGGACCTCTGGCGTGAGAGCGGACGCTACGACGCGTATGGCAAGGAAATGCTGCGCATAAAGGATCGGCACGAACGTGACATGCTTTATGGGCCAACCAACGAAGAAATGATCACTGAAATTTTCCGTGCCTATGTGCGTTCCTACAAGGATGTCCCGCTCAATCTCTATCACATTCAATGGAAGTTCCGTGATGAGGTCCGCCCCCGCTTTGGGCTGATGCGCGGCCGCGAATTCCTGATGAAGGATGCATATTCGTTCGATCTCGATCAGGCTGGCGCAACACATTCCTATAACAAAATGTTCGTTGCCTATTTGCGGACTTTCGCTCGCATGGGACTGAAATCGATTCCGATGCGGGCAGAGTCGGGTCCCATTGGAGGAAATCTCTCCCACGAGTTCATCATTCTTGCTCAGACCGGCGAGTCAGAAGTCTTTTGCCATAGAGACTATCTCGACATGCCGATCCCGCCCGCGAACGTCAATTTCGACGACGTCGCGGGACTGCAGAAGATCGTCGATAAATGGACCTCCCAATATGCGGCGACATCGGAAATGCATGATGCTGCGGCGTTCGGCAAAGTGCCCGCCGACAGGCAGGTGTCGGCTCGGGGGATCGAGGTCGGTCACATCTTTTATTTCGGGACCAAATATTCAGAGCCCATGAAGGCCGTGGTGGCGACGCCTGACGGCAAGGAAGTGCCGGTTCATATGGGTTCTTATGGCATTGGGCCCAGCCGACTCGTTGCGGCGATCATCGAGGCATCGCATGACGAGGCCGGTATCATCTGGCCGGAACCGGTAGCGCCTTTCAAGGTCGCGATCCTCAACCTGAAGCAAGGCGCGGCCGATACCGATGCCGCCTGCGAGCAGCTCTATCGTGACCTCACCGGGAAGGAGATCGAGGTGCTCTATCACGACCTCGATGAGCGGCCCGGCGCCAAATTTGCGACCGCTGACCTGATTGGGGTTCCCTATCAGGTCCTGGTTGGCCCACGCGGTCTTGCGGAGGGCAAGGTTGAGGTCAAAAAACGCGCTGATGGCAGCCGAGAGACCATGAGTCCTGCGGCAGCGCTTGATTTGTTGTCAAAGTAATTGCCACCACCAGGACGGAGCGGGCTCCGGACCCGGCACCGGCGTATTGTGGATGTCAGGTCGCGCCGCAAGCAATAATCCTGTGTGTTGCCAATGGCTTTGCTCTCGCACCCTTGGCACGAATCCGCCAAGATTTGTGTGAAAGGTCGGGCGCAGGAAAACATCGTCAATGACTGAGCCCCAGGGGACGCGGGCCTTCTCCCCGTTCGAGTGGATGCTGTCGCTGCGCTATCTGCGAGCGCGGCGCAAGGAAGGATTCATCTCGGTGATCGCCGGGTTCTCGTTCCTGGGCATCATGCTCGGGGTGGCGACACTGATCATCGTCATGGCGGTGATGAATGGATTCCGGAAAGAGCTGCTCGACAAGATCCTTGGCCTAAACGGGCATCTGTTGATCCAGCCGCTGGAAAAGCCTTTGACTGATTGGGAGGAGGTGGCGTCGCGCGTCGCCGGCGTGCAGGGAATTCGGCTCGCTGCACCGATTGTCGAGGGTCAGGCGCTCGCGTCGTCTCCGTTCAATGCCAGCGGCGTGTTGATCCGCGGCATTCGCCTGATGGACCTGGAAAAGCTTCCGTCCGTCGCCAACAATATCAAGCAGGGGTCGCTGAAAGGTTTTGACGAAGAGCAGGGAGTCGCAATCGGGCGCAGGCTCGCCGACCAGCTTTCGCTGCGTTCAGGCGACAATATCACACTCGTCGCACCGCGCGGCGCCGTCACGCCGATGGGGACGACCCCGCGCATCAAAGCTTACAAGATTGCGGCCGTCTTCGAGATCGGCATGTCCGAATACGACAATGCCATGGTCTTCATGCCGCTTAAGGAGGCGCAGGCTTATTTCAACCGTTCCGGCGATGTCACCGCGATCGAGGTGTATACCGATAATCCTGACCGGGTCGATCGGTACCGTAAGATCGTGCAGGACGCAGCGCAGCGGCCGATCTTCATGATCGATTGGCGACAGCGCAATGCGACGTTCTTCAATGCTCTGCAGGTCGAGCGGAACGTCATGTTCCTTATTCTGACGCTGATCGTGCTGGTCGCCGCGCTCAACATCGTTTCCGGGTTGATCATGCTGGTCAAGGATAAGGGTCAAGACATTGCTATCCTGCGCACAATGGGTGCGACCCAAGGTGCAATCATGCGCGTGTTCCTGATCACCGGAGCTTCCATTGGCGTGGTCGGGACCATCGTGGGCTTCATGCTCGGCGTGGTCGTCTGTCTCAACATCGAGAGCATCAGGCAATTCCTCTCCTGGCTCACGAATACGGAGCTGTTTTCGCCCGAGCTCTACTTCCTGTCGCGTCTTCCGGCTGACATGGATTCAGGTGAAACGACAGCGGTCGTGATCATGGCACTTGTGCTTTCGCTGCTCGCCACACTCTACCCTTCTTGGCGGGCGGCGCGCCTCGATCCGGTGGAGGCGTTGCGCTATGAATAAGACGTCTACCGCCGTCAGGATGGAAATGGTTGAGCACGAGCAACCGCAACCGCGCCAAAAAGAGGACATTCCTGTCCTTTTGCTGCACGACATCGAACGGCAATACCGACAGGGCGATGAAACCCTGCGCGTGCTCAATGGCATCGACCTAGCCCTCTGGGGCGGGCAGTCGGTCGCGTTGGTCGCGCCCTCAGGCGCCGGGAAGTCGACATTGCTCCACATTGCCGGGTTGCTTGAGCATCCCGATCGCGGCGACGTTTACATCGACGGACAGTCGACTTCGATTTTGGCCGATAATCAGCGCACCCGTATCCGGCGGAATGAGATCGGCTTTGTTTACCAGTCTCATCATCTCCTGCCGGAATTTTCCGCGCTCGAAAATGTGGTGCTGCCGCAAATGATCCGAGGACTGGGGCGGTCCGAGGCTAAAAGCCGGGCGACCGAATTGCTTGACTATCTCGGTCTTGGCGCCCGGCTCAACCACCGGCCGTCAGAGCTGTCGGGAGGGGAACAGCAGAGGGTTGCGATTGCGCGCGCGGTCGCAAATGCGCCGCGCATCCTTTTGGCGGACGAGCCAACCGGCAACCTCGACCTTCACACCGCTGAGCACGTCTTCCGCGCTTTGTCTCAACTCGTGAAAGCCTCCGGGTTGGCCGCCATCATTGCCACGCACAACATGGACCTCGCGGCCCGCATGGACCGCCGCGTGACTTTGCGCGAGGGCAAGATCGTGGAGACGGCCTAGATCTGGCCATTATAAGCCTTTGAAAGTCTAATGGTTTCTGCCTCGGCAATATGGGTGCTTGACTCTAGAACAAATGCTGAACTATGTTCTCTTTCTGTTCCGGGAGAGAAAAATGTTCAAACTCATTGCTCAAGAAGCTGCGGCGCTCGCATCGCTGGCCCTATTCATCGGAATGATCGCCATCTGGACGCAGGTCCTGGGGAATTTGTGAGACCCCATGCGGCCCCTATGTCCCCGTCATCCCTGCATTCGGGACCGGCTCTCGGGCGGCCCGACCAAACCTTGTGCCGGGCATCCACGCCCTGATGTCGTCCCCGCATTGAGGAGTGGGTGGCCGGACAAACCCGGCCATGACAGGGGCCGCTCCCGAGAAAAGCGGGCATAGCTTGGCCTAGCGCTCGCCTGGTGATGGACAGAGCGGGACGTCGTCCCCACTCTGGAATCGACAGGGAATCACCGATGGCTGGCCTCGATTTCGTGCACTTACACGTGCACTCGTCTTTTTCGCTGCTGGAAGGTGCGCTCACGATTGCGCGCCTCGCGGAACTTGCCAAGTCCGACCATCAGCCGGCACTTGCGCTGACAGACACCGACAACATGTTCGGCGCTCTGGAATTTTCCGAAAAGCTTGCGGGTTACGGCATCCAGCCGATCATTGGCTGTGCACTGGCCGTGGACTTCGGTGACGCCGACCACGGTCCTCGTAACGGAAATGCGCCGCCCGAACGCAGCCGCATCGTATTGCTCGCAACGCGTTCGGAGGGTTATCGCAGCCTCATGCGCCTTAATTCGCGTGCGTTTCTCGACACGCCGGCGAACGAACCACCGCGGTTGAAACTGGAATGGCTGGAAGATCAAACGTCGGACATCATTGCGCTCACAGGTGGTCCAGGTGGCCCGCTCGATAGCGCAATTGCCGCCGGCCAGAGTCATCTCGCAACAGATCGGCTTGCGGCGCTGCTCACGCTATTCGGCGACCGGCTCTATGTGGAACTGCAGCGACACGGAACACCGGCAGAGCGCCGCTGCGAGCCCGTGCTGATCGACCTCGCGTACGACAAAGGCCTGCCCCTGGTCGCCACCAACGAGCCCTTCTTTGCGACCGCGCAGGATTACGAGGCGCACGACGCGCTTATCTGCATTGCTGAGGGAAGGCTGCTTGCCGAAAGTGACCGCCGCCAGCTGACGCCCGAGCACCGCTTCAAGTGCCGCGCCGAGATGGCCGAGCTGTTCCGCGATCTTCCGGAGGCGCTTAGCAATAGCGTCGAAGTCGCGCGCCGCTGCGCGTTTCGCCCACGCACGCACCAACCCATTCTCCCGCGGTTTTCGACCGGCGATAACGGAAAAACGCTCGATGAAGCAAGCGAGCTGCGCAGGCGCGCGGAGGAGGGGCTGCAGCGTCGCCTCGAAACCGCCGGTGTCGCGCCGGGCCATACGGTCGATGAGTATCGAGAACGGCTGAATTTCGAGCTCGGCGTGATTGCCGGGATGAAGTATCCCGGTTATTTCCTGATCGTTTCCGACTTCATCCAATGGGCGAAGAAGCAAGGCATACCGGTCGGACCCGGCCGCGGCTCGGGCGCGGGCTCGCTCGTTTCATACGCATTGACCATCACTGACCTCGATCCGATCCGTTTCGAGCTGCTGTTTGAGCGCTTCCTGAATCCCGAGCGCGTGTCGATGCCCGACTTCGATATCGACTTCTGCCAGGATCGCCGCGATGAAGTGATCCGTTACGTGCAGGAGCGTTACGGCCGCGATCAGGTCGCGCAGATCATCACCTTTGGCACGCTGCAGGCACGCGGCGTGCTACGAGACGTAGGCCGCGTGCTGCAGATGCCTTACGGGCAGGTCGACAAGCTTTGCAAGCTGGTGCCGCAGAATCCGGCTGCGCCGGTGTCGCTCAAGCAGGCGATTGAAGGAGAACCTCGCCTTCAGGCCGAACGCGATGGCGATGCGGTCGTCAAGCGGGCCTTTGACATTGCGCAGAAGCTCGAAGGCCTCAATCGCCACGCTTCAACTCATGCAGCCGGCATCGTGATCGGCGACCGGCCACTGTCCGAACTGGTGCCTCTCTATCGCGATCCGAAGTCGGATATGCCGGTCACTCAGTTCAATATGAAATGGGTGGAGCAGGCCGGTCTTGTGAAATTCGATTTCCTGGGCCTGAAGACCCTGACGGTGCTGCAGACCGCCGTCGCACTGGTGAAAAGGCGGGACATCGACATCGATCTTGCCGCGATTCCGCTCGACGACAAGAACACCTACGACCTACTGGCCCGCGCCGAAGCCGTCGGGATCTTCCAACTGGAAAGCGCGGGCATGAGGCGGGCGCTGCTTGATATGCGGCCTGACCGCTTCGAGGACATCATCGCGCTGGTTGCGCTCTATCGCCCTGGCCCGATGGCGAACATCCCGACCTACTGCGCGCGCAAGCACGGGGTGGAGCAACCGGACTACATACATCCGAAACTCGAGCCGATCCTGCGCGAGACCTTCGGCGTCATCATCTACCAAGAGCAGGTAATGCAGGCGGCGCAGATTCTCGCCGGGTTCACGCTCGGAGAAGCCGATCTGCTCCGCCGCGCCATGGGGAAAAAGATCAGGAAGGAAATGCAGGCGCAGCGCGAGCGCTTCGTCTCGGGCGCAGTCGAGCGCGGGGTCGACCGCTATCAGGCTGACGCCATCTTCGACTTGCTCGAACGGTTTGCCGAATATGGTTTCAATAAGAGCCACGCGGCTGCCTACGCACTCGTTGCCTACCAGACCGCCTACATGAAGGCGAATTATCCAGTCGAGTTCCTCGCTGCGACCATGACACTCGACATGGGCAACACGGACAAACTCGCCGAATTCCGCGCTGAAGCCGAACGGTTGGGAATCAGCGTCGATCCACCCTCGATCAATCGCTCAGGCGTCGACTTCGGGGTCGATGGCAATACGATCGTCTATGCCCTTGCCGCTCTTAAAGGCGTCGGCAAGCAAGCGGTCGAGGCGATTATTGCGGCGCGCGAGAATGGCGCCTTCGTCGACCTCGCGGATTTCGCGACCCGTATAAATCCACGTGCGGCGAACAAACGTGTCCTCGAAAGTCTTGCGGCAGCAGGCGCATTCGAAACCTTCGAGAAAAATCGTGCGCGCGTTTTTGCTGCCGTCGATATTCTGTTGGCCCGCGCACAGCGCGCGCACGATACGGCGGCGATCGGGCAGAGCGAGCTGTTTGGCGGCGGTGCGGCTCGCGAGCCGATCATGCTGCCGCAGGTCGAACCCTGGTTGCCGTCGGAGCGCCTGCGCCGCGAATATGAAGCCGTTGGCTTCTTCCTGTCCGGCCATCCCCTCGACGATTATGCCGCGGTGCTGAAGAAGATGCGCGTGCAGCCGTGGGCAGAGTTTGCCCGCGCGGTGAAGGCCGGCGCCACGGCCGGTCGCGTTGCGGCGACCGTCGTTTCGCGCATCGAGCGCCGCACGCGCACAGGCAGCAAGATGGGCATCATCGGCCTTTCGGATCCGAGCGGGCATTTCGAAGCAGTCATTTTCTCGGAAGGGTTAGCCGAACACCGCGATCGTCTCGAGCCGGGCAATGCGGTTTTGCTCTTCCTTTCGGCGGAAGTGCAAGGCGATGAAGTGCGTGCGCGCATACAGTCCGTCGATGCGCTCGATAGTGCTGCTGCCAACCTGCAGAAAGGCCTGCGGGTTTTCCTGCGCGATGGCGCACCCCTGGAAGCGGTTGCGAAGCGTCTCGAGCCCGTGCCGCGTTCGGCACATGCCAATGGCGATGGAGAAGTGAGCGTTGTGCTTCTTCTCAAGCGTGGCACCGAAGTCGAGGTCAAGCTGCCTGGCCGATTCAAGGTTTCGCCTCAGATTGCGGGAGCGATCAAAGCGGTGCCCGGCGTCCTGCAGGTGGAGGCCCTGTAGCTGCGCTCGGGTGCTTCTGCGTTCGTCAGACAGAATCCGGCGCCGTTTCTGGATGGCCGCTTTCGCGGACTGAAACGGAGAGTCAATATAGGCTATGCCGGTTCGCTACACGCGTCGCGCTCTTCTTAAGTCAGCGGCTGTGTTGCCGCTCGTTCACGCCTCGCCGTTGCACGCCGCGCCACCGCCGGCGGAGACGATTACCCGCGCTCTGATTGCCGCCGCAACGAAAGAGGGCCAGCTGACCTGGTACACCTCGGCCGATCTGCAACTTGCAGAAAAAGTCGGTAAAGCCTTTGAACAAAAATTCCCGGGCATTCGCGCGCGCGTGGAGCGCGCAGGGGGCGAACGCATTTTTGCGCGCGTGGCGCAGGAATACGCCTCCGGCCTCCATGTGCCCGATGCCGTGAGCACCGGCGATGCCGCGCAGTTTCTTGCTTGGAACCGCCAAAAACTGCTGGCGCCCTATGTACCGGAAGATGTCGCCAGGCATATCTCACCGGAACATCGCGACCCCGGTGGGTTTTATGCAACGGTTCGCTCTTCACTTTGCGTGATTGCCTACAACACCGATATGGTGAAACGCGAGGAGGCTCCCAAAAGTTTTGCCGATCTGCTCGACCCGAAATGGAAAGGCAAGATCGTCAAGGCGCATCCCAGCTACAGCGGGACCATCATGACTTCGACCTATCAGATGGTCCGTGAACTGGGCTGGTCGTATCTTGAAAAGCTCGCTCTGCAGCAAGTCCTGCAGATCCAGTCGGCGACTGACACGCCGAAAAAGATCGTGCTCGGAGAGCGCCCGGTAATGGCCGACGGAAACGAGTCGAACGTGTTGTTGCTGAAGGAGGCTGGTAGTCCGATCGAAGTCGTTTATGCGGCCGAGGGTACGCCCTCGGTTGTCCAGCCATCGGCCATCTTCATTGCCGCCCCGCACCCCAATGCCGCACGACTGTTTCAGAGCTACCTTTTCAGTCCCGAAGGCCAGGAGTTGTTCGTCAATCTGGGTGGACTGCGCTCCGTGCACGCGCTTGTGAAGGATAAGCCGGGCCGTGCGCCATTGTCGGCCATCAAGGTCTGGAAAGACGATCCCGCCGCAGTCGAAACTCAGGGCGAAGAAATCAAGCGGCGGTACGCGCAAATCTTTCGTGTGTAACCCTCACGAGCTCAGGTGCGGCACTGCAAACAGAAATACCAGACCAAAGATCGTCATCCCGAAGGCGACTGCAGCAATAGGCAGCAGGATTTGCACAGAAGCTTCCCGACCGCTGATGCCGCCAGTCCACGTCTCGAAGGAACCGGAACTCCATTCGTGGTAAGGTGCAACATTCTCGTGCTGTTCGTTTGGATCAGTGTTCCGTCGCCAGGTCAGCCAAAGAACGACAGGAATTCCGACAAGTACGACGAAAAACAGCGTGATTATCGACAGCGTGACACCTTCGTAGGCTCCGCGACTGAAAAGCACCCAGATGGATAACACGAGCCAGATCGTCAGGCCGATCATGGCTCGGTAGACAAGCGGGTGCAGTTCATTTGTTCGCCGATTGAGATGAACGGGAAGCGGGTATGTGGCCATTGGCATGCTCCATGGCGCCGCCCCACTTTTTCTGATGAAGGATTAACGCGCGGGAAATCCCGCGGTTCGCTCCCGCGAGTTCCCACGTGCGTCTCAAATGCAAGTTCCGTTTAGCGAATCGTGGCGCTCGCGTTGTCCGTGTAGATCGTAGTCTGTCCGGCTTTCACCACGACTTGACTAGCCCCGCTGTCATGCCGCGCATTGGCACCGACCATGACCACGACGATCGAAGCCAACAGTGAGACCGCTACGATCTTGAGGTGGGTGTTGCGGCCCGCTGACCAAAGTGAGCTGTTCATGGTGCACCTCTGCGTAATCGATTTTGGTTCAATAGACTCCGTGCGGGCGCGTTACGTTGGCAACAGCGCTTCTCGCCCGTTGAGTTGATTCATCCTGACTTGCCACTGTCGGACCGCGGCTCGGATGCATCGGCAGGACAACGACCTTTGTCCCAACATTCACGCGCGCATAAAGATCGATGACATCTTCATTGAGCATCCGGATGCATCCGCTCGACACTTGCTTACCGATGGTCGTGGGCGCATTCGTTCCGTGGATTCGGTAAACGGTGCCGCCGATGTACATGGCGCGTGCACCGAGTGGATTTCCGGGACCTCCCGCCATGAAGCGCGGCAGATAAGGCTGGCGCTGCAGCATCTCTGCCGGCGGAATCCAGTCAGGCCATTCCGACTTGCGTTCGATCGCCTTTACGCCGGACCAAGTGAAACCTTCGCGCCCGACGCCGATCCCATAGCGGATCGCTTTGCCGCCACCGAGCACGTAATAGAGATACGTATTGGGCGTATCGATAATGATGGTGCCCGGCGCTTCGCGGGTGGAATAAGCCACTACATTGCGATGTAGCCGTGCCGGAATCTGAACGGATGTTTCATCCTCATCCTTTGGCTCGCGCATCGCCGGGGCGAAAATCAAGTTCGTACGGCCGAACGGCGAAGCGAAGCTGAGCGGATCTGCGCAGGCAGATTCAGTGTCGAATACGCCGCCGGCCAACGCTCCAGCTGCAAGGCAGGTGATCGCCAGTGTCCTGATCATGGTGGGCTCCCCGCAGTAATATCGGCTGTTCTTGTTGTGGGAACCCTAGGGCGCTGGCGCCAACTTAGGCCAGTGTACGCTGGTTAATGGCGCGTATCGAAAAGACGAGCGCACCTATACGAAGGTATCGAACGTCATAGGCATCAATCATCGTTGATCCGAGTCTTTGTTCCAATGCAGGCGATTGTCATGTACGATTCTCCCTGTATGCCAAGCCAGCGTTCAAGTCAGTGGTGATGCAAAAATCGGCAAAGGCAAAGCATCTCGGTGCAAGCGATACCTCGCCCGCAAGCGAGCCGGCAAAATTTTCCAGGCTGCAAGAGCAAAATAGACAGCTCTACGAGCGGCTCGCCGAGCTTCAGCTGATTTACGGCACCGCGCCGGTGGGGCTTGCGTTTCTCACGCTCAATTGCCGGTATGTGCAGATCAATCAGCGATTGACGGAAATCTGCGGTATTTCGGTAGCGGACCATATTGGCCGATCGGTTCGCGACACCGTTCCGGCAGTTGCGGAACAGGTCGAACAGGTCGTCAATGCCATCGTGGGGACCGGCGAGCCGATTACCGGCATCGAAGTTCGCGGACAGAAGGCGGACAAAAGCAACGCTGATCATGTTTGGATCACGAACTGGCATCCCCTGAAGACGCCGGAGGGAAAAATTGTCGGAATTAACGTCGTCGCGGAAGACATAACCGAACGCAAACGCGCTGAAGCCGTGTTGGCCGCCAGCGAGCACGCGTTGCGAGAAAGCGAAGCGCGATTTCGCGAGCTCGCCGACAACATCAGCCAATTTGCCTGGACAGCCGACCACGCTGGCTGGATCTACTGGTACAACAAACGTTGGCACGACTACACCGGCACCACCCTCGAGGAAATGGAGGGCTGGGGTTGGCAGAAAGTTCATCACCCCGATCACGTCGACCGCGTCGTTCGTCGGATTCGACAGAGCTTTGAAAGCGGCATGCCTTGGGAGGATACATTTCCGCTCCGCGGCCGGGACGGCGACTATCGCTGGTTCCTCTCCCGCGCACTGCCCATCCGCGACGAAGCGGGCAAAGTCGTGCGTTGGTTCGGCACCAACACTGACATCACGGACCAACTCGAAGCTGAGAAAGCGCTGCGCGAACTCAACGAGACCTTGGAGGAGCGCGTCAAAGCCGAGACCAACGAACGGCTGCAGATATGGAATGTGTCACAGGATCTGCTGCTGGTCGCCGACCTGAGTGGTAAATACCTCAGCGTCAATCCGGCCTGGAGTTTGGTGCTTGGTTGGTCGGAACGGGAGCTGCTCGGCAAGGATTCGTATTGGCTGGTCCATCCCGACGACCGCGAAAAGATCCGCGCCGAAGCTAAGCAGCTCGCCGCAGGCGAGATGACCCAGCGTTTTGAGGTTCGATTTCGTCACCGCAACGACACTTATCGTTGGCTGTTGTGGAAGGCCGTTCAAGACCAGAGCTGCATCTATGCCATGGCGGCCGACGTCACCGAGCTCAAGGATGCAGAGGAGAAATTGGGACGTGCGCGGCAGGAGCTTGCGCAAGTTGCCCGCCGCGTGAGTTTGGCGACGATGTCGGCCGCGATCGCACATGAAATCAGACAGCCTCTCGGAGCGATCGTGACGAATGCCAATGCCGGTCTGCGATGGCTCGACAGGCCACAGCCTGACCTTGATGAGGTACGCGAGAGTCTCAGGCACATTGTAGGAGACGGTCATAGGGCAAGCGAGGTGATTCAATCAGTCCGGGCCATGTTCACCAAGAGCGAGCACCCCGGAACCGCGCTTGATACGAATGACCTCATCCGAGAAGCCGTCGCGATGGCAAACGTCGACCTGGACGCGAGCCGGGTTGTTGTTGATCTCGAATTGGCCGACGAACTCCCCCTGATCACGGCGCACAAAGGTCAGCTCCAACAGGTTATCTTGAATATTGTCACCAATGCCATTGATTCAATGCGTACCATCAATGATCGGGTGCGAATGTTGCGGGTGAGATCGAGGCCATTCGATTCGAACGGAGTCGCGGTGTCAGTTCAGGATTCCGGAACAGGTATTGATCCGCAAAACGTGGACCGCATCTTCGACGCCTTCTTCTCCACGAAAACCAATGGCATGGGGATGGGCTTGGCAATATGCCGATCAATTGTCGAAGCTCACGGCGGACGTTTGTCGGTGTCGGCGGGCGTGCCACACGGGTCGGTATTCCACATCATGTTGCCTGGCGTGCAATGATGCTGAGGTTTCAGCAAACGGTCCTCACATGAAAACCGAGCCTTCCAACGCAGTGCCGGTTGTCTTTCTCGTGGACGACGATGCTTCATTGCGCGGCGCGGTGAGCAATCTGATCCGGTCGATAGGACTTCGGGTCGAAGCGTTTGCGTCGACCGCCGAGTTCTTTGCGGCGAAGCGACCGGATGCCGCCTGCTGCCTTGTTCTCGATGTCAGGCTACCCGGGGTGAGCGGCCTCGACTTCCAGGCGGAACTGGCAAGGGCCAAGATCCAGATTCCGATTATTTTCATCACCGGTCACGGCGACATTCCGATGACAGTAAAGGCCATGAAAGCCGGCGCAGTCGAGTTTCTGACCAAGCCGTTTCGCGACCAGGATCTTCTCGACGCAATCCAGATCGCGCTTGAACGGTCCCGCACCAATTATGCAAGCGAGAAGGCCATATCGGAACTGAGGGCAAAATTCGACACGCTGACGCCACGCGAGCAAGAGGTCATGGCGTGGGTAACCGGGGGTCTCTTGAACAAACAAGTAGCCGCCGAGATTGGTGTGACCGAGATCACGGTCAAGGTACATAGAGGCAAGGTCACGAAAAAAATGGGGGCAAAATCTTTGGCAGATCTTGTCAAAATGGCGGATATTTTGGGGATTCGCCGGACAAAAACTTAGGGAAACTATACCTTGGTGTAATTCCTCGTCTCTTTCCGATAGTTAAACGTTACCTTCGGAATCGTGCATGGAGCGGTCCTCAGTCATATTTGTTTCACTGACAAAGGTGCTAACTTGCCGAAGGTTCCCGTGATAGCCATTGTTGATGATGATGAATCGTTCCGCCGCGCCACTACCAGTTTTGTGCGCTCGCTTGGCTATGGGACGGCCACATTCGAGTCCGCCGAAGCCTTCCTGAAATCGGATCGTTTCTGCGACACCGATTGCTTGATTACCGACGTTCAGATGCCGGGAATGACCGGAATCGAGCTGCAAGGCCGGTTGATTGCCGACGGACATCGCCTGCCCGTCATTTTCATTACTGCGTTTCCCGAGATGAGGGCCCGTGCGCAAGCTTTGGCGGCCGGCGCGATCGGATTTTTGGCAAAGCCATTTAATGACCAGAACCTGATAACTTGCCTGAACGAGGCTTTGACTCGCTAGCCCAGACTGCGATAGCAGCACTATTGCCTAAAATAGAGGCGGGCGTCCGCTGGCGCATACCTCAAACCAAGGTATAAGTCGCAACTACTACTGTGCAATGGAGTGCTTTCACAGGCCCGGCCTAGTCTTTCCGCAAGAAGAAAAACAAGTCATTCACTTTGTGAGTGCGGGGAGACGATGAACATCACTATCAAGCCGTCGGGTTTTGCTGCGGCGCTACGCGCTATTCCAGAACCCTATACGCATTCAATCCCTGATGTTGAATGCGAGCAATTCACAGTATTCATCGTCGACGACGATCCGGGTGTGCTGAAGTCTTTGGCGCGCTTGATCCGTGCCGCCGGCCACGCGGTACAGACCTTCTCATCGGCCAACGAATTGCTTGCGCACGGGGTTGATGCCCCGGGATGTGTCGTTATCGACTTGCTGATGCCTGGCATCGACGGCAGGCAGTTGCAGGCAGCGCTTTGCAAAGGAGAGTGCGATCGGTCGGTTATTTTCATCTCGGGTACGACCGACGCGCCAACAATCGTCGATGCAATGAAAGCGGGCGCGATTGATTTCTTAATCAAGCCCGTTGACGGCAACGCATTACTGGCGGCTCTGACTGTTGCCATCGAGCATCAGAAAAAACTGCATCAGAAACAAGTCGAGCTCGCCAATATCAAACACAGGTTGGCCCAGCTGACGCCGCGCGAAGCCGAAGTGCTCAGGCACGTCATTGCCGGCCGTCTCAACAAGCAGATTGCGTGGACCCTTGGCACGGTTGAAAAGACGATCAAGGTGCACCGCGGCCGAATCATGGAAAAAATGGCAGTTCGCTCGATCGCAGAGCTGGTGCGTTTGACGGAACAGATCGGAATAGCCCCCTGCGACGAGGAATTTGGCCAGACCGGCGAGGCGCTGATTGGAGACATCGGTTCGCGGGCCGGCCGCCCCGGCGGCGGTGCGTTCCAGGTTGCCTAGCAGCGCGCAGTAGCCAGTCGCGCGGCGGGCCTCGGGACTAAGGCCTTGTCCCGCCTTGCATTGCGGAAATTGCACCTATATAAGCCGCGGCATCACTCACGCGGACGCAGGCATTAGGCCCCGACAATGGGTCAAAAATGCCGTCCGGTGGCCTCACTTGGCTCACAACCGTCCGCGGCGGATCAACCGGAGAAGACTATGGCGCTTCCTGAATATTCCATGCGCCAGCTGCTGGAAGCTGGCGTTCACTTCGGCCATCAGGCCCACCGTTGGAACCCGAAGATGGGCTCGTACATCTTCGGCACCCGCAACAACATCCACATCGTGGATCTGGCCCAGACCGTGCCGATGCTTCATCGCGCGTTGCAGGCGGTCAGCGACACCGTCGCCAAAGGCGGCCGCATCCTGTTCGTGGGTACGAAGCGGCAGGCGCAGGATTCAATCGCCGACGCAGCTAAACGCTCCGCCCAGTATTACGTGAACTCGCGCTGGCTCGGCGGCACTTTGACGAACTGGAAAACAATCTCGGCTTCGATCGCGCGGCTACGCAAGCTCGACGAAATGCTCAGTTCGGGTGAGGCTGCGGGTTATACGAAGAAGGAGCGTCTCACCATGCAGCGAGAGCGCGACAAGCTCGATCGCTCGCTCGGCGGGATCAAAGACATGGGCGGCGTGCCCGATCTCTTGTTCGTGATCGATACCAACAAGGAAGACATCGCAATCAAGGAGGCGCAGCGGCTCAATATTCCGGTCGCAGCGATCGTTGATACCAATTGCGATCCGGCCGGCATTACTTACGTTGTGCCCGGCAACGACGATGCGAGCCGGGCAGTCTCGCTTTACTGCGATCTTGTCGCGAAGGCGGCGATTGACGGAATTTCACGTGCGCAAGGCGAAATGGGCATTGATATCGGCGCGGCCGAAAAGCCTATCGTTGCGGAGCCGGTCCCGAGCGCCCCAGCTGCCGGCGATCTTGGCTTCGAGCAGCTGCCCGGGCCGCGCGGGGTTGCTGACGACCTCAAAAAGCTGCCGGGTGTTTCGCCGGCAATCGAGAAGCAGCTTAACGATCTCGGCATTTTTCATTATTCGCAGATTGCCGAGCTCAACGAAAAGGCCGCCCATAATGTTGGCGAAGAGGTCGGGCTTCCAGGGCGTGTCGAGAGCTGGATCGCCAAGGCGAAGGAATTGACAGCTGAATAAACTTGTCACGTCCGGCATTGCGCCGGGTATTCACGCCTCAGCGGCATGCAGGTCTTTAGACGTGGACGGCCGGGCACAAGCCGGGCCGTGAGCGATCGAGGAAGCAGATGATGGCAAATATTAGCGCCCAGATGGTGAAGGAGCTGCGCGAGTCGACCGGCGCCGGCATGATGGACTGCAAGGCCGCCCTGACCGAGACCAATGGCGACATGACTGCGGCCCAGGATTGGCTGCGCAAGAAAGGCCTCTCCAAGGCCGCGAAGAAGGCCGGCCGCGTCGCGGCCGAAGGCCTCATCGGCGTGCAGGTGAAAGGCACAAAAGGCGTGGTCGTCGAAGTCAATTCGGAAACCGATTTCGTTGCGCGCAACGACCTATTCCAGGGTCTGGTGAAGATGATCGCCGATGTCGCTCTCTCCGTCGGCGCCGATGTCGAGACCATCAAGTCGGCGAAGGCCGGCAGCATCACGGTTTCGGAGTCTATTTCCGACACCATCGCGAAGATCGGCGAGAACATGACGCTACGTCGCGCTGCCACGCTTTCGGTCGGCAAAGGCGTGGTTGGTTCGTATGTACACAGTGCCGTAACCGACGGCCTCGGCCGCATCGGCGTTCTGGTGGGCCTCGAATCGACGGGCAAGATTGACGAAGTCTCGGCGCTTGGTCGTCTGCTCGCGATGCATATCGCGGCGTCGAATCCGCAGGCACTTGATGCGTCCGGTCTGGATCCGGCGCTGGTCAAGCGCGAGAAGGATGTATTGGCCGACAAGTTCAAGCAACAGGGCAAGCCGGCCAACGTGATCGAGAAGATCGTCGAGTCGGGCCTTAAGACCTTCTATAAGGAAGTGACCCTTCTCGAACAGCTCTATGTCCACGACGACAAGAAGAGCGTCGCGCAGGCGCTGAAGGAAGCGGAAGGAAAAGTCGGCGCGCCGATCAAGGTCACCGGCTATGTTCGCTTCGCGCTAGGCGAGGGAGTCGAGAAGCAGGACAGCGACTTCGCCGCGGAAGTTGCGGCTGCGGCTGGGCAAAAGTGATGCATGGGGCGGCTCTCAGGCCGCCCTTTCGCTATAGTGGGCTTGCATTTCGAGTCGAATTCGCTCGACCTAAGGACCGCGGATCATGAGCAATCCCGCTTACAAGCGCGTCATTGTCAAACTATCAGGCGAAGCAATGTCGGCTGCGAACGGCTTTGGCATCGACCAGGCGACCGTTGAGCGTCTGGCCGCCGATCTCGCGGCGAGCGCCAAGATGGGAGTTGAGCTCGGCGTCGTGGTCGGGGGCGGCAATATCTTCCGGGGTGTCGAGATATCGGAGCGCGGCGTTCCACGCCCGGTGGGTGATACAATGGGAATGCTCGCGACCGTGATGAATTGCCTTGTGCTCGAGGCCGCGATCGAGAGAGCCGGATGCGAGGCGCGCACGTTATCGGCCCTTGCAATGACAGTCGTATGCGAGACATACAACCGCAAGCGGGCCATGAAGAATCTCGGCAAAGGTCGCGTCGTGCTGCTCGCTGCGGGCACCGGCAATCCCTTTTTCACGACTGACACGACTGCGGTGCTGCGCGCCGCAGAGCTCGAAGCCGAGGTTGTGCTCAAGGCCACCAATGTCGACGGTGTTTATACCGCTGACCCCAAAAAGGACCCAAAGGCGAAACGCTACGACAGGCTCAGCCATCAGGAGGCAATCGAAAAGGACCTGCGGGTCATGGATGGGGCGGCCTTCGCGCTTGCCCGGGAAAACCGAATGCCTATCATCGTGTTTTCTCTCGCGGAGAGAGGCGCCATCGAAGCCGTGCTACGCGGCAAGGGGCGCGCAACCGTCGTCGGCTGATCCGGCGTGGCATTGCGCCGCACAAAAATGGGTGCGGCATTCGAGGAATTGCCATGGCAAACGCAACAATGCATGACATTAACGAAATCAAGCGCCGCATGCAGGGCGCAAGCAGTGTCCTGAAAACGGAATTGTCAGGGCTGCGCACCGGACGCGCTTCGGCGCATTTGCTCGATCCGGTCATGGTTGACGCCTACGGCGCGCAGATGCCGCTCAACCAGGTTGCGACCGTGAGCGTTCCTGAACCGCGGCTGATCTCGGTCAACGTCTGGGATCGTTCCCTGGTTCACCCCGTGGAAAAGGCGATTATCAATTCAAATCTCGGCCTTTCGCCGGCGACGGAGGGCCAAACTATTCGCCTGCGTATCCCCGAGCTCAATGAGGAGAGGCGAAAGGAATTGGTCAAGGTCGCGCATAAATATGCGGAGACCGCCCGGGTTGCCGTGCGACATGTGCGTCGTGACGCCATGGACGTCATCAAGAAGCTGGAGAAGGATCACAAGATCAGCAAGGACGACCACGACCGCTTTTCGATCGAGATTCAGAAGGCGACCGATGCCGGCATCGCCGAGATCGATCACATGCTGGCTTCAAAAGAAAAGGAGATCCTCACGGTCTGAGGTCGCACTGCATGTCCGAGGCCGAATACCAGCAGAGCTCTCCGACGGCTTTCGACATGCCGCGCCATGTCGCAATCATTATGGATGGCAATGGCCGCTGGGCGGCGGCTCGCGGACTGCCGCGAGCGGAGGGACACCGGCGAGGAGTCGAGGCGCTTCGGCGCACGATTCGTGCCGCCGGCGAGATGGGCATCAAGATTGTTACGATTTTTTCCTTCAGCGCCGAAAACTGGTCGCGCCCGGCGAGCGAGGTCGGCGAGCTCATGGGTCTTCTCCGTCGCTTCGTGCGAAATGATCTGGCCGAACTACACAAGAGCAATGTCCGCGTGCGCGTGATTGGAGAACGGACGGGGCTCGAACCCGATATCGGCAGGTTGCTGGTGGAGGCTGAAGAGCTCACCAAGAATAACGATGGGCTGATATTGGTGGTGGCTTTCAACTATGGGGCCAGGCAGGAGATCGTGCGGGCCGCCAAGCGCGTTGCGGAGGCTGTGAAGCAAGGCGAACTCGGTCTTTCCGATATCGACATGGATTTGCTCGGCCGTTTTTTGGATGCGCCTGACATTCCCGACCCCGATCTCATCATCCGCACGAGTGGCGAAAAACGCCTCTCCAATTTCTTGCTCTGGCAAGCGGCATACAGCGAGCTGGTGTTTGTGCCCACCTATTGGCCCGATTTCGACCGGGCGACCCTCGAATCCGCAATTCGTGAATACCAACAACGCGAGCGGCGGTTTGGCGGTCTCGTCGCACAAACTGGATCCTGAACCTCGTGGTCGACGTGAAGCCCGTTTCCAGCTCGGACAGCAAGCGGCTGTCGGGGAGCAATCTTGCGTTGCGCGTTCTCTCCGCCCTGGTATTGGGGCCGCTCGCGCTGCTGACAGCCTGGGCGGGAGACTGGCCGTTCGCACTATTCTGGATCGTGGCCGCACTTGCCGTGCTTTGGGAATGGAGCGCGCTCGTCGTCGGCAGCGCGTATAAGCTCATGTTTTCTTCCGCCGCGGGAGCCATCGCTGCGGCGGGTGTCCTGATCTGGCTGGCCAAACCGGTCGTTGCTTTGCTGATGGTTGGTCTCGGTGCACTCGCCGCCACTATTTTTGCTCCGGTCGAGCGCCGCGTATGGGTGACGCTCGGCGTTGGATATGCGGGTGCAATGCTACTGGCGCCTATGTTCTTGCGGGCCGACAACACTTACGGTTTTGCCGTTATCGTTTTGCTGTTTGCGATCGTTTGGACAACCGATGTCCTTGGCTATTTCGCGGGTCGGGCTGTCGGGGGACCGAAATTGCTGCCCGCAGTGAGTCCAAACAAAACCTGGTCCGGTGCAATTGCCGGCACAGGCGGGGCGATGGTTGCTGCGCTACTTGTTGCAAGCCTGTTCGGCTCATTCAACGTGCTTGCAATCCTCATCATTGCATTTGTGCTATCGGTGCTGGCCCAATTTGGCGATTTGTTCGAATCCTGGGTCAAAAGACAATTTGACGCGAAGGATGCCAGCAAGCTTATTCCCGGTCATGGAGGCGTGATGGACAGATTGGATGGTTTTTGGGCGGCCGCGGTTGCCGCCTGCATGATCGGAATTTTGTGCGGCGGCTTCTATGCGCCGGCGCGCGGCCTTTTGCTATGGTAAGTGCATGACCGCCATCGATGTTGCACATTCAAGCTCAGAATCTGTCGCCGAGGGTCGTGCGATCACGATCCTCGGAGCGACCGGATCAATTGGCGCCAGCACGCTTGATCTGATCAAGCGTGCTCCGCACCGGTATCGCGTCGAGTCCATCAGTGCGCGTCGCAACGCAGCAGCCCTCGGCAAGATTGCACGCGAGGTCGGCGCCCGACATGCGGTGGTCGCCGATCACGCCGCATACCGCGAGTTGAAGGAGGCCCTTTCTGGTACGCGCATAGAAGCTGCGTCCGGAGAAGACGCATTGGTGGAGGCGGCGCAACGTCCGGCTGACTGGGTGATGGCGGCCATCAGCGGTTCGGTTGGACTGAAACCGACCCTTGCCGCAATCGAACGCGGCGCGACTGTCGCCCTCGCCAACAAGGAATGCCTTGTTTGCGCGGGCGGACTTTTCATGCGACGCGCTGCAAGGATGGGCGCGACGGTTCTCCCCGTCGACTCCGAGCACAATGCGGTTTTCCAGGCGCTGGCGGCGGGCAATCGCGCAGACGTCAGACGAGCGATCCTCACTGCATCCGGCGGCCCATTTCGAACCTGGTCAAAGGAGGCCATCAAGGCGGCAACGCCTGAACAGGCGCTGCGTCATCCAAACTGGGTCATGGGTCCAAAGGTCACGATCGATTCAGCGACACTCATGAACAAGGGGTTGGAGATCATTGAGGCACATCATCTGTTCTCGCTCAGTTCGGATGAAATAGATGTGCTGGTGCACCCGCAATCGGTGGTGCATGGACTCGTCGAGTTTTGTGACGGATCCGTGGTCGCGCAGCTCGGGTCGCCGGATATGCGGATTCCAATCGCCCATTGTCTGGCCTGGCCCCAGCGGATCGATGGCCCCGCCGCCAGGCTCGATTTGGCTGCGTTGCATGAGCTCACCTTCGAGGCTCCCGACCTGGATCGATTCCCTGCACTCGCTTTGGCCCGGCGCGCCCTGGAAACAGGTGGGGCCGCGCCCACCGTGCTGAATGCCGCCGACGAGGTCGCAGTAGGAGAATTCATCGCTGGGCGAATTGGCTTCCCCGCCATCGCGGCGCTGGTCGAGGCGACGCTGGAAAGGGCTGGCGCACAGGGACTTCTAACGGAACCGGGCGGAATTGATGCCGCGCTGTCCGTTGACCATATTGCAAGAAGTCTGGCACGAGACATCTTGCCCGAAATTGCCGTAAAGGCATCCTAGGTCATTTCATGGGCGGCACGAAGAAATCCGCTAAGGCGAGGCAGTAATGGGTATGGAAATTTTGGCAGGCTTGAGCACATTCGGAAGCGGCCTCGTCGGCTATGTCGTTCCGTTTTTGTTTGTTCTGACCATCGTCGTGTTTTTTCACGAGCTTGGTCATTTCCTCATGGCACGTTGGTGCGGCATCAAGGTGCTGGTGTTTTCGATCGGGTTCGGTCCCGAAATAGCCGGCTTCTACGATCGCCATGGCACCCGCTGGAAGATTTCGGCCATTCCGCTTGGTGGCTATGTGAAATTTTTCGGCGATGAGAACGCCGCGAGTGTCCCAGACTCGGCGGCGGCAGTCGCCATGACCGAAGCTGAAAAAAGGGACAGCTTCCAATTTCAACCGCTCGGAGCACGCGCGGCCGTCGTAGCGGCTGGTCCGATTGCAAACTTCATCCTGGCGATTGCGATTTTTGCCGGCATATTCATGACCGTCGGCAAGCAGACCACGAGCGCCCGTGTCGATACAATCCAGCCTGGTAGCGCCGCTCAAGCAGCAGGCTTCAAGCCCGGCGACCTGGTTCTGACGATCAATGGCGAGAAGATCGAAAGCTTCTCCGACATGCAGCGCATCGTCAGCATCAGCGCGGGCGCGCCTCTCGTCATCGAGGTGGAGCGCGACAATGCGCAGGTCACGCTCAAGGCTGTGCCGCAACTTAAGGAACTCAAGGACAACTTCGGCAATGTTCACCGGCTGGGTGTGCTGGGCATCAGCCGTTCGATGGCACCTGGCGATATCAAGACCGAAAAGGCGGGGCCCTTGCGCGCGATCGTCATGGGCGCACAGGAGACCTGGTTCGTGGTGGACCGCACGCTCTCCTACATTGGCGGCGTGTTCACCGGGCGGGAGGCAGCCGATCAGCTCGGCGGACCGATTCGGATAGCGCAGGTATCAGGGCAGGTTGCTACCGCCGGATTCGCGCCGTTGGTTCACCTCACGGCCGTTCTGTCCGTATCGATCGGACTGTTGAATCTCTTTCCAATTCCGCTGCTCGATGGGGGTCACCTTTTGTTCTACGCCATTGAGTTGATACGGGGACGGCCTTTGTCGGAACGGGCGCAGGAACTCGGCTTCAGAATCGGATTGGCGATCGTCCTGATGTTGATGATTTTTGCGACCTTTAACGACATCCTCCACCTGGCTACTTCCTGACCGTTGCTGACGGGCAACTTTTTGAGGGAAAAGGGAAAGTTTCAGCCGGACTTCGTTTGCAGCGTGTAAAAAACGCTGTAAAAAGCTCGCCTATGCCAGCCCGGACCGTCTGTCGAATCCGCAGTGGGGGCGGCCGCATGGATCAAAAGGGCGCGTAGCGAATGGGACGTTGTTTGGGGATGGTTCGGGGACTGGCTGTCGGCTGCCTGATCCTCGGCGGTATCCTTGTCGGCGCTGGCTTCGTCACAGTGGCCTCGTCGGGCGCAGCGGTTGCGCAGACGGTCAACTCGATCGTCGTCGAGGGTAATCGCCGGGTGGAGGCCGACACCGTTCGCTCGTATTTCCGGCCTGGCCCAGGCGGTCGTATAGGCCCCGAACAGGAAGACGAAGCCCTCAAGGCCCTGCTTGCCACCGGCCTATTTTCCGACGTGCGTATCAGCCGTAGCGGCGGCCGGATCGTTGTCACGGTGGCGGAGAATCCCGTGATCAACCGGGTCGCCTTCGAGGGCAACAAGAAAGCCAAGGACGAGCAGCTTGCGGCGGAAGTTCAGTCGAAGCCACGCGGAACCCTGTCACGACCGACGGTCCAGGCTGACGTGCAGCGCATCATCGAGATCTATCACCGCACCGGCCGTTTCGATATCTCGGTCAACCCGAAGATCATCGAGTTGCCGAACAACCGCGTCGATCTCGTTTTTGAAATCAAGGAAGGCGAAAAGACCGGCGTCAGAGAACTCCGCTTCGTAGGTGCCCAGGCATTTTCGTACGGCCGCCTGAAGGAGGTGATCAAGACCTCCCAAAGCAACTGGCTCAGCTTTCTGCAGACTACGGACATTTATGATCCCGATCGCGTGGAGGCTGACCGCGATCTGTTGCGCCGCTTCTATCTGAAGCATGGCTACGCGGACGTGCGCATTGTCTCGGCCGTTGGCGAGTATGACCCGAACATCAAAGGTTTCGTCGTTACCTTCACGATCGACGAGGGCAGCCAGTATCGCGTCGGCACAGTTGAAGTTATTTCGAACGTGCGGGCGATCGATCCGGCGGTATTGCGCAGTCAACTCAAATTGAGCGCCGGCAGCGTCTACAACGCGGACCTGGTGGAGAAAAGCGTCGAGGCGATGACCATTCAGGCTGCGCGACAGGGCTACGCATTCGCGAACGTCCGGCCTCGGGGTGAGCGCAACTTCGAGACAAAAACCATAAGTCTTGCATTCGTCGTCGAGGAAGGCGCGCGTGCCTACATCGAACGCATCAACATCCGGGGCAATACCCGCACCCGCGACTATGTCATTCGGCGCGAATTCGATCTTGGCGAAGGGGATGCATACAACCGGGCGCTGATCGACCGTGCCGAACGGCGCCTGAAGAATCTCAACTACTTCAAGACCGTGAAGATCACCAACGAACCAGGGTCGGCCCCGGACCGCGTTGTCATCAACGTGGATGTCGAAGAGCAGGCCACCGGCGAATTCTCGGTTTCTGGCGGCTATTCGACCGCCGACGGCTTCATCGCCGAGGTCAGCGTTGCTGACCGCAACCTGATGGGCCGTGGCAACCTGGGAAAAGTATCGGTCACCTACGGCCAGCGTGTTCGCGGCTTTGATCTATCCTTCGTCGAGCCATTCCTGTTCGGCTACCGTATGGCCGGCGGCATAGACTTATTTGCGCGCCAAAATCTTGCGTCGAACTATGTTTCTTACGACAGCCAGACGATCGGAACGAATCTGCGCCTCGGCTTCGCCCTCACCGAAGAAATCGCATTCCAGCCGCGTTACACGTTCTATAATCAGAAAATCACACTGCCGTTCCAACTTAATGACTGTCAATTTTCTAGTAATACTCCGGGCAATGGAGGCCCCGGCGTAACAACACTAAATGAACCGATTCCGAACCCGTTTACGCCTGGTGATTTTTTTGTGAATCCGCCGTTCGGTTGCTTCGCCAACGGCGAAGCCTCGCTCGCCGTCCGCAAGGAGCTGGCGGCAGGTCCCGTCAACGTTTCGATGCTTGGTTATAGTCTTTCGTATAACACGCTCGATAACAACAGGAACCCGACCAGCGGCCTTTATGCCGAACTCAAGCAGGACTTTGCCGGCGTAGGCGGCGACGTGAATTTCCTCCGGACGAGCGGCGAAGTTCGCAATTACTACGAGGTTTTTTCGGACATTGTCAGCGTAATCAAATTGCAGGCCGGCAACATCACCCCGTGGGGTGGCAAAGATCTGCGCATGCTGGATCAGTTCCAGATGGGGCCGAACCTCGTCCGCGGCTTTTCCCCTGCGGGTATTGGTCCGCGCGACCTAACGTTTGGAACGACCAACGATGCGCTCGGTGGCAGCCTCTACTGGGGCGCAACGCTTGAAGCGCAGACGCCTTTGTACTTCCTGCCAAAGGATATCGGCATCAAGTTCGCAGCCTTCGCTGACGCGGGCAACCTGTGGAGCTACAAGGGACCGACCTTCTGGAATGTGACTGGCGAGACGCTCCAGGTTGGCCTCGATAGTGCTTCGATGATCCGCAGCTCGGTGGGTGTCGGCCTGTTATGGGATTCACCCCTCGGGCCGCTGCGCTTCGATCTTGCTTATCCGCTCAAAAAATACTGCGCGACAGGGTTGTTGGGCAACGAAGTTTGTGACCGCACGCAAATTTTCCGTTTCAGCGGCGGCACCAGGTTCTGATCTTGGCTGCCACTGGCGGTACCAGAGATCGAACTGCGGCAGATATGAGCGACACGACGTTCCTGAGGCACTCGGCTGGTCTCACGCTTGAGGAGATTGCCGCATTGACCGGCGCTGCGCCGGTCTCGGCGTCGCATGCCCGCCGCATCGTCAATATCGCCCCGCTCGACCGAGCGTCGCCCTCCGATCTGACGTTCTTCGACAGCCGGAATTTTTCCAAGGCGGCCGCCGCGACGCACGCGGGTGCCTGCCTTACGACGACCGCGCTCGCCAAGGAGTTGCCCGCTCAGGTGGCGGTTCTGACGGTCAAGGATCCGTATCGCGCTTTTGTGACTGCCGCCCGAGTGTTGTTTTCGCACGCGCTGCGACCGTCATCGCTGTCCAATGCCGGCGATTTCTCCCAGGCCCATATCGACAAAAGTGCTATGACCGAAGAGGGCGTGTCTATCGACGCGGGCGCAGTGGTTGGTCCGCGCGCCGAAATCGGCAGCGGCAGCGTGATAGGAGCAAACGCCGTTATTGGCGCCGGAGTCCGGATTGGGCGCGATTGCTCGATCGGTTCGAATACGACGCTGACCAATGCCCTGATCGGCGATCGAGTCATCATCCATCCTGGCTGCAAGATCGGTCAGGACGGCTTTGGATTCGTGATGGGCGGCAATGGCCATCTCAAGGTGCCGCAGGTCGGGCGCGTGATCATACAGGACGACGTCGAGATCGGGGCCGGCACGACCATCGATCGTGGTGCAATTCGTGACACGGTCATCGGCGAGGGCACAAAGATCGACAACCTGGTTCAGGTGGGCCACAATGTCAGCATTGGCCGGCATTGCGTCATCGTTGCGCAGACGGGAATTTCAGGGAGCTCCACTCTCGAGGACTTTGTCGTGCTGGGTGCGCGCGTTGGACTGAATAACAACGTCACGATAGGCGAGGGAGCGCAGATCGCGGCAATCAGCGTCGTGCATGGCGATGTGCCGCCGGGCGCGCGGTGGGGCGGCACTCCAGCCAAGCCGGTCAAGCAATGGTTCCGCGAGATGAAGATTCTCGAGCGGCTTGCGCGGCAACAGGGTAGCGGTGGGTCAGCGGCGGATGACTGAGATCGTGTCATGAACAAAATCGTGACAACACTCGAGGCGGCCGACATCACGGTCATTCTGAAAATGCTGCCGCACCGTTACCCGTTTTTGATGGTCGATCGGGTGATCGATATCAGGGGCGACGAGCATGGCATTGGCATCAAGAACGTGACGATCAACGAGCCGCATTTCCAGGGCCACTTTCCCGGAGACCCGGTATTCCCCGGCGTGTTGATGATCGAGGGAATGGCGCAAACGGCGGGCGTGCTGTGCATCGCATCCACGGCTACCAAACCGGCATCGGTTTTCTTTCTGACGATCGACAAGGCGAAATTCCGCAAGCCGGTGCGCCCGGGAGACACAATCGAGTATCACATGGATCGGATCACGCGCCGCAAATCAATGTGGTGGTATCGCGGCGAGGCGAAAGTGGCGGGACAGATCGTCGCGGAAGCCGAAGTCGGTGCGATGCTTTCTGACGCATGACTGCCCATATGATCGATCCCTCGGCTCGGATCGAGGCCGGGGCCGTGATCGGAAAAGATGTTTCGATCGGTCCGTACTGCACAATCGGTGCACACGTCAGTGTCGGCGACGGCTGCCGCTTGGTGGGCCATGTCAATCTTGCCGGTCACACGACGATCGGTCCCCGCACCGTCATTCATCCATTTGCTTCGCTTGGTTCTCCTCCGCAGTCGTACAGCTATCGCGGTGGACCGACCAGGCTTGTTGTTGGCGCCGACTGCGACATCCGCGAAAATGTGACGATGAATACCGGAAGCGAGGACGGCGGCGGCGTCACCGAAGTCGGCAACAATTGTTTTTTCATGGTAGGCGCACACGTCGCGCACGACTGCAAGATCGGGAACTACGTTGTGTTTGCCAACAACATTCTTCTCGGTGGCCACGTCCAGATTGGCGACCACGTCGTGTTCGGTGGCGGAGTAGCGGTACGGCAATTCGTCCGCATCGGCGAAGGCGCCATGATTGTAGGCCTGAGCGGAGTGCGCGCCGACGTCATTCCTTACGGCATGGCTCATGGGCCACTCGCCGATCTGATTGGCCTGAATATAGTCGGCATGCGTCGGCGCGGCCTGGCCAAAGCCGACATTCAACGTGTCCGATCGGCGTATCGATCGCTGTTTTTTGGGGAGGGTGAATTTCGGGCGCGGGTTGACCACGTGGCCTCGGAGTATGGAGGCGATGCGTTGATCGGCAAGATCATCGAATTCATTCGCTCTGGAAATCGGCCGCTGACAATGGCCATCAGGCGCAGCGCGACGGAAGAGGAGGCATGAACAGCCGGCACGCAGGTGGGGACGAAGGTCCGCTCGCGATGCTTTGCGGAGGCGGCAGCCTCCCGCTGACCGTGGCGGACCAAGTCGCGAGCAACGGAAGACCGGTGTTGCTTTTTCCGCTGCGCGGTGCTGCGGAGGGCCTTGCGGTCGAGCGATACCCGCACCACTGGGTCCACATTGGTCAAATCGGCAAATTTCTGCGCCTCGTACGCGCTGCCGGCTGTCGGGACGTGGTTTTCATCGGCTCCCTGGTTCGGCCATCGCTATGGCATGTGCACCCGGATCTCAAAGGGCTCACTGTCCTGCCGCGCGTGTTTGCGGCCTATCGTGGCGGCGATAACCATCTGCTGAGCAGCATGGGCAAGCTACTGGAGGACGAAGGCTTGCGGCTGGTCGGTGCTCACGAGATTGCGCCGGATATCCTGATCCAAGAGGGGACCCTTGCTCGCGCGCAGCCGTCCGAGCTCGACCGCGGGGACATCGCGCTGGGGCTTGAGTATCTGCGCGCGGCGGGAAAATTCGACATCGGACAAGCGGTCGTGGTTGCGGGTCGCCACATTCTTGCGGTGGAGGCGGCCGAAGGAACCGATGCCATGCTCGCGCGCATCGCAGAGATGCGGACGAACGGCCGTCTGCGTGCGCGGCCTGGCACAGGCACCCTGGTGAAGGCTCCCAAGCCCGCGCAGGACCGTCGCTTTGATCTGCCGTCGATCGGCCCGCAGACTGTTGAAGGCGTCGTTCGAGCAGGACTTGCGGGCATCGCTGTACTTGCCGGCAGCACGATTGTCGCCGAACCGGCACGGCTCATCGAGTTGGCTGATCGGAACGCCATTTTTGTCGTCGGCGTGCCGTCCGGGACCGCACCATGAGTCCGCACATTTTTCTGGTCGCCGGGGAAGAATCCGGTGACAGGCTCGGTGCTTCACTTGTGGAGGCGATCAGGCAACGCACCAATGGGCGCGTTCAGTTTTCGGCTGTCGGCGGCGCTCACATGGCCGCCGCGGGGGTGCCCAGCCTTTTCCCGCTTGGGGATCTTGCGATCATCGGTTTTGCGGCAATTCCGGCGAGCTTGCCAAAAATCCTGCGCCGCATTCGCGAAACAGCCGACGCGGTCGTTTCGGCAAAGCCCGACGCTTTGATCATCATCGACAGTCCGGAGTTTACCCATCGCGTGGCGCAGCGCGTGCGAGCGCGCGCACGCGATATTCCGATCATCGACTATGTATGTCCGTCCGTGTGGGCATGGCGTGCGGGTCGCGCGCGGTCCATGCGGCGATATGTCGATCACGTGCTGGCACTGCTGCCGTTTGAACCAAAGGTCATGGAGACGCTTGGCGGGCCGCCTTGTACCTACGTGGGACATCCGCTCACCGAACGTCTCGACGACTTGCGGCCTAAAGATCTTGAGACACGGTTGCGTCTCGCGGATCCGCCGCTGATCCTGGTTTTGCCTGGCAGCCGGCGCGGTGAAATTCGCCGCATGGCGCCAGTCTTCGGCGCCGCGATGGCCCGCATCGTCCATGAGTGTGGCCCGCTCGAGATTGTCGTGCCGGCTGTGGCAAGTCTTTCCGATGTCCTGCGAGATGCTGTCGCGGCATGGGGCCTGCCCGCGCGGGTCGTAACCGAGCCCAATGATAAACATGAGGCGTTTCGTACGGCGCGTGCGGCCCTGACCAAGTCCGGCACCTCGACGCTGGAACTGGCGCTTGCCGGAGTTCCAATGGTGGCCGCCTACAGGGTACCCCTGGTTGAAGAAGTCGCGGCACGTTTGCTTCTCAATGTGTCTTCGGTGATCCTCGCCAATCTCGTCCTCGGCGAAAACGTGGTGCCCGAATTCTTGCAGCGGCACTGCACTCCAAAGCGACTTGCAGCAGCATTGATCCCGCTCTTGACCGATACCCCCGAACGTCGCCGTCAAACCGACGCCTTCGGGCGTCTGGACGGCATCCTGGAGATTGGCAAGGCAAGTCCGAGCGATCGAAGCGCGGCTTTGGTTCTCGATATTGTCGGGCAAAAGTCGCGTTTATCGAACGAATCGGCGGCTTTGGGCCCGGCGACCGCATGACTTGCTCGATGGTCCCCGTTAGGCGTATGTCATTCTCAGAAACCGGATCCAGCCGTTGACCCTTTCCCCCCGCGCCTCGATCACTGCTGTCCACGGATACCTCCCGCCGGATCTGCTCACCAACGCCGAGCTGGCGCGCATGGTCGACACGAGTGATGCCTGGATTACGGAGCGGACGGGCATAAAAGAGCGCCACATTTTGAAGGGTGAGGGCCTGGGCACGTCGTTTATGGCCGCGGAGGCCGTGCGCGGACTGTTGCAAAAGGCCGGCACGAAGCCGGACGAGGTCGATCTGCTGATCTGCGCGACCACGACGCCCGATATGCAATTCCCGTCCACCGCTAATCTCGTCTGTGACATGGTCGGCGTGCGCGATATCGGCAGTTTCGACGTCCAGGCCGCCTGCTCTGGATTTCTTTATTCACTCACGATCGCGGCGCAATTCATTGCCAATGGCGCGGCGCGGAAGGCCGTGGTCGTCGGCGCCGACAAGATGTCCTCGATCATCGACTACAAGGATCGCGCCACCTGCGTGCTGTTCGGCGACGCCGCCGGCGCCGTCCTACTTGAGCCCGATAAAATCGGCTGCGGCATCATGGATGCATCGATCCATTCAGATGGGTCCGGAATGATCCATTTGCACCAGAAAGCAGGCGGCAGCCGCATGCCGGCGACCGTCGAGACGGTCGCCAACCGGTTGCATTACGTCCATCAGGAAGGTGCTGCTGTCTATAAATTTGCGATCGCGAAGATGGCGGAGGTGTCGAGTGAGATCATGGCGCGCAACAATCTGCGCGCCGACATGATCGATTGGCTGGTTCCGCATCAGGCCAACAAAAGAATTATCGAGTCGACCGCCGAGCGGATGGGCGTGCCGATGGAAAAAGTGATGGTCACGATCCACAAGTACGGTAACACCACCAATGCCACTATTCCGCTTTGCCTGTGGGATTATGAGCCGAAGCTCAAGCGCGGCGACAGAATGGTGCTTGCCGCGTTCGGCGGCGGATTCACCTGGGCCGGCGCCTATGTGCAATGGGCCTATGAGGGCGCGACCGCGCCGAAGCTGAACGGCAAAGGCAACGGCAAAGGCGTCTAGCTCGGATTATTTGCGACGGGAGATCGGGGCATAATCCCGTCGCGTCGCGCCCGTATAGAGCTGACGCGGCCTGCCGATCTTCTGATTTGGATCCTCGATCATTTCTTTCCACTGCGCGATCCAGCCGACCGTGCGCGCGACGGCGAACAGCACGGTGAACATTGTCGTGGGGAAGCCCATCGCCTTCAGCGTGATGCCCGAATAGAAATCGATATTGGGATAGAGCTTCTTCTCGATGAAATAGTCGTCGTGCAGCGCGACTTTCTCCAGCTCCATCGCCACGTCGAGAAGCGGATCGTCCTTGATGCCAAGCTCGGCCAGGACTTCGTGGCAGGTCTTCTGCATGATTTTGGCGCGCGGGTCGTAGTGCTTGTAGACCCGGTGGCCGAAGCCCATCAGCCGGTAGGGATCGTTCTTGTCCTTGGCGCGTCTGACAAACTCGGGGATGCGACCGACGGAACCGATCTCGCGCAACATATTGAGAGCGGCTTCGTTTGCGCCGCCGTGCGCAGGGCCCCACAGGCATGCACAGCCGGCGGCAATGCACGCGAACGGGTTCGCGCCGGACGAGCCGGCAAGCCGTACCGTCGATGTCGATGCGTTCTGCTCATGATCGGCGTGCAGAATGAAAATGCGATCCATCGCACGCGCGAGAACCGGATTGGCTCTGTAGTCCTCGGTCGGCACGGCGAAGCACATGCGCAGGAAATTCGAGGCGTAGTCGAGCTCGTTCTTCGGATATACGAATGGTTGGCCGATCGAATACTTGTAGGCCATGGCCGCGAGCGTCGGCACCTTGGCGATCATGCGCACCGAGGCGACCATACGCTGGTGAGGATCGGAGATATCGGTCGAGTCATGATAGAAGGCCGACAGCGCGCCGACACAACCTGTCATGACCGCCATGGGATGCGCGTCACGGCGGAAGCCCTGGAAAAATCGGCTCATCTGCTCGTGAACCATCGTGTGCCGGGTCACCCGATAGTCGAAGTCGGCTTTCTGCGCCGCGGTCGGCAGTTCGCCGTAAAGCAGCAGATAGCAGGTCTCCAGGAAGTCGCCGTGCTCGGCCAATTGCTCGATCGGATAGCCGCGATAAAGCAGGATGCCTTCGTCGCCGTCGATGTAGGTGATCTTGGACTCGCAGCTCGCCGTCGAGGTGAAGCCGGGATCGTAGGTGAACATCCCAGCCACGCTGTAAAGCTTCGAAATGTCGACGACCTCGGGACCGACCGTGCCGGGCAGGATTGGAAAGTCCCAATTGTTGTTACCGACCGTCAGCGTGCCGGTTTTATTCTTGGTCTTGGCGTCCATGGTCGAGCCCTCAATTGGCCGCGAGCGTTGCGCGTGGAAACATCATGGCCGGGCAGGCGTGACGCCGGGTCGGGCGTTGGAAGTTCCGGCCGCTTTGTGGGTATCCCATCCAAGTGTGCGCTGCAAGACAGCGCCGCCGCCTGCTGGCGTGGATATAGGGGCTGTCCTGTCGCTTTGCTCGATCAATGAAACTTTTATGTTGCGATCTGGTCGCGCAGGCGAGCCAGGCTCTCGTCCCGCCCGAGCACGGCGAGAACGTCAAAGATTGGCGGCGAAGTCGTGCGCCCGGTCAGGGCGGCCCGCAGCGGCTGCGCCACCGCACCGAGCTTGAGGCCGGCACGCTCTGCATAAGGTCGCACCACACCCTCGACAACAGCTGCATTCCACTCGGAAATCGCCTCCAGTTCCGGCAGGAGGCCTTGGATCAGGGCCTTGGCGTCGTTGGTTAGGAAAGTCTTGGCCTGTTCGTTGACGTCGACCGGCCGGCTCGCCCAGAGGAACCGCGATGCGTCGAACAATTCGACTAAAGTCTTGGCGCGCTCCTTCAGTCCCGGCATGGCCGCCATCAGTTTTGCGCGCAGCACGGGGGTCATTTTGCTCGCCAGCTCATGCCCACCGGCGATGTGTGGCAGCAGGTCCTCGATTGCAGCGATCAGGTCAGCATCATCGCTCGCGCGAATATAGTGGCCGTTGAGGCTCTCGAGCTTGGTGAAATCGAACCGCGCCGGTGAACGCCCGATCTGCGGCAGGTCGAAGGCGGCGATCATCTCGTCCGTGGAAAAAATCTCCTGATCGCCGTGTGACCAGCCGAGCCGGACCAGGTAGTTCCGCATCGCGGCCGGCAAATATCCCATCGCGCGATAGGCGTCGATGCCCAGCGCGCCGTGACGCTTCGACAGCTTGGATCCGTCCGGACCGTGAATGAGAGGAATGTGCGCCATGATCGGCACCCGCCAGCCGAGCCCCTGATAGATTTGCGTTTGGCGAGCGGCATTGTTGAGATGATCATCGCCGCGGATGATGTGGGTGACGCCCATGTCGTGGTCGTCGACCACCACGGCCAGCATGTAAGTCGGCGTGCCGTCCGAGCGCAGCAGCACGAAGTCGTCCAGATTTTCATTCTGCCAGATCACGCGCCCCTGGACTTGATCATCGACGACGGTTTCGCCCGTCAGCGGTGCCTTAAGCCGAATGACCGGATTGATGCCTGCGGGTGCATCCTTCGAATTGAGCTCGCGGCAGCGCCCGTCGTAGAGACGCGTCCGTCCTTCCGCCCGCGCCTTCTCGCGCATGGCGGCGAGTTCCTCCGGACTGCAATAACAGTGGTAGGCATGACCCGAAGCCAGAAGCTGCTCGGCGACCTGGCGGTGACGGGCGGCGCGGGAAAACTGGAAGACGATCTCGCCATCCCACGTAATCCCGAGCCAACTCAGTCCATCGATGATGGCATTGATCGCGGCGGCGGTTGAGCGCTCGCGGTCGGTGTCCTCGATCCGCAGCAGCATCTTGCCGCCGTGCCGGCGCGCAAACAGCCAGTTGAACAATGCCGTGCGGCCGCCCCCGATGTGGAGAAAGCCTGTGGGCGAGGGGGCAAAACGGGTGACGATTTCGCCAGCCATAATGAGATACGAAGAAATCCGGGGTCAGTATCCGCACGTCGCAGTGCGCCCATGTATCATAACTTTCCACTGAGTGGACTTAATTTCAGGTCTACAGCGACAAAATTTGGTTGATGAATTGTCCTAAAACGCGCTCGGTCAGCCGATGTTGTCGAGGCATCCGACCAGCGACGGACCGGATGTCCCCAGCACGCCGTCGAAAACGCTTGCGGACATCGTTTTCAAGCCCGCGCAGCGTGAATCATCGAATGAGGACATCGACAACATCCTCCATTTGTTTTCCGTTGTCCTCCGTTCGAATGACGAGATTCCGAAAACATGAACATATGCTCAACGCAGCAGTCAGGCCGCGTTCGGATCGCATCGCGTAGTTATCGCGTGTCGCTCATCACGAACTGCAAGACAGGAAACTTGAATGCGCAAAGTTCTCATCATCGAGCTTGGGCTCGCGAGCCTTGGTGCGAGCCTTGGCGCTCTCGGCGCCAGCCAGTCTGCATTTGCCGGCTGGACGAAGAGGCAGGTTTGTCAGTGGCGCCTGAGCGGTGCCTATGTCGGTAATTTTGAGACCGGGCCTCTTGGTGTCGGTGTCAAGGTGTGCCGCGAGATCGATGTGCTGGTTCCGAGCGAATTGAAGGGTGGCGGGAGCGGTTTGAACAAAACCCTCAACCGCTCGACAAATCTAAAAAACAGATAAACGACCACGTCCGACGTCCACGGCCAACCATGGCTGCGGAGCGACCAACCAGCGACCCCCACCAACCAGACTCGAAAAGGAAATGCCAATGAAAGCTTCAATGAAATCTGTGCTCCTCGCACTCGCCGCCGCAGGCTTGAGCGCCGCGATGATTGCGCCCGCGTCGGCGCAAGTCTTCAAACCGAGAGATCAAACCTGCGACAACAAATCTACAGCGAGAGATAAAACTCTAAGACCGGATACGCGCTGCCTTCAGGGAGGTCCACGTAAGGAGAAATGGGACGACGCAAGGGTCGATCGCGTTATTGGAGATGAGCGGGCCAATAATCGGGCCTCGGCAAACGCAAACAAGCCAATTGTTCCGGGTGGTCCACTGCGCCGGGACTACGTTCCCGCGGACAGTGGCAGTGGCGGCGGTGGCAGCAGCAAGGGAAAGAACTCAAGATAACTGATCGCATTTCGCGTCACAGCATTCCAAGGAAAGCCCGGCCCGCGCCGGGCTTTTTGTTTGCAATTTGCACCACATTTAACGCCCTATATCCCGGCTTGAGACATAAGCCGGGATTTGGCAGATAGGCCGCGCGCCGTGCCGTTCCGGCGAATGCGCAAACAACAAAAAGGGCCTTTACGGCATGATATTGAACGAGGCGGCAGCAGCGGAGACGGGCCGGGACTTCATTCGCGACATCGTCAAAGCCGATCTCGATGCCGGTCGCGTCAAAAGCGTCGTCACGCGCTTTCCGCCCGAGCCCAACGGCTACCTTCATATCGGCCATGCCAAGTCGATTTGCCTGAATTTCGGGCTGGCCGGCGAATTCGGCGGCCGCTGCCACCTGCGTTTCGATGACACCAACCCGACCAAGGAAGAGCAGGAATATATCGACGCCATCGAGCGCGACGTGCGCTGGCTCGGGTTCGACTGGGGCAAGCACCTCTATCACGCGTCCGATTATTTCGAGCAGCTTTACGCCTGGGCCGAGGACCTGGTCCGTACCGGCAAGGCCTATGTCGACGACCAGAGCCCGCACGACATGCGCGTCAACCGCGGCACGCTGACGGAGCCGGGCAAAAACAGCCCGTTCCGCGACCGGAACGTCGAGGAAAACCTTGACCTGTTCCGTCGCATGCGTGCCGGCGAGTTTCCGAATGGCGCCCGCGTACTGCGGGCAAAAATCGATATGGCCTCGGGCAATATCAACCTGCGCGACCCGGTGCTCTACCGGATCCTCCATGCGAGCCATCCACGCACCGGCACCGCATGGAAGATCTACCCGAGCTACGACTTCGCGCATGGTCAGTCGGATGCGATCGAGCACATTACCCATTCGATCTGCACGCTCGAGTTCGAGGATCACCGGCCGCTCTACGACTGGTTCATCGAAAATCTGAAAGTGCCGTCTCGACCGCGCCAGTATGAATTCGCGCGCCTTAATCTGACCTACACGGTTCTTTCGAAACGCGTGCTCACCGAACTGGTGCGAGATGGCCATGTGACCGGCTGGGACGATCCACGCATGCCAACGATCGCCGGCCTGCGCCGGCGCGGCGTGCCGCCCGAGGCCATCCGCGATTTCGTCAGGCGCATCGGCGTCGCCAAAGCCAACAGCGTCGTCGATGCAGGCATGTTCGATTTTTCGGTGCGCGAGGTTCTCAACAGGAAAGCACTGCGCCGCATGGCGGTGCTGCGTCCGCTTAAGCTGGTGATCGAAAACTACCCGGGGGAGCAGGTCGAAGAGCTGGAAGCGGCCAATCATCCTGACGATCCAGCGGCCGGCGCGCGCAAGATCAAGTTCGCGCGCGAGCTCTATATCGAGCAGGACGACTTCATGGAGAACCCGCCAAAGAAATTCTTCCGGCTTTCTCCCGGCGCCGAGGTGCGGCTGCGCTACGCCTATTTCGTCACTTGCCGCGAGGCCGTGAAAAATTCAAAAGGCGAGGTGGTCGAGCTACGGTGCACGTATGATCCCGCCACCCGGGGCGGCAACGCGCCGGACGGGCGCAAGGTGAAGGCGACCATCCATTGGGTGTCGGCTGCACACTCCATTCCGGCCGAGGTGCGGCTCTACAATCCGCTGTTCACGCGACCTAATCCAAGTGGCGGAGAAAATTTCACCGCGGATCTCAATCCGAATTCGCTCGAAGTACTGACCGGCGCTCGCCTGGAGTCCGCGCTTGCCGACGCGCAGCCGGAGAACCCGGTTCAGTTCGAGCGACAGGGCTATTTTTGTCTCGACCGGGACTCGAAACCGGGCAAGCCGGTCTTCAGCCGTACGATCGGGCTGCGCGATACATGGGCCAAGGAGAAAGCCACAGGGTAGTGCGGCCCTATGGCATTACAACCTGAAGCTGAGTTAAAGTTTCGCCGGGTCGAGGTGCGCGAGGAGCGCGAGCGCAGCGACAGGGTTGTCGTCCGCGTCGAGCGCTTTGAAGCGCCGGGCACTGCGTCGGTGCCACAGCGCGTGCGCGTCGCGGTGCGGAAAGGAACAGCGCCAGCCGTCGGCAGCTTCGTTGAGTTCAAGGCGCATTTGTCTCCACCGCTGCAACCGCTCCGGCCCGGCGGATACGAGTTTGCGCGCGACATGTATTTCCAACGCATTGGCGCCTCCGGCTACGCACTCGGCGGGATCAAGGTCAAACCGCCGCCGGTCGCGCAAGGCTTCTGGCTGCGTTACGCGAGCTTTGTCGACGGCCTGCGCGAAGGGATCGACAAACGCATCCGCGCGGTGGTGGGAGGCGACCACGGTTCGATCGCCTCTGCGCTGATCACGGGAAAGCGCGATGCAATCTCGGGGCCCGTCAACGATGCAATGTATGTTTCAAGCTTGGCTCACGTTCTTTCGATTTCCGGCTACCACATGGCGGTTGTGGCCGGCATCGTCTTCTTTCTTATCCGCGCAGTGCTGGCATTGATCCCCTCGCTCGCGAGCCGTTATCCGATAAAAAAATGGGCGGCATCGGGAGCAATTGTCGCGGCAGCGTTTTATCTTTTGCTCTCCGGTGCCGAGGTCGCGACGCAGCGTTCGTTCATCATGATCGCGATCGTGCTTGCCGGTGTGATCATCGAGCGCGCGGCACTCACTTTCCGGACGCTTGCGGTCGCCGCCATCGTTGTCCTGTTGCTTGCTCCGCAGGCCGTTGTTCACCCCAGTTTTCAGATGTCCTTTGCTGCGACGCTTGCCCTGGTCGCAACCTATCAGCGTGCGTTGCCGTGGCAGCCCGATCGCGACAGCCCGCTTGGCCGGCGCGTCGCATTATGGGGCGTTCGCGAAGTAGCGGCTTTGTTGCTCGCCTCGCTGGTGGCAGGCCTCGCGACCACGCCCTATGCCGCCTACCACTTTCACCGCCTGGCGCCCTACGGCGTCCTCGCAAATCTACTCGCCATGCCGGTGATTTCGGCACTTGTGATGCCGATGGGAATTCTTGGCGTCGTGACCATGCCGTTCGGCTTCGATGCCGTGTTTTGGCGGCTCATGGGCGACGGCATCGACTGGATGATCCGGGTCGCGCTGTGGGTATCGAGCCTGCCCGGCGCAGTCGGCCGCATGCCGGCCTTCGGTACGGGGCCGTTGCTCGCGGGGACAGGCGGCTTGCTGCTTGTCTGCCTGCTGCGCACGCCATTTCGCTGGGGCGGAGCGATATTGCTCGTCGGCGCCGGCCTTTGCGCCGTCGCAACGCCGCGGCCGGATGTGCTGGTCGCCAATGATGGGCAGGCCGTGGCAATTCGCGGCCGCGATGGAAAGCTTTCGGTGCTTCACAGCGCCCGCGACAGTTTTTCGATCAAGGAATGGCTTGCTGCCGACGCTGACGCGCGGACGACGAAAGACAAAAGCCTGAGCGACGGCGTATCGTGCGACGCCATTGGCTGCGTCGGCAAACTCGGCGACGGCCGGCTCGTGTCAATGGTCCTGGATGTTGAAGCCTTCGCGGAGGATTGCGCTCGCGCCGCAGTAGTCGTGAGCGCGCGACAGGCGCCTTCGCCGTCTTGTGCCGCTATTCTTATCGATCGCGAAGTCTGGCGAGCCAGTGGCGCGATAGCGCTGCGCTGGACCGGCGAACGGTTCGAACAGACCGTTACGCGCCCCGCCGATCACGAGCGACCATGGACACGTGTCGCGAGCAGTCCCGCGTCCGGCGCACGGGTGTCCGCTTCGTCAGGCGACGCGACGCCGCGGCCGGAAGTTCTCGAAGCGGACGACTAATAGCGCCGGAACAGGCCGACCAACTTTCCCTGAATGCGCACGCGATTGGGCGGCAGGATGCGTACCTCATAGGCTGTATTGGCAGGCTCGAGCGCTATCGAGGCGCCCCGGCGGCGAAAGCGTTTCAGCGTGGCTTCCTCGTCATCGATGAGCGCCACCACGATATCGCCGGTGTCTGCCGCTTCCGATTTGCGGATCAGCGCAATGTCCCCGTCGAGAATGCCCGCCTCAATCATGCTGTCGCCGCGGACCTCGAGGGCGAAGTGGTCCCCGGCCGACAACAGGTCGGGAGGCATGTTGATGACATGGCTGCGAGTCTGGATCGCCTCGATAGGAGTGCCGGCGGCGATGCGGCCCATGACTGGCACAGCGACTGGCCGCCCGCCATCATCCTCGGAGGTCGTGCGCACACGTCCAAGATCGCCTTCGATCACGCTGGGGGTGAAACCGCGTGACCGCGTAGACGCAAGCCCGTGCCCGACCGACTCCGGCAACTTGATTACCTCGATCGCGCGGGCCCGGTTGGGCAAACGACGGATAAAGCCGCGCTCCTCGAGGGCTGTAATAAGCCGGTGGATCCCCGATTTCGAACGCAAGTCCAGGGCGTCCTTCATCTCGTCGAAAGATGGAGGCACGCCGGCTTCGGTCAGCCGCTCGTGGATGAACCGAAGAAGCTCGAATTGCTTGCGGGTCAGCATCGGTCTCTCCCCGTAGGCCGGCCCCTCAGGGTCCAGCCAGAAACAAATCATGAACGGACACTATCTGTTCGATATGTGTTCCGCAACCACTTAATTTGGAGTGAAAAACTCGAAACGCGGCTAAAGGCCTAGCTTAAGGATGACGCACTCTGAACCGGCGGCCGCTGCCGGGGCGTGGGGCTCCCGAATCAGCAGGCAGTCGGCCTTCGCCAGGGGCGCCATCAGGGAGCTGTCCTGGGCGGGCAGTGGGGTCGCCACCGGGCCATTCTGGGTGTCCTCAAGGGTTGCCCGCATATAATCGGCGCGCTCGTCGTTCGCCGGAAGGTCCCTCCCAAGACGGGCCGATAGGGGCAGGTCCACGATATCTGACCTTCCCGCCAGCTTCCTGATGAGAGGGACCAGGAACAGAAAAGCGCAGACATACGCCGAGACCGGGTTGCCGGGGACACCGAGGACCTGCATGGCGCCAAGGCGGCCATGCAACATGGGACGGCCCGGGCGGAGGGCGACCCGCCAGAAAGACAATTCAAGCCCTTCGGCCGCCAGTGCGCGCTGGACCAGGTCGTGCTCGCCGACCGAGGCGCCCCCTGAGGTCACAAGGATGTCGGCGCCAAATTGACGCGCACGGCGCACGGCGGCCGCGATGTCGTCGAGGCGATCACGCGCGATGCCGAGGTCATGCACCACGCCTCCGTTGCCGCTGGCGAGTGCCGCAAGAGCAAATCCATTCGAATAGACGATTTCGCCTGGCCTGGGGGTGCCGCCGGACGGCACGAGTTCGTCGCCGGTGCCGAGTATCGCCACGGCGGGCTTTCGGTGCACGCTGAGGCACGAATGATTCATGGCGGCGGCGAGCATCAGGTCACGCGCGCTGAGACGTCGCCCTTTGCGCAAAAGAATCTGGTGCTGCGCAAAGTCAATGGCTTCAGCACGCACGTTACGCCCGGCAGCCGTCGGCTTTTGGATCATGACGCCGTTCGGGTCCGGCGTTGTGAACTCCTGAATGACGACTGTGTCGCTGCCTTCAGGCATGATGCCGCCTGTAAAGATGCGTGCGGCTTCCCTGGGACCGACTTTACCAGTGAAGGGATGGCCGGCCGCAACCTCACCAATCACCTTAAGCACAACCGGTGCCTGGGCGACGTCACTGCCCTGCACGGCATATCCGTCCATTGCCGAAACCGCCGCCGGTGGTTGCGTGCGAAGCGCGACGACATCTTCGGTGAGAACGCGGCCAAGCGCTTCCTCGAGAGAGACGACTTCCGCCGCCAACGGTTTGGCATCAACCAGCACATGTTGCAGCGCTTCGGCGACCGGCATCAGCGCCATTGGCTATGACTCCGCGCGCCACTCGCCTGATTTGCCGCCGCTCTTGAGGAGCAGCCGAATGCCTTCGATGCGCATGCCCCGTTCAAGGGCTTTGACCATATCGTAGATCGTCAGACACGCGATTGAGACTGCTGTCAGTGCTTCCATCTCGACGCCGGTCTTGGCAGTCACTTTCACGGTCGCCTGCACCAGGAAACCAGGCAACGCGTGTTCCGGGTTGATGTCGATTTCGACCTTGGTGAGAGGAAGCGGATGGCAGAGCGGAATAAGGCCATGCGTGCGTTTTGCCGCCATGATGCCGGCAAGACGGGCCGCGCCCAGCACGTCGCCTTTCATGGCATTGCCCTCAAGCACGACGTCGAGCGTTTCCTTGCGCATGATCACGCGGCCTTCGGCAACCGCGATGCGCTCGGTCGCGCCTTTTTGGGTCACGTCGACCATGCGAGCTTCGCCGCGCTGATTGATATGGGTGAGGGGGCTGACTGGCGGCGGCGAAACAGGTTGCTCCGATCGCGAGACGATCTTCGATGCGCGTTCAGCACGATGAGACGCGCGTCTTTTTGTGCTCGGTGAGATCTTCTTGCGTCCCGCCATCGTTTTACTTCGCCGCCGCGCGCTGTTGATTGCGGGCCAGCAGCGCCTTCGTTGCGGCTGTCACATCCGGTTGGCGCATCAGGCTTTCGCCGATCAGGAAAGTTGAGATGCCGACGCGCTGCAGGCGCGCGAGGTCGGCGGAGGTATTGAGCCCGCTTTCGGCGATGACGATCCGTTCCGGTGGTATCCTCGGCGCCAGCCGTTCGCTGACGGCAAGAGACGTCTGGAATGTCCGCAAATCGCGATTATTGATGCCGATCAGCCGTGATTTCAGCCTGAGCGCACGATCGAGTTCAATCTCATCATGAACTTCAACCAAAACGTCCATTTCGTAAACCAAGGCAGCGCGCTCAATTTCAACCGCCGCGCCGTCACTCACGGCAGCCATGATGATCAGAACGCAGTCGGCACCGAGGACGCGAGACTCAACAACCTGATAGGGCTCGTAGATGAAGTCCTTTCGCAAGACCGGTAGCGCAGTCGCGTTGCGCGCCGCTGCGAGAAACTCCGGCTTGCCTTGAAAGGAGGGTGCATCGGTCAGCACCGACAGGCAGGTCGCTCCGCCTGTCGCATAGGCCCTGGCAAGCCCGGGCGGGTCGAATTCAGCGCGGATCAATCCCTTTGAAGGGCTCGCCTTTTTGATCTCGGCAATTAACGCGTACGCCCCGCCAGCGATGCGCTGCTCGATTGCACGCAGGAATCCGCGTGGCGGAGACGATGCTTTTGCATCCTTTTCCAGCGAAGCAAGGGGGCGCGCGCGCTTGGCTGCCGCAATCTCTTCGCGCTTGTAGGCTTCGATTTTTGCCAGGATATCCGTCACGCCCGGTCCTTACCGGCATTCGATATCGCGATCAATCGATCAAGGCGGCCTTCAGCCTCGCCGCTCTCAATCGATTTCGCTGCCAGTGCCGCGCCTTGTTTGAGGTCCTTCGCCTTCCCGGCCACGATCAGCGCCGCCGCGGCGTTAAGGACCGCGACATCGCGGAATGGCCCGCGCTTGCCTTTCAAAACATCAAGCAAGGCCTCCGCGTTCTGCTGAGCGTCGCCGCCCCGCAGGGCTTCGGGTTTTCCCCGCGACAAGCCGGCGTCTTCCGGCGTCACCTCGAATGTGCGGATCTTGCCATTTTCAAGAGCGGCAACGCTGGTCGAGCCTGCAGTGGTTATTTCATCGAGTCCATCAGACCCGTGTACGACCCAGATGTTTTCGGAGCCCAGGTTTTTCAGCACCTGCGCCATCGGCTCTACCCAGTGCCTTGAGAAAGTGCCGATCATCTGGCGCTTTACACCGGCGGGATTGGAGAGCGGTCCCAGCAGATTGAAGATGGTGCGCGTGCCGAGCTCGACACGGGTAGGCCCGACGTTCTTCATCGCCGGGTGATGCGCGGGGGCGAACATGAATCCAATGCCGGCATCCCGGATGCACGTTCCCACGTGATCTGCATCGAGATCAATGTTGACACCAAGCGCCTGCAAGACATCGGCGGCGCCTGATTTCGAGGAAAGTGCCCGGTTTCCGTGCTTCGCGACCGGAACACCTGCGCCGGCAACAATGAACGCCGCGCAGGTCGATATGTTGAACGAGCCGGAGGCATCCCCACCGGTACCGACCACATCGACAGCGCCAGGGGGCGCTTTAACCCCCAGCATCTTGCTGCGCATCGTGGTAACTGCGCCCGTGATCTCGTCCACGGTTTCGCCGCGCACGCGCAGTGCCATCAGAAGTCCGCCCATCTGTGATGGCGTGGCCTCGCCCGACATCATGCGGTCGAAAGCGGCGGCGGCTTCCTCGCGGGTCAGGGTTGCGCCGGTCGCAACCTTCGCGATGAGCGCTTTGAAGTCGTCGGCCACGGGCGGCCCCTCAGGTCGCCAAATGGAGAGTGGAAGACGCGCGTGCAGGCGCGGCGCGCGACCTGCGCTGCGCGTTCCACGTTGCAGCAATGTCGAGGAAGTTTTTCAGCAGCAAGCGCCCATGCTCGGAGGCAATGCTTTCGGGATGAAACTGAACGCCGTGCGCCGGCAGAGTGCTATGCATGATCCCCATCACCAGGCCATCGGCGCTTTCCGCGTTGACTGTCAGATAACGGGGCACGCTGGCGCGCTCCACCACCAGCGAATGGTAGCGCGTTGCCTTCAGCGAGCCATTAATGCCGCGAAATACCCCGGTCCCGGCGTGCCTGACTTCCGAAAGCTTCCCGTGGAGGGGAGTTGTCCGCACGATTTTTCCGCCAAAGGCTTGCCCGATTGCCTGGTGGCCGAGGCATACGCCAAGGATTGGAATGCTGGCGGAGGCTTTGCCGATGAGATCGAGGCAAATGCCGGCTTCGTTGGGCGTGCAAGGGCCTGGCGAGAGGACGATCGCATCGGGCTCCAGCGCCACGACGTCGGCGACCGAAATCTTGTTGTTGCGATGGACGACCACATCCGCCCCCAGCCCTCCCAGATAGTGGAAGAGATTGAAGGTGAAGCTGTCATAGTTGTCGATCAGGACAATCATGTTCCACCGCGTTACCAAGGGTTTAAGGTGCGCCCCAAAGGGGGTCAAGCAGCCGGCCTTTGCGGTGGTTACTGACCGCGCCTGCCCGCACTGGCGAAGCGGCGCGCTTCCTCCGCCGCACGGAACAAGGCTTTCGCCTTGTTGATGCATTCCTGCTGCTCAAAATTGGGGTCGCTGTCGGCGACAATGCCGGCGCCGGCCTGGACGTACATTGTGCCGTCCTTGATCAGGGCCGTTCGCAGGACGATGCACGTATCCATTTCTCCCCCGGCGGAGAAATAACCGACGCAGCCCGCGTAGAGTCCGCGCTTTTGCTTCTCCAGTTCGTCAATGATTTGCATCGCCCGCACTTTTGGCGCGCCGGAGACGGTCCCGGCCGGAAAGCCTGCCGACAGCGCATCCAGGGCGTCGCGATTGCGAGCGAGTTTGCCTTCGACATTGGACACGATGTGCATCACGTGGCTGTAGCGCTCGACGAAGAACTGGTCCGTGACCTTGACGGTATCGATGGCAGCGACGCGGCCCACATCGTTGCGGCCGAGATCCAGCAGCATGAGATGCTCGGCACGTTCCTTTGGATCGGCGAGGAGTTCTTCTTCAAGCGCCTTGTCTTCTTGCGGCGTGGCGCCGCGATGGCGCGTGCCGGCGATTGGGCGGACAGTCACGACGTCATTGGACACCCTCACAAGGATTTCCGGGCTCGACCCGGCGACTGCGAAGCCGCCAAAATCCAGAAAATAGAGATAGGGAGACGGATTGGTACGCCTCAACGCGCGATAAAGTGAGAACGGCGGCAGGCTGAACGGCGCCTCGAAACGTTGCGCCAGCACGACCTGGAAGACATCGCCGGCGACAATGTAGTCCTTTGCCCGCCGCACCATCGCCTTAAATTGCTCGGGCGTGGTGTTGGATTTTGCTTGTACGTCGATGGGGCCAGCCTCGTGTTCGGTCAGAGACTTATCGAGCGGCCGATCGAGGCTTTCGACGACGTTGGCGAGCCTCTCGATTGCGCGCGCAAGAGCAGACTTTGCGTCCAGCCCCTTGTCCGGGCGCACGGGAGTGATGATCGTGATCGAATCTTTTACCCCGTCAAAAACGACGATGATTGTCGGGCGAACCAGGATCGCATCGGGGATGCCGATCGGATCCGGATTTTCCGGCGCCAATTCCTCCATCTGGCGCACCATGTCGTATCCCAAATAGCCAAATACGCCTGCGGCCATCGGTGGCAGGCCATCGGGGAGCACGATCCGGCATTCCGACAAGAGTGCGCGCAAGGCCTGCAAAGGTGGTTCAGGGCAAGGCGAAAACGCATCACTGTTCTTGCGGGCAAGTCGATTGATTTCAGCCTTGCCGCCGTTTGCACGCCAGACCAGATCCGGCTCAAGCCCGATGATCGAATAGCGCCCTCGTACAGCTCCGCCTTCAACCGACTCGAGCAGAAAGCTCATTGCTTTGCCGCCGCCGAGCTTCAGGAAGGCCGAGACAGGCGTCTCGAGGTCCGCGACGAGGGTGGTCCACACAACCTGAGGCTCGCCGCGTTCATAGCGTTCGGCAAACGCGGTTTCCGACGGCTCAATGTGCATCGAGGTGACTACTGCTGACCGCCGCCACCGACAACCTGATTCAATGCCGCGTCGTTGATCGAAACGCCGAATTCACTTTCCAGGCGCACGATGTATTGGGTGAGGACATCCTCGCTGTAGGCATTTCGCAACGAGTCCGCGAGAGCTTTGCCCTGCGAGGAGTTGGCATCTAAGGCAGGATCCGTGAGGTCCGTCACGCGAAACACATAACGCTCGGAGTTTTTATCGCCTTCGGCGGTGCCTGCCGACCCCTTTGGCGTGCGGAACACAGCTTCGGCCACCTTCGCAGGCACAAACCCGGCCGATCGTCCGCGTTGCAAATCACTTGCCGTCTCCACCTTAAGTCCGGCTTCGCCCGCAACCTGCGCAAACGGAGTGCCAGCCTTGAGTTTGCCCAGAATGTCGTCGGCTTTCGCCTGCAACCGTTTGGCGATCTCGTCTTCGCGCCAGCGCGCAGCAACCTGTTCCTTTACCTCGTCGAGCGAACGATCGCGCGACGGAGTGACGCCGGTCACATCGAAATAAAGATAGCCGCCATTCGGCAACTGCAGCGCCTCGGTATCGGCGCCCATATCGCTTGAGAACGCGGCGCTGATAACGTCCGGCGTCTGCGGCAATCCCGCTACCGGATTTCCGTCAGGTCCGCGGCCGGATCGGTCGACCGCTTCAATCGTCGTGGCCTTGAGACCAAGTTTTCGCGCGGTTTCCGCCAAGGTAGAACCGGCCGCGCGCTCGTCCTCGATCTTGTCACGGAGGTTGCCGATCTCGGTTTTAATGCGACTTTCGGCGATTTCGTTTTTGATTTGTCCGGCCAGCTGCTCGTAGGACTTTTCCTCGCCCGGTTCGATCTTGCCGACCTGCAACAACACCGTGGCAAACCGTCCCTTCACCGGCGCGCTTGTTTCGCCGGGCTTGAGGGCAAAGGCAGCATCGGCAACCGCGGGGTCGATGATCTCGGCCTTGGAAACCATTCCGAGATCGATGTCCGACGCCTGCATATCGCGTTCCTTGGCGATGTCGTCAAAACTCGTGCCCTTCGCGATGCGCTCGCGCGCGGCCGCGGCCTCCTGCTCGTTGGCGAATGCAATCTGTCGCAGCTCTCGCTTTTCAGGTTTCCCGTAACTGGCCTGACGCAGCTCGTAGTGAGCCTTGGCATCGGCATCGCTCACGGCCTCGGGTTTGGCCAGGTCCGCGGGCGACAAAGGCAGAATAGTGATCTTCCGGTATTCGGGCGCGCGAAAAAGTGTTTTTCGGTCCTCGAAATATTTGGCCAATTCTTCCGGCGTCGGGGTCGGCACGTTGCCCGCTTGAGCTGAGCCGAGGGCCACATATTCGATCTGACGCTTTTCGTTCCGGTATTGATTGAGCGCCGCCATTGCCGTCGTTGGCGCTTTCATACCGCCGGTAACCCCTTGTGCGATTTGCCGTCGCAGTATCGCCCGACGCTGTTCCTCGACGAAGCGGCTTTCAGTGAAGCCGGCCTGGCGAATGAGCTGCTCAAAGCGGTTGCGGTCAAACTGGCCAGCAGGCCCGCGGAAGGACGGATCAGACCTGATCTGCTGCGCGATATCCTCGTCGCTGATGCCAAGCCGGAGTTTTCTTGCCTGCTCGTCCAGGGTGGTTTCGGCAATCAATTGCCCAAGGAGCTGCCGGTCGAGGCCGCGAGAGCGCGCTTCATCTGGGGTGATCGGCCGGCCGATCTGGCGTCCCAACTGCTGCAGGCGTTCGTTGTAAAACTGGCGGAACTGCTCAATGGAGATTTCTGTGCCGCCGATGGCCGCCACCGCGTTGCGTCCGAAACCTCGGAAAATGTCCCCGATACCCCAGATCGCGAAGCTGATGACCAGGAAACCCATGACAACGGCCATGAGGCCTTTGCCGATCCAGGTTGAGGAGGCTTTATGGAGACCGCGAAGCATGCGCGCTTTTTCGTGAACTGTACCGAACCGCGTTGAGAAGTCGCGCCTGTCTAGCCCAAACGCGTGGGGGGCACCATAGGGATCGAGCCAACTGCTTGCAACCGCAAGAGGATTAGCCCGGCGCCCACCACGGCGCAAACGTCTGCTTTTGACTCAAAGCGGACATTTGCTGACTCCGCGTCACACCTTCTAGTGGACGCTAGTGGTATTCACATGCCCTTAGGCCGTCTCCAAGCGCTCCAATTTTTGCCGAAGATAGGGAGCAGGAAGCAGTTCTTACGCCGGCGAAAAGAAGAAGTCGGAGTTCCCCACGCGCGTGGATGCAGGGAGTCACAACATGAAAAAGATTGTGGTCGCCGCTGTGATCGCAATTTGGTGCGTACCGTCTGCCACGTTCGCTGGCGAACGTGTTGGTGATGCCGCGCTAGGTGCGTTATCCGGAGCTGTCGTTTTTGGGCCCGTCGGAGCGGTTGCCGGTGCTGTCATCGGCTACACAGCGGGACCCTCAATTGCTGACTCTTGGGGACTTAAACGATCCGAGCCAAAACAATCTGCGAAGCTACCCGCGCAGACTACGTCCAAACGAATCTCTTCCACGCAAGTAAATCCCCCCGCCGACCCCCGTCGAGGTGCATCCGCGCGCGACGTTCCGACGCCACCCGTCAAACCTAGTGCGCCCTCTGACGATGTCAAAGTGCCCATCAACGGACTTGAGATGTAATGGCGAGCGGCCTGTGGCCTCGACCATTGCCGATGGTAAATCGCTGCATTCGATTAGCAGTTGGTTCATTGGTGCTGTGTTTCGCAAGCTCGGCGGGGGCGCAGGAGCGGGGCAAGACACTTTATGCGTCTCAGTGTGAGAGGTGTCACAAGTCGACGCAAGGCGTGACCGCGTTTCATGGTGGGGTGGATCTCGAAACCTTTTTGGCCGAGTTGCACTATGCCGACACTCCTGAATCAGCTGCCACCATTGCGGCCTATTTGAAAGGACTGGAGCGAAAGCGTCCGACCCATCGCCGAAAAACCGAGCACGGAGACAAAGCGAATTCCTCTCAGGCAGCGCCAAGCCGGCCCGTTCCAACCAACGCCAACTCCAGTGAGAATAATCCAGTGAAGCGAACGCTAAAGTGGCTGTTCGGGGGGGCAAATCCGTAGCTTCACCCGCAGCATTGATATGACGATCCTCAAGCCGCGATTGACTGGCTGACGGTCGCCCGTGATCAGGCCGCCTTTTCCCACTGCGGCAAGCAGACGTAGCTCGCGCCCTTATTTTTGAGCAGGCCGCCGATTTCCTTGCACCGTTGCTGAGTTGGAAAACTGCCCGGCACGATTTCAGTGCGGCAGCCAGGTCGATCTGAATACCTCGGGCAGAACATCACCACCATGATCCAGACCGCTGCTATAGTTTTTCCTCATGCGGTGACTCGGATTTTGCCACCGAAAGCGGATTTCCAAATAACCCAACAAAATCGTATAGAAACCGAAAAAGCCGGAAAGGGGCGGACGGCTGAATGAGTATCTGATAACCGCACCGGCGAAGGGATTTTCAATGGCGGGCAACATCATTCCGCTGGTCGCGGGCAACTGGAAAATGAACGGGCGTGCCGCCTCGCGCGCTGAGCTCGTGAAGATCATCGCTGGGGCCGCAGCGCTCAGCGGAAAAGTAGATTTGATGGTTTGTCCGCCCGCGACCTTGGTTGCAAGCTTTTCCGCGACGGCAGAGGGATCCGGCGTCGCCATCGGCGGTCAGGACTGCCATCTTGAGCCGTGGGGCGCACATACGGGCGATATTTCCGCCGAGATGCTGGCTGACGCCGGCGCAACCGCCGTGATCGTGGGGCACTCGGAGCGGCGTATCGACCATCACGAGACCGATGCGCAAGTATGCGCGAAGGTTCAAGCCGCATGGCGCGCGGGTCTCACAGCGATCGTCTGTGTTGGCGAGCAGCGTGCCGAGCGCGAAGCTGACGAGACGATCGAGGTGGTTGGCCGCCAGCTCGCGGCTTCGCTCCCGGATGGCGCCACGGCGGCAAAGCTGGTGATCGCCTATGAGCCTGTGTGGGCAATCGGAACCGGACTGACGCCCACACCAACCGACGTGGCTGAGGTCCACGCATTTCTCCGCAAGCGCCTGAGTGAACGCTTTGGTCCGGGTGGTCAGCGCACCCGCATCCTCTATGGTGGCTCGGTCAAGCCTTCCAATGCCGCGGAGCTTTTGAAGGTGGCCGAGGTCAACGGGGCCCTGGTCGGAGGCGCCTCCCTCAAGGCCGAAGATTTCCTCGGTATTGCCGCGGTTTACCGGTAGGGGAGGCAAGGCTGGAAAATCACCTGACGATCGTGTAGAGACCGCCGCGAATTCCTATATGACCCATGGAACACCGCCTGGGCGGAGAGCCCAGAGGCGGCATGATTTGAGCGGATTTTAGATAGATGCAGCACGTCATCATCGTTATCCACCTGATGCTGGTATTGGCCATGATCGGCGTGGTGCTTTTGCAGCGCTCCGAAGGAGGCGGCCTCGGCATCGGTTCAACCGGCGGCTTCATGACCAGCCGCGGCACGGCTAATGTCCTTACGCGCGCAACAGCGATCCTGGCCGGACTGTTCTTTCTGACAAGCATGACGCTGTCGATCCTCGCAGGCACAAATCGCAAGCCGACGTCGATCCTGCAGGGTGGCAGCCAAAGTGCGCCAACCGCGCCTGGCACGCCAACCCCGCTCGGCGGCGGCGGAGGGGGCGGCATACTCGATCAGCTGCAGGGCGGATCGCAGCCTGCAGCGCCATCCGGCCCTTCGGGGCCACAGGTGCCACAGTCGAAATGAAATTCACAAGCGAAGGGCCGGGAATTCCGGCCCTTCGGCATTATGGACAAGGTTGTGAAGGTTGGAAGTGAACCGGAATGGACATGAAGATAAAGAGCCAAGGGTCTGGAAAACCAGAAATTCGGCCGCTTGCGCACAGGCGCAGAACGGGTCTGCGTTTTTCGGGCTCGTCGAATCGATTCGCGCGCGCTAGAGAGTAGGTCCCATGGCGCGGTATATTTTCATCACCGGCGGCGTGGTTTCCTCACTCGGCAAGGGTCTCGCATCCGCAGCGCTCGGCGCCGTGCTGCAAGCGCGCGGCTACAAGGTGCGCCTGCGCAAGCTTGACCCTTATATCAACGTCGATCCGGGAACGATGTCGCCGTATCAGCATGGCGAGGTTTTCGTCACCGACGATGGCGCCGAAACCGATCTCGATCTTGGTCACTACGAGCGCTTTACCGGCCGTCCCGCGACGCGCCACGACAACATCACCACCGGGCGCATTTATCAGGACATTCTCACGCGCGAACGCCGCGGCGATTATCTCGGCGCCACGATCCAGGTCATCCCCCACGTCACCAATGCCATCAAGGATTTCATCAGAGAAGGCAATGAGGGGTTTGACTTCGTGCTGTGCGAGATCGGCGGCACGGTTGGCGATATCGAAGGATTGCCGTTTTTCGAGGCGATCCGACAACTGGGCAACGATCTGCCGCGGCGCCATGCCGTGTACATCCATCTCACCCTTATGCCGTTCATTCCGAGCGCGGGCGAACTCAAGACAAAGCCGACCCAGCATTCGGTGAAGGAACTGCGCTCGATCGGCATCCAGCCGGACATTCTGCTGTGCCGGACCGATCGGCCGATTCCCGAAAGCGAGCGGCGCAAGCTGGCACTTTTTTGCAACGTCCGCGAAAGCGCGGTGATCGAGGCGCGCGACGTGGATAACATTTACGCCGTGCCGGAAGCCTATTCGGCCCAGGGCCTGGATGCCGAGGTTCTTGCAGCGTTTGGCATCGAGCCGCGCCAGGTGCCCGATCTCGATCGCTGGCGCCTGATCAACGAGCGCATTCGCAACCCGGAAGGCGACGTCACGATTGCCATTGTCGGCAAATACACCGGCATGAAAGACGCCTACAAATCATTGATCGAAGCGCTCTCGCACGGTGGCATCGCCAACAAGGTGAAGGTCAATCTCGACTGGATCGAATCCGAGGTGTTTGAGAACAAGGATCCGACGCCGTTTCTCGAACACGTCAATGGCATTCTCGTTCCGGGCGGATTTGGCCAGCGTGGCGCGGAGGGCAAAATCAAGGCCGTGCAGTTTGCCCGCGAGCGGAATGTGCCTTATTTCGGAATTTGTTTCGGAATGCAGATGGCCGTGGTGGAAGCAGCGCGCAATTTGTGCGGCATCGAAAACGCCAATTCGACCGAGTTCGGCACCACGCCCGAGCCCGTGGTTGGTCTCATGACCGAATGGCTCAAGGGCAACGAGCTGCACAAACGCAGCGCAAGCGGCGATTTGGGCGGGACCATGCGCCTGGGGGCCTATGACGCGGTGCTTACGCGCGGCAGCCGGGTGTCGCAAATCTATGGCACGACCGAAATATCGGAGCGCCACCGTCATCGATACGAGGTCAACACCGCCTACAAGGGCCGGCTGGAGCAGCGGGGCATGCGCTTCTCGGGAATGTCGCCTGACGGCATCCTGCCCGAAATTATTGAGTACGAAGATCATCCCTGGTTCATCGGCGTCCAATTCCATCCCGAGCTGAAATCGCGGCCATTCGAGCCGCACCCGCTGTTCTCGTCCTTCATCGGCGCGGCAGTCGAGCAAAGCCGACTGGTCTAACGCAGGCGTCCATGTCACGCGGACTGGATCACATTGTTCACGCAGTGCGCGATCTCGACGCCGCAGCCGATCTCTATCGCCGTCTGGGTTTTACCGTCGGCACGCGTAACCAGCACCCATGGGGCACTCATAATCATATTGTCCAGCTGCCGGGCTTCTTCATTGAGCTGCTGACGCTCGCCGAGCCGGACAAGATCGGCGACGATGGATTTTCCAGATTGTTCGCGGCTTACAATCGGGATTTCGCGCAGCGGCACGAAGGCTTGTCGCTCCTTATCGTGGAGTCGCAAGATGCTGATGCCGATGTTGCCGCGTTTCGTTCGGGTCACATCGCGGGCTCGGACAAGCTGCATTTTGAACGCGAAGGCAAACGGCCGGACGGCTCGACCGTGAAGGTCGGTTTTTCTCTTGCTTTCGCAGATGACGCGGCAGCACCCGAAATACACTTTGCCAGTTGCCAGCAACATTATCCGCAGAATTTCTGGAATCCGGCATTCCAGAAGCACGCCAACAGCGTCACCGGGATCGCGGGCATTGTGGTCGTGGCCGTACGACCTGACATACACCAGGGCTTTTTGGAGAACTTTGTCGGCGCCAAGGCAATCGGACTCGACGGCGGGTTCACCGTGCCGACACCGCGCGGCGAAATCGACGTGCTGGGGGCTGCCGCTTTCGTCCATCGGTTCGGCGTGAACCCGCCTGATGTTGCAAGCGGCGCCCGGCTCGCCGCACTTCGGTTCGACGTTGCGGATCCAGGACTTTTGGAAGCTGTTCCGGAACAAGCCGGGATAGCCGGGCTTTTCGCGGGAAATGCCACGGTCATTGGGTCGCAGGATGCCATGGGCGCCGTGCTCGTATTTGAGCCACCCGCGCGGAAGCCCCGTTGACCGAAAGCCGTCACCACTTCATGGTCCGACCCGCGAGGATTTAAGCCGTGGATCAAAAGCCCAACGCCACCGTCGCGGTTGGCAGCGTGCGCTTCGGCAACGATCTGCCCTTGGCGGTGATTGCCGGACCCTGCGCGCTTGAAAGCAAAGCGCACGCATTGGAAATGGCGGCTGCGCTGAAGGAAATAGCCGGCCGCGCGGGGATTGGCCTCGTTTACAAAACATCTTTCGACAAGGCCAATCGAACGTCGGCAAAATCTGCGCGCGGCCTTGGTCTTGAACCGGCGTTGCCAATCTTGTCCGAGATTCGCGACAAGCTGAAGATGCCCGTCCTCACCGACGTGCACGACGCCGAGCAATGCGCCAAGGTCGCGCCGGTCGTCGACGTGCTGCAAATTCCCGCATTCCTTTGCCGCCAGACCGATCTCCTCGTTGCTGCTGCCAAGACCGGAAAAGCAATCAACGTGAAGAAGGGCCAGTTCCTGGCGCCGTGGGACATGCAAAACGTCGTCGAAAAAATAACGGGGGCGGGAAACCGGAATGTCTTGGTGACAGAGCGCGGGGTCTCTTTTGGCTACAACACGCTCGTGTCCGACATGCGCGCGCTGCCGATTCTCAAGCGCACCGCACAGGCACCTGTCATTTTCGACGCCACCCATTCCGTCCAGCAGCCAGGTGGACAGGGGACATCGTCCGGCGGCGAACGCGAGTTCGTGCCGGTTCTTGCCCGCGCCGCCACGGCGGTCGGCATTGCGGGCATTTTCATCGAGACGCATCAGGATCCAGACAAGGCGCCTTCCGATGGCCCGAACATGCTGCCGCTTAAGGAGATGGAACCGCTATTGCGCGCCTTGATCGAATTCGATCGGCTGGCCAAGCATTAATCAGCCCGCTGACCGACATTCCATGGGCCGAGTCCTCAATCTGATGGCCTTCGTCGTCTTCGCGACGACGCTTTTCATGCGCTCGGTGGATCCCGTCATTCCGCAGATCGCGGAAGGTTTGAATGTAACGCCGACAACTGCGGCGATGCTTTCGACCGGGTTCACCTTGCCTTACGCACTTATTCAACCGGTGCTTGGTGCGCTTGCGGATATGTTCAGCAAGACGCGGCTGATCGCCGTCTGCATGCTTATTGTCGGCATTGCCACGCTTGCATGCGGTCTCGCGACGAACTTCGAAACGCTCATGGCATTGCGCGTCGTTGCGGGAATTACTGCCGGAGGCGTCTTCCCAATTGCTCTGGCTGTTGCCGGCGACCGCGTTCCGGTGCAGCAGCGGCAAGTGGCCATTGGTCGCCTGCTTTTTGCTGCCATGAGCGGGAACCTGCTGGGTGCGTCAGGCGCGGGGGTCATCGGCGACCTGTTTGGATGGCGCGGCGTGTTTTTTGTAACCGGCGCGATCGATCTCATCGCGCTTGCCGTTGCCTATCCGGGGTTTCGCAGCATGGGCGAGAGGCCCGGGCGTTTCGATTTGTCGAGTTTGCTTCCGAACTACCGGGCCATCTTCAGCAATCCGATGGCGAAGTATTGTTTCGGCGCGGTCTTCCTTGAAGGTGTGTTCCTGTTCGGCGTGTTTCCCTATATGGCGGAGTTCCTGCGCACCGAAGGGGAGCCACGCGCATCGATCGCCGGCGTCGTGATCGCAGGTTTTGGCATTGGTGGCGTCATCTACACCTTCATGGTCGGGTGGCTACTCGAGCATTTTCGCGAGCGACAGTTGATGGCCGCCGGCGGCATGGTCATGGGTTTTTGCCTTGTCATGATTGCGTTGCGCATGCCCTGGCCGGTCGAATTCGCAAACTTCATGCTGCTCGGCTTCGGCTTTTACCTGCTGCACGGCTGCATCCAGGTCTACGTGACGGAATTGGCTCCGGCCGCGCGCGGCTCGGCGACCGCTGGGCATTCCATGTTTTTTTTCCTTGGTCATGCAGCCGGGCCGGTCGTCTACGGTCTCGGTCTGAGCGGTGTCGGCGCCACGCCGGTCTTGTTGCTCGGCGCGGCGACGCTGGCAGCAACAGGATGGATCTGCGCCTTGCGGCTGAAGCACTCGCCGGTCACGCAGTCATGAAACCGTTGAAATCGCCGCAAAGTCGCTTCGCGCGCGCGGAGACTCCGTTATGATCCGGCCCGGTTAAGGGGGGCGGAATCATGGTGTTGCAATCTCTTCAGGGGTTGCCGGCATTTATTGCTTATTTTTGCCTGGCGACGGTGTTGGTGATCGCGTTTTTGCTGATCTACACCCGCATCACGCCAATGAACGAATTTGAACTGATCCGAAAAAATGTACCGGGCGCCGCCATCTCCTTGGGGCTGAGTCTTTTTGGCTTCTCGCTGCCATTGGCCAGTGCGATCGCACACGCGTCCGACCTGGTCGATTGCGCGGTTTGGGGTGTGGTCGCAATCATCGTCCAGATCGTCACTTTTTATGCGGTGCGCATTCCGGTGCCGGATCTTTCGAACCGGATCGCAGCGGGGGATATCGCGCCGTCGATCTGGCTCGGACTCTCCTCGGTTACAGCCGGCCTGCTGAGTGCCGCATCTATGACTTTATGATCCGGCAATGAAGCGATCGTCCCAGGTTGCGCTTCTATTGATGGGCATGACGACCGCGGGCGCTTCCGCCTATGCATTGCTGCCGCCTCGGGACTGTGCCGCTCCGGGATCAACCACGCCCGGCTCCATCAGTCCGCATACGCTCGCTCCCGGAACTGCGCCCATAAAGCCATTGGCGCCTTGCGAGTCAGGTGGACGTTCGTCATCGGGCAGCCGGTCATATTGGTCCAGCCGGTCGTACAGCCGAGGCTCATCGTCGACGCCACAGCAATCCCGCGAATACAGCGGACATTCGCCGTCGGAGAGCCACACGTCGGTCCCATCGGTGGGGCACGGCCCGGGCACACGTGGCGGCTTCGGCAGTATCGGCCATTCTATTGCGGCCGTTCATACTTCTGGCGGTTGATGCGGCGCATTTCCTGCGAAGAGCGTCCGGATTGGCGTGCACGCGCCGAAGAGATCGGCTTCGACTTCCATACGCTTGACGGGCAGCGTTATTGGGACGAGCGCGCCTACTATGCCTTCACGCTCAAAGAAATCGAACAAGATCTCGAAGCACCGACGGCCGAACTGGAGAAAATGTCACGCGAACTGGTGGCGCGAGTTATCGCGGACGAGCAGCTGATGCGGCGGCTCGCAATTCCGGTGCGGTTCTGGAACTGGATTGTGCGCAGCTGGAAGAAATCCGAACCCAGCCTCTATGGTCGCTTCGACCTGCGCTACGGCGGCGAGGGTCCGGCAAAGCTGCTGGAGTACAACGCCGATACGCCGACGTCGGTGCTTGAGACCGGCGTATTCCAGTGGATGTGGCTTGAGCAGGCAATCGAGCGCAAAGTGCTGCCGAAAGATGCCGACCAATTCAATTCGTTGCACGAGCGACTGATCCAGGGCTGGAAAGAGATCGGCAAGAGCGGTCCGCTCCATCTCACTGCTATGATGGAGAGTCCGGAGGACACCGGGACCATTGCCTATCTTCAGGATTGTGCGTATCAGGCGGGCTTGGCGACCACGGTACTGCCGATCGAGGATGTCGGCAGAAATTCCGCCGGACAATTCGTCGACGATCACGACCGCCAGATCGAACTGCTGTTCAAGCTCTATCCTTGGGAATGGATGACCCGCGAGGCGTTCGGAGCCTCGCTTCCCGGTTCGGCGACGCAATTCGTCGAGCCGCCCTGGAAGATGATTCTCTCCAACAAGGGAATCCTCCCGCTACTCTGGGAAATGTATCCGGATCATCCAAATTTGTTGCCTGCCTATTTCGACGACGATCCGAAGGCCGCGACACTCGGCGCGTCCTACGCTCGCAAACCCCTCTATTCCCGCGAAGGCGCCAATATCGAACTCATTCGGAATGGCCGTGCGGTGGATAAGGACGACGGACCCTACGGGGCGGAGGGTTACGTGCGACAGGCGATCGCCGAACTGCCGCAGTTCGACGGAAATTACACCGTGCTCGGTTCCTGGTTTGCCGCCGGCGCTCCTTGTGGCTTATGTGTGCGCGAGGATTCGAGCCCGATCACCAAGAATACGTCTCGCTTCCTGCCGCACGCCATCGTTGAATAAAACTCAACTACGTCCGCGATACGGTGCGACGCCCTGGTCCGGCACCCAAACGCCTTTCGGCAGCCTGCCGGTCTGCCAGAACACATCGATCGGCATGCCTCCGCGCGGGTACCAGTAGCCGCCGATACGCAGCCATTTCGGCTTGAGCAGGGAATCCAGTTTCTTGCCGATCGCGACCGTACAATCCTCATGAAATGCGCCGTGATTGCGAAAGCTGTTGAGGTAAAGCTTGAGCGACTTGGATTCGACCAGATAGCGCGCGGGCACATAATCGATCACCAGGCGCGCAAAATCGGGCTGTCCGGTAATCGGGCAAAGCACGGTGAATTCAGGCGCGGTGAAACGGGCAACATAATTCGTGCCGGCGTGCGGGTTTGGCACGCGATCAAGAACAGCCTTGTCTGGCGATGCGGGAATTGGGCTGGGGCGGCCCAATTGCAGTTGCTTCCTGGCCATGTAGTCCACCATCGACGCCCGCGCGGGCGATCAACACCATAAGGCAAGTCATAAGTTGCAGTACTGGATGCCCCGGTTTTGCGGGGGATGACAAGGGGTCGTCGGGACATGACAAGAGGGCGGTCGATCCTGTAGACGAAAGGCCTGCAGACGCTGAGAACAGCACTACATCAATCACTTACGTTCTGATGCGGGGACTATTCATGTTGCACATGTTGCAATCTGTTCCCCTTTAATCCCAGCGACTTCCAAACAGCGACGGGCGGCTCCAGGTGGGCGCAAACCCGGCACGCCCAACAGAACAACTGGTGCCCGCTACGCGGCTATGGCCCGCGTGAATGAGGCTCTGGCCGCAATTGGCGACGATGAGGTTTCGGGATTTCGATTGCTGCGCGAGGTAATCAAACATCGCGATACACCGCTGGACGTCAAAATTCAGTGTGCGGGGTTATTGAGAGGCCAGGAGGCAGCGCAGGAGGCTTCGCAGAACTACATCGCAAAAATGCCAATCGAGTTGCCCGCAGACAGTCCGAGCTCAGGTCTGGCAGTTTGGTGGTGCCTGTTTGGTGATGTGCCCGAGGGCAAAGATTCCGATTGGGACAACGCCGTCAAAACCATCCTGGCGAAAATCCCCGCCATGGCTCCCAACGCTGTCGAGGAGAACCAGGGCAATGTCTAACACCGGCTTTCGTCTTGTCGTCGACCGACGCGGGGATCAGTTTTTCTGGATGATCACCGAGGCTGGCGAGGTTCATCGTGGCCTGCGCGGCTTTGGCACCATGATGGAAGCTGCCGAGGAGGCACGCGTCTTCCACAATGAGATTGAGCTGTCACGCGCCCGTGCGCAGCGGAAATCGGCCTAGCGGGATTGCTGCTCGGGGTTTCGCCGCCTCGAGTGGTCATGGCAGGGCATCGACCGCTTCCGATGCCCTCTGGAATATCCACGCCTCGGCTGGTGTTGAGATTACGTCGCAATCAACGTGCAGTCTGACGCGGCAATGCCGAATCGCAGATTGATGGATAATCCAGATTTCTGGCGTTCGCGCGCCGAGGAAGTCCGCGCGATTGTCTGGGAGATGAAAGACCGCCACAGCAAGGCCATTATGGACAGGATCGCCGACGACTACGAACGTTTCGCCCAGCATGCGGAGCAAGGTCGTAGGTCACAGAAGGATTAGCAGATCCTCTTCGGCGCGGCCTTGAAGGCACCGGGCGAAACATGACTTTTTTTTAAGTAGCAGGATATTGGTTGCCTGATATCGGTACCCGCGTGGCTGCCTGTTTTGCGATGCCTTGCGACAGGCCGCCACCGGGGGCCGTAGGGCACTCTACGGCCCCTGATTTATTTTGAAATTCGATTAGGGACGTTTCTTTTGTCGCCGAATTTATGCACGGAACGACTTCGAGTAGCGATACTCGACAGCTGGCCTAAATCTTCCCTGGTCAACTGAGCGAGTAGGGACCGCCGTCTTTGGTCGGGGCGTTGGTCCCTACTTTATTTCAGGACTGCCAGACTCTCAAGGTTGGCAGCCCCGACTCTCACTGTTCGATACCGCACAGACTACTGTTGGCCCGCAATGATGAGATAAGCACGCAACTGGTCTATCTCTTCCCCGGCCAGTTATCGCCGACAGTAGGGACCGCCGTCTTTCGTCGTCGCGTCGGTCCCTACTTTTATGGGGGCGCCACAATCGATAAAGGGTCTTATGACGCAAGCCGACGATCATATTTTACTGATGTCGATCCTGCTAAAGCTGCCACCCGAAGGGCAGTCCTGGATAAATGGACTCGACGCATCGAACCGCCGCGCGACTGAGCACCTTCTCAACATCGTGGGCGAGGAGAGTTTCGTGAAGAACTGGCGGCAGCATCGGGCGGACCAGCAAGCAACGGGAAGGGGACGACTTCAGTTTGCAAAGCAATTGCGCAGTCAGCGATCTCCTACGGGTCTGGACGCGCACAAGAGTCCTCTTACGGTTCGCGAGGCTGTCGAGCAGAAGAAGCTGAAGAAAGCGCTACAGGCCAAGGCGGAGTCAACGTAAAGCGGCGCCGCATTAGGACTTCGTCCGCTTCAAACTTCATTCAACCGTTAGGAAAAAACCGCCAATCGACGCACACACGATGACGATGACAACCATCAGTCGCTTTTTGTCCTTCTCATTCAGCGGCAGGCCCACTAAACGCGCCTGCTGCATTCATCCATCCGTGTCAGCCGAGTCGGACAGTACAACGTGCTCTTCCTCGTGCTGGCAGCGCGGACACTCATAACTGCGCTTTTCGTGATCGGGCTTGTCTGGCTCAACAGTGGCGAGCCACATCGGGCACCCGCAATTTGGGCAGGCGGGCCGATCAAAAGGCCTCTCGCGCGGATCAAAGATACTGAATTGCGGCATGACGCGCCCGCCAAATCTGACTTGCTAGAAAATATTAATCTCGCCCCGTGGGTCACGGCAATCCAAAACGATCAATTTTTCCCAGTCCATCGCCACGCTAACCGATACTGTGCCGCATATCGGTCGGGGCCGTCGAAAACCTGGATCAAAGTCAAGAATCCGAAGGCGCCCGCCGCCACTCGTGCCATAGACGGGTTTGGTTAGCTTACTTCCTTGCGGGCAAACTGTTTCAAATTATCGAGCAATTCATTTCTCTCCTTGAGGTACGGCATGTAAGCATCCACGAGGCGGTCATTTATCTCGCTCGTTTTATCGGCCAGCCTTTTCTGTCCTAATCCTGATATTGCATACTGGTAGCTGGACGCGGCTGACCTAAGTTTGGAAATCTGTTCTAGGAAGTCCGGGAAGTAGACGCCCGCTATCCCCTCGAGCTTTGAAAGTGGCGACAGACCGACCGGTCTCCGCTTGCGATAGGCAGTGACGTCCTTGAAGTGATCAAGCCAGTGGTCAAACTCGTGCACCGCTGAAACAAGTTCCTCGAGCTTTTCGGCGCGTTTCTTCTTTTTCTCTTTCTTTTCCTTCGCCCGCTCGAGCAATAATGTGCCGAAGAACGAGCCGGCGATACCGATTAACCCGCCGACGATAACGGGCCACAGTATCGTCCAAACCGATGGCTCAGGCACTGGCGTTGCCATTCCTCCTCCCACGAACAGTCATTTAAACCGACAAATTACGCGCCCAATGCGTAGCGATTTGGACTTTTAATGCAGATAGCCATCAACAACTTCGCTCTCTTATACTGACTACTCGCGACAAATTGTCCTGCAGAAATACAGGGGGCGAGCACTCGAAAACCTGGATCAAAATCAAAAATCCTAAAGCGCCAGCGGCAACTCGCGCTGCTGATGGAACGTTCTAGGTTAGGGCCAGGCCTTCACTTCATGGATTTTGGAGCTTGAGGCACCATGCTCCCGTCAGTTTTTCGGCAATTGCCCGATCCGAGCTGATAGCCGCTTTTGCAGGGCTCACCCGTATACGGATAAAAGTCGGCGTCGCGATTCACACAGTACGCTTGAGGGTCGGACGGAGCTTGAGCGTCCGTTTGAGTGGCGTTCGCCAAGATCAGCATCAAACACATCGTAAGGCACGCAACTAATCGCATGGCGGCCTCCCGCATTCACCCTTTAATGTTTTATGCCGAGCAAAGCTTACCGCATCTCCGCTCGATCGTATTGCTGTGATTGATTCCTAACAGCGGGGCTGAGAACAAACCCTGAAGCCCGATACCCGAAAGGGTCAGTTATGTGCATGACCATCGCGCCTTGAAATCTGCCATCGCTTGTTCGCGTGTTGCTGAGTAGCCCTTGTTGTGGGCCGATGGAGGAAACTCAGTGGCAGTGATGGTCCATAGCCACGGCTGGCTCTCTGGGGCCTGTGGCGGTCTGAAAATCCGTCCGATCACGCGATCACCGCCGAACACCACATAATCGTTTTTGTCGCCGAAGCCGAAATATCGCCTGGCCGGTGCAAGAATGAGATCGGTCTTACGGCGTAACAAAATAACAGCCGCCGGGCATTTGGTGTTGGTGTCGGTCGCCGTTGCTATCTGCCAAGGGGAAGGGGAGCGCTCGTCTGGGGGGGACGAAACCGGCGACCGGCGCAGTTAGGATTACGTTAGCGATACGGCGACTGGTAAGACATCATTTCGGGTGTATTGCGGGACACCATTTCGGGTGTATCCCGGATCACGCTCTTTTCTATTGCCGGCAGTCATGGCGAAATGTCGCGATGGCTGGCACGGTCACCATCGCATCAGTCCGGGTTCACGGCGTTCGCCAGTTGCTTGTCTATTGCCTTGGCAAGCGCGAAGGCGATTGGCCCTGCCATCATTCGGGAAAGTTGCCGATTGATCGCTTCCAGGCCGAAGAAGTCTTAAGCGACATCGAGCGCCGCTGCCGCTGCACTGTCTGCGGATGGCGGCGAGCTGATCTGCGACCGGACTACAGCAAACAGCAGGCTACGCGGCAGGGCGGTGTCGGCTGGATGATGCCGCCCCGGTAAGCACGGGGAGAGCATTTTAGGCTTGTGTGAAGTAGTTCACATACACCTTGGATGAATCGAGTGAACTTGCGGTGTGAGTTGGAAGGCTGTCCTGCAGGAGGCTCAGGTGCACATCGCGTTGGTCGCCTTAGCGGTTATATGCGTTGCGATCGCTATAACTGCGTCGGCCCTCAACGGGATCGCCATTTCCAAAGGCGAAGCTGAGCCGCGCCGGAAAAATCTGACACACGGATCGGCAGTTCACTACGGCATCGTTCATGTCACTATGCCGAAAGGCAAGAAAGAATTTCCGCCAGAGTTAGTGCCAGTTGATTGAGGAGCAAATCATATGGCCAAAAAGACTAATATCAAACGCAAGCGAACGGCGAAAAAAAACAAAACTAAAAGGCAGCCTAACCGAGATGCAGAGGCACTTGAACCTGCTGTAACGTACGTGCCGGCGATTCCGACCTAAGTAGCACCATCGAGCGCCGCTGCCGCTGCACTGTCTGCGGATGGCGGCGGGCTGATCTGCGACCGGACACGGCAAGCAGCAAGCGGCAAAGCAGAGCGTCGGCTGGATGATGCCGCCGGGGTAAGTCTATTATTGCTCAGAGCGACAAGCCGAGCCTCTCCGATGCAATCCGTCGCTTGGTAGAGGCTGGGCTAAAGAAATAGTCAGCGCGTTTCGGACTATTCAGGTGTGTGTAATTCGTAACATTGCTTGCATGTGCGCGGAGTTTTAGCGACATGCGCGACACAGGATGGAGGGCTGCAATGTCGGTTCGCAAGCGCAAATGGAAAACAGCGAAGGGCGTCGAGTGCGAAGCCTGGATTGTTGACTACGTCGACCAGAGCGGCGACCGGCGACTTAAGACGTTCGGGACGAAAAAGGAGGCTGATGCCTGGTCGGTGGCTGCGCGACATGAAGTGCTGCAGGGCACTCACACCCCGGAAAGCAAGAGCATCACGGTTGCAGAAGCTGCGGAGGACTGGATTACATTCGTGAAGCTCGAAAACCGCGAGCGATCTACCGTCGAGCATTATCGAAACCACGTCGACAACCACATCAATAAGCGCATTGGCCAGGAGAAACTGGCCAAGCTCACAACGCCGCGCATTCAAGCATTCCGCGACGAGCTTCTGAGGGACTTGTCACGCGCACAGGCCAAGAAAGTGTTGACCAGCCCTCAAGATGTTGCTGCGCGATGCGAAGCGGCGCGGCAACGTCGCTCAGAACGTTGCGGTCCCCCGCACGGACGATGGCAAAGAACTAGCTGAAGCGGAGCAACGGCTGATGGCCGTGAGCTGAACGCGACACAGACGCAACATGCGGGGAAATTCCCTAGCGAAAACAACGATAGCAACTGGACGGTCGATCCTGTAGAAGCCCCGCATCGCTGATGTGGACCCTCCTATGACCGCCATTACAGACATTATCGGCCGCGAAATTCTCGATAGCCGGGGCAATCCGACTGTCGAGGTCGACGTGATCCTGCAGGACGGATCGCGAGGCCGCGCTGCCGTACCGTCGGGGGCCTCCACTGGCGCCCACGAGGCCGTCGAGCTTCGCGACGGCGACAAGGTGCGCTTTGGCGGCAAGGGCGTTCGCAAGGCGGTGGATGCCGTCAACGGCGAAATTTACGATGCCCTTGGCGGTATGGAGGCCGAGGCGCAAGCCAAGATCGACGAAACATTGATTGCGCTCGACGGCACTGCAAACAAGGGCCGGCTGGGGGCCAATGCCACTCTTGGCGTTTCGCTCGCCGTTGCAAAGGCCGCCGCGGTTTCCGAAAACGCGCCATTGTATCGCTATGTCGGCGGTGCCGGAGCGCGTCTGCTTCCTGTGCCGATGATGAATATCATCAACGGGGGCGTGCACGCCGACAACCCGATCGATTTTCAGGAATTCATGATCGTGCCCGCCGGTGCGCCGACGTTTGCCGAGGCATTGCGCGCCGGTGCGGAAATCTTCCACACGCTCAGATCGCAGCTGAGGGCCGCCAATCTCAATACCAACGTCGGCGACGAGGGCGGCTTTGCGCCCAACCTGAAATCGGCCGAGGCTGCGCTCGATTTCGTCACGCAGGCGATCGCCAAAGCAGGCTACAAGCCGGGCGACGACGTCATGCTGGCACTCGATTGCGCAGCGACCGAGTTTTTCAAAGACGGCGCATACGTCTATGAAGGCGAGGGCAAGACACGCACGAGGCAGGAGCAGGCCAAATACCTCGCGGATCTGATTGGCCGCTATCCGATTGTCTCGATCGAAGACGGCATGGCGGAAGACGACTGGGAGGGCTGGAAAATCCTGACCGACCTAATCGGGAAAAAGTGCCAGCTCGTCGGTGACGATCTGTTCGTCACCAATGTCACGAGGCTCGGCAAGGGGATTAAGGACGGCGTTGCCAATTCGATCCTGGTGAAGGTCAATCAGATCGGCACGCTGACCGAGACTCTCGCCGCGGTCGAAAAGGCGCACAAGGCGGGCTACACCGCCGTGATGTCGCATCGCTCCGGAGAGACCGAAGACTCGACCATTGCCGACCTGGCAGTTGCAACCAGTTGCGGGCAAATAAAAACCGGATCGCTTGCGCGGTCCGATCGTACCGCCAAGTACAATCAGTTGCTCCGGATCGAGGAGGAACTCGGCGCCCAAGCCAAATATGCCGGACGCGAGGCGATCAGATCGCGCCGATAGTTGCGGCGATTGAGAACTTGCGCTTGAGTGCCAATTCACCCCAAAATTGCCTTCGGAACACAACCAGAGTTAGTGCGATGGACCAGACGACAAAGCTTTCCGCCTATGAGCGGCGCCGGGCAGCCGATCGCCTGGCCGATTATGCCGTGCGGTCGATCGAGGCAGCGCGCGGGGTCGAGAAGCCATTTTTCCATCTCGAATTCGATCGGGTGTTCCCCGATGACGTTTACTCTCAAATCCTGGCTCTCATGCCCGAATCTGCCGATTACCGGCCTATGCACGGACGCAGCAAGGGCCACGATCTCAAGGATGGCACCCATACGCGCGTCAAGATCGATTTGTTTCCGGAATATATCCGCAACCTTCCGGCGGAGAAACGCGCATTCTGGGACGTCGTTGGGCGCGCATTATGTTCCGAGCCGGTCAAGCAGGCATTCGTCCGGCGGCTTGCACCCGGATTGTCGAAACGCTTCGGAGACGAATTCGCCAAAGTCGGCATGTATCCAATCCCGATCCTCACGCGCGACATTCCCGGCTATCTCATCCCGCCGCATACCGACACGCATTGGAAGGGCATTACCGTTCAACTTTATCTGCCGAAGGACGATGCCAACACGGATATCGGCACGATTTTTCATGAAAAGCTTCCTGATGGCTCGATGCCAAAGAAAGCGCAGATGCGTTTTGCGCCGAACACCGGTTATGCTTTCGCGGTCGGCAACGATACGTGGCATTCAGCCGACCCGGTTCATAACCGTGTCAAGACGCGGGATTCGATCCTGCTCACTTACTTTGTCGATCAGGGTTTGCTGAAGATCTTGCGAAACCGCGGCAAGCGATTTGGCAATTTCGTGCTCAACGAAATTCGCTATCGGATCTAGTGAAACAGCCGATCAACCCGCGCCTACTGCGGACGCGCGCGTCTGCGCTGCTTTGATCCGACCGGTCCGGCAGAGGCAACGAAGTACGGGTTCGGATTACAGAAACCGCGATTACCCGCCAACACATTTGGCGGGCTTCGCGCTTTAAGGCCGGAAATTTGAGCGAATTTAAAGACGTCTTTCCACGATCTCTTTTGTTTTGAAAGAGATACGGTGCCAAACCTTGACGGCTTTGACCGTCGTTTTTCAAAGCTTTTTGCGTGTGAGTGCCAAACCTTTTTGGCGTCGCTTACCGCCGATCACTTAGCCGAAAAATTTCACGAGCTTCTCGCCCTGGCGCTGCCATGCGCTGTTCCGGGTCGAGCAGGCGCGTCCATTCCCTCCGCCGACCTAGCGCTCGGATGTAAAGCCTGGGTCGGGGACGCTGCTTCAGTAAACGGAGTGTTTTAACCGCGTAATTTTTAAACAAGAGACCCACCGGGCGGTCAGGCCACGGTGGGTCAAAGTGAAGTGATCAACACGCATGTCATCATTACCAAATCCCGCAAGCCCGGACACGCCGAAGCTCGGCGAAACCAACGGCGACAGGGAATACTTGATGCAAGTGCTTCGCGCTGCGACAGCACGATCAAAGCTCATTTCAAATCAACTAGACACATCGACGTCGCGCTGAGGCAAAAAGCCATCACCGTCGAGGACGCCATTCAATGGGCGATCGACGAGGGCATCATCGATCTTCTGCAATTCGGCCCGCCTTCCAAGACGGAGGGCAAGCCATGAGCCTGAACGATGACAGTAAAATTGTGCCCTTCGGGCGACCCAATGGGCGCAAAGCACTCCCGCCGCTGGAATTCCCGGACATCACACCGACAGGCATTATCAGGCCAACATGTGCGAACGCCCGCATTGCCATCGGCCTGCTCGGCATCACCTGCGAGTATGACGAATTCCACGACATACTTCTGATCGGCGGCCATGAGGTTGACAAATATGCCGGGGAACTGAGCGACCATGCGCTGCTTTACTTGCGCTCTCTGATTGACCAAAAATTCGAATTCGATCCTGGCCGCGCGAATATGCGCGACGCCTGCATACAACTCTGCCTCGAAAACCGATTTGATCCGATTGTCGATTATATCAATGGTCTGGATTGGGATGGTGTGGAACGCCTCGAAGAATGGCTCTCCACCTATCTCGGCGCCGAGGACACGCCACTCAATCGCGCCATTGGCCGGATTGCATTGATTGCGCTAGTACGCCGCGCCAGGGAACCCGGCTGCCGCATCAAGCGCGGCATTCGGCACACAGACCTATGCAGTGCAGCTGTCCTTCCCCGGCTCGGTATCTTCGACCGGTGGCTGTCGCATTGCCATCGTGAGTCCGAACGATAACGCTGTTAGCTCCACTGCTGGGACGCTACTGCCAGCGAACTGGACCGATGTCTTTCGCTGTTCGCCTGGCCAGCGTGTCTCGGCAATCAGCAATGATGCGGGGACGTTCTCGCTCTCGATCACAGAGCTGACCGACTAATGGACACCAACTGGACAGAAAACCTGACGCCCGATGAGGCACAAGCCGCCCTTGATGCCTTGAATGATCGCAAGACGCCGGTCACGGCGAGGGAAGCTACAGAGCTAATCAGGCTGCGCCGTGCGTTAGAGGCGAAGGTCAAAGGACGATAAAAGGCGTTTCGCCCCATCATATTCATTCAGTGGCGCCTGCATGCTGTACTATCCTGATACCACTGTGCTCGATGTGCGACAGCGCCGAAAAATCTTGTGCGCTCGGCATAAGCGCGTTTCTGACTCGCCCGAATGGAAATATAGTGCTGTTCGTTGACTTGGGGGGTGATCATGAAGCGCGTTGCCATCGCGGCAATTGCCGCCACCTGCACAATCGCATTTACACAAATCGCATCAGCGGCGGATATGCCGGCGAAGGCACCTATCGTCGCACCGGTAGCGCCGGTCACTTGGACGGGTTTCTATGCTGGCGGCAAGTGGGCTACAGTTGGGGTAAAGCAGACACCGATCAAAATACCAACGCTACAATAGTGTCGTTTCCGGGAACCGTTTTTAACACGATCACATCGCCGCTTGCTCCTTTTGCAGGATCATCCTCGCCACGGCTGGACGGGTTCATCGTTGGGGCCCAGGCTGGTTACAATTGGCAATTCAATCCGAGATGGGTGCTGGGTTTCGAGACCGACATCCAGCACTCAGCTGAAAGGGGGAGCGGGACGTTCCTAGATCCATTCTCGACGACAGTTTGCACCGGGGCGGTTTTTCAACCTCCCGGCCCTGCTGTTTGCTTTGCGACTAGTCCGGCAACCGGCGCGTTGGCGATGAACTACACCGCCGAGATTGACTGGTTTGGCACCGTTCGTGCTCGTCTTGGCTATTTGGTGACCGATCAGCTTTTGCTCTATGCGACCGGCGGCTTGGCTTATGGCCGGGTCCATGTGACGGCCTTTGCAACCTCTGCTGTGTCAGTGCTCGGCGGCGCCCCTTCTGTAACGACGTCACCCCTTGGCTTCATTTCGGCGAAAACTAACGTGGGGTGGACTGTCGGTGGCGGGATCGAGGGCAGATTCACGTATTGGCTGCCGCCGGCCTGGTCGTGGAAATTGGAATATCTTTATGTCGATTTGGGCTCACTCGATACGGTGATCCCATTGGCGGGGGGCCCCGGTTTTATTGGCACGTTTGGAACCATCACCACACACACGGATTTCACCGACCATATCGTGCGAGTTGGCCTGAACTACAAATTTAATTAGCCTCTCAGGCGAACCCGTGGAGGGACCGACGCGATCTTACCAACGCCCGGCCTCTTTCTTTTTAGAACGTTCAGTCCACCGCTCGGGTCCGTCGAAAACCTGGATCAAGGTCAAAAATCCGAAGTCGCCGGCGGCAAATCGCGCTATAGATGGGACGTTCTAGCGGAATGAACTTGGGCCTTGGTCAACTGCGAGTAACTCGTGTTTCCATGATTGGACGATATCTGTCAATTTTGCTTGCTTGCATATCCTTGACCGCTTGCAGTTACCCCAACGCTTATTCGACCTCACGAGATGTCAAGTTCTCAAAGCGCGGAACAACTCAACAACAGCTTGACGCGGACTGGTCTGCCTGCCGAAGAGAAAATACTGTCGCCATGTCTTTCGCAGAAGCTTACACCGAGCCAAAGCGGACCGTATCGTACGCAGAAGAATATTTGATAAACGGGTGCATGGCTGTGAAGGGCTACACTGTGACATGGTAGTCAAAAATCCGAAGACACCTGCCGCAACGCGAGCACTGGACGTCGATCTAGCCACCCGATAGCGGCTGAGATCCAACCGGCCCCGCGCCAGCTTTGGGCGCGCGACCGATAAGGCGAATGTGCTCGAGTACATACAGGCGGAGTGCCGAGGAGAGAGTCCCCCATTCGCGAGTGTGGTCGATCTTTGCGACTAACTGAGGCAGCGTTGCTTCTTCTGCACAAGCTATTTGTTTCAGATCGCTCCAGAAAGTCTCTTCAAGGCTCACGCTTGTTTTATGTCCATCAATTGTGATGGAGCGTTTGACAATCGAGGATTTCATTCGGGGCTCCCACCACAGCCCAGTTATGGGTATCATCATACACAAAGTGGTCGGCTTCTGCTTCAACAGATCCGCATGATGTAATGAAGTAAGAATCCCATTTTGAGACACTTCCGGGAAACTGCTAGCAACTTTGACTAAATGATCGGCTCCTAACAGCTCTACGAATATCCCGGCGAGATTGTTCGTCTGTCGTGCCGAAATGCGGGCGTGCCGGACCGCGTAACTTACTGTTTGAATTGCGAGGCAAAAGCAGCCGCGGTTTCGGCATCAGCAAAGCATCAGCGAATGTGGTCGCGGCCATTTTCGTCGCGGCGACTGCGACCGCGTTGATCCTTAATGCCCCTGGCGCGATGCCACTCGTACATGGCGTCTAGTTTCTTGCCGAACTCGCCTTCCGGTACGATCATTTCCACGATGTGCGGGAAGGCCCCTTCGATCTCTTTGGTGCTAGTGCGGCCTTTGTAGCGAGACATTATTAATCAACGTAGGCCAACCAAGCTTCAACAGAGGCCGCGATGACGAGCAATAAAAAGGCGATCCAGTCCAGCATTCGATTGCTTGGGGCTTCATCTTCGTATTCAAGATATGCATCGATCCCGCCGTCGCGGAGCAATCTGAATCTTTTGCGAGCTTTCACTTTTTGGCGGTCCCAACTCCAATAAAGTACACCTATGGCGGCTGCAAAGATGGCCGACGTGATTACGTGGCTCCTTTCGCCAGCCTCGATCTGCTGAATGGCAAAGGCGACCCCGGCGCCGCTGGCAGCGAAAAGTAGGGCGCGAGAAATCTCGGCGGATTTATCGCTGCGTTCGAGAAAGGATTTACACAAATCCCATCGATGCTCTTCAAGAAATGATTTGGCCATGTGTTCGCTCCAACTAAACGACCCGCAGTCGGCGCTTAATCGAGCGACGGTGCTGTAAACTGTCAACCAGCAATCTGCGCAATATTGATGGGAGGTTTCAAAGCCTGTGTAAAGTCTGGGGTTTTGCCTTGCCCCAGGTGTAAATCTTCATCCCGGCGCTGGAAATCCGCGTATGATTCATTCAACTGATTTGCCCGTATCAAGCCATACGGGCTCGAGAGGAACAATTGACTGATGACTGAAAAGCTATCTGACCGTATCGCATACCCGCCTCGCGCCTTCCGCGCCGCACGTGCGGCTGCGTATCTCGCAATGGGCAAATCAAAATTCCTGGAGCTTGTCGATGAGGGCAGGCTTCCTCGGCCTGTTCGCATTGACGGCATTACCACATGGGATCGCCTGGAGCTCGATGCGGCCTACGAACAAATGAAACTCGAGGAGGCCGAAGTTCGTCACAACCCAATAGAGCAATATTATGGGATCGGCACCGAACGATAAGCTGAAATACGTCACCAGCTTCAAGGACCGCCACGGAAAGCGGCGGTTCTATTTCCGGTATCATCACCAGAAATTCAAGCTTCCAGGCAAAACCCGGTGGCGCTGCCTTTCATGAAGCCTATGCGCGACATCTTAACGCCGCTCAGGATGGCTCGCTCGGGCGAAATGACGTCACCTTCATCAATGGCACTATTGGCTGGGTAATTGAAAAATATCTTTGCCCATGACCACGGACTATTGAAGCACTCGGAAAGCACGCAAAAGAACTATCGGTTTTTCTGCGACATCATCAAGCGAGAGATAGGCCAATTCAAAATCGCGGATCTGACACCCGTTGGCGTACGTGCGATGCGCGACAGCGTCAGTGTGAAGCACAAGCCATCGGTGGCTGATCTATGTGTGACCATCGTAAGCACGCTTTGGCAATTTGCGATTGAACATCAACGCCTGCCGCTCGGCCACAACCCGGCGAAGGGCATCTATACAAGAAGAAAAAGATCACCAAGCGCTGGTCGCAGGAGATCATTGACAGGTTTGATGCCGCGGCAACGCCGACCGTGCGGCTCGCACTTTACCTGCTGCTCTACACCGGACAGCGGGAATGCGATGTCATCGCCATGCAATGGGATCACATTCGCGATGGCATGATCCGCGTCAAACAATGCAAGACCAGCGAGGTGGTATGGATTGCCATAGACCCGGCCTTGCAGGCCGTTCCAGACGCCTCGCATCAACGGATACATTCTCAATTCAGAGCGTGGAAAGCCATTTGCAAGCAGCAATGCTCTGGGCAAGGCAATTAAGCGCACGCTGCAGTCAATCGGAGTCGGCGATCATAGCGGGCACGGTTTGCGTGTTTCGGCAGCCTGCGCGCTCAAGGAGGCGGGCTGCGACGATGATCTGGTCGCCTCGATCACGGGACACACCAACATGAAGACGCTGCGTATCTATCTCAAGGAGGTAGATCGGCAGAAGATGGCGCGAGAGGCGGGCGCCAAGCGTGTCGCGGCGCGGGCGGGTAACGGAGGGGGTTAATTTGCAAAAGTGCCAAACCCATGAACGGAAAGGGGCCAAACCGCGCCAAACCCCATTGATATCATTAGCGATCGCATTAAAGACGTCTTAACGGACTAGGGCCATCCTGCCGGCCATGGTCACCCATCGCCGCCGCCGCACCATCTTGACCGTTCTCGGTCTCTACATTTTTGCGGCCTTGTTCATCGGCTATTTCGCCGCCAACGCGTTTACCGGAAATCATGGGCTGCGGGCGCAGCAGGATCTCGAGCAGCAGCTTGCGGTAATGAAGTCCGAACTGACCGAGCTCAAGGCCGAGCGGGCGCATTGGGAACGTCGGGTCTCACTTTTGCGCACCGACCGGATCGACCCCGACATGTTGGACGAACGGGTCCGCGCTCTGATCGGATATGTCGACCGGCGCGACCTGACCCTCCTGCTAAATCCCCGGTAGTAACCGCTGGCAAGCAGCCGCGTTACCCAAGGGTTGCATTGAAATTTTTGGCCAAATTCAAGCCGTTTTGCGCAATCCTTGGCAGTGGCCCCACGCTTTCGCCGCCGCGGAATATAAGCTATTGGGATTTAGGAAAGCCCACCGACGCTCCGTCACAATAGCCGGACGCTTTCGAAGGGAGTGCGAATGGCGATCGCCCAAAAAACTCCGATCCCGGAACCCAAGGTTGTCGTCGCCGAGTTCAGCAAGGAGCAAGAACTCTCCGCTTACCGCACCATGCTGACCATCCGCCGTTTCGAGGAGAAGGCCGGGCAAATGTACGGCATGGGTCTCATCGGCGGATTTTGCCACCTTTATATCGGCCAGGAGGCCGTCGTCGTCGGCATCCAGATGACGCTGAAGCCGGGCGACCAGGTCATTACCGGCTATCGGGACCACGGCCACATGATTGCAACAGGGATGGACCTGAAGGGAATCATGGCCGAGCTGACGGGCCGCGCCCATGGCTATTCCAAAGGCAAAGGCGGCTCGATGCATATGTTCAGCGTCGAGAAAGGGTTTTATGGGGGACACGGCATAGTTGCCGCGCAAGTGCCGCTGGGGACAGGACTTGGCTTCGCCGATCGCTATCGCGGTACCGACAACCTCTCAGTTACCTACTTCGGGGATGGCGCGGCCAACCAGGGTCAGGTCTACGAGAGCTTCAATATGGCTTCGCTGTGGAAGCTGCCCGTCATCTACGTGATTGAAAATAATCGTTACGCCATGGGGACGGCGATCACGCGATCGTCTGCGGAAGTGAACCTGTCCCGTCGCGGCTTGTCCTTCAACATTCCCGGTGATCAGGTAGACGGTATGGATGTGCGCGCAGTGAATGCGGCTGGCGAAAAGGCCGCTCAATGGTGCCGCTCCGGGAAGGGCCCCTATATCCTTGAGATGCTCACCTACCGATACCGTGGGCATTCGATGTCAGACCCGGCCAAATATCGCACCCGTGAAGAGGTGGACGAGATCCGCACGCATCATGATCCGATCGACATGGCGCGACAGCGCATCCTTGAAAAGAAATTCGCCAATGAGGAGGCGCTAAAGAAAATCGACGCCGAGATACGCGACCAGGTCAATCAAGCCGCCGAGTTCGCTACGCATGATCCGGAGCCAGACCCCTCAGAACTTTATACGGATGTTTATCGCTAAGATCGTGTTGTCCTCAAAGCCATAAAGCCCATGCCGACCGAAGTGCTCATGCCCGCGTTGTCGCCCACGATGGAGAAGGGCAACCTTGCCAAATGGCTTAAGAAAGAGGGTGACAAGATCAAGTCGGGCGACGTGATCGCGGAGATCGAAACCGACAAAGCGACGATGGAAGTCGAAGCGGCGGACGAGGGCACGCTCGGCAAAATCCTGGTGCCCGAAGGCACCGCCGATGTTGCGGTCAATACGCCGATCGCAGTGATCCTCGGCGAAGGCGAGGACAAGGGGGCAATCAAGGCGATTAAACCATCTCAAGAGTCCGCGCCGCCGGTGAAAGCCCAGAAGCAAGAGGCAAAGACACAGGACACGCCGGCCCCAAAGCCCTCCAAGGCTCCCGAGGCGCCCGTCCAGCACATCGCCAGCGACCCTGACATTCCGGAAGGCACTGAAATGGTGACCATGACGATGCGCGAGGCATTGCGCGACGCCATGGCCGAGGAAATGCGGCGCGATAAGGATGTCTTCGTCATGGGCGAAGAGGTCGCCGAGTATCAGGGCGCCTATAAGGTCACGCAGGGTCTCTTGCAGGAATTCGGCGCCAACCGGGTGATCGATACTCCGATCACCGAGCATGGCTTTGCCGGCCTTGGCATCGGCGCTGGGCTTGCCGGTCTAAAACCCGTTATCGAGTTCATGACTTTCAATTTCGCCATGCAGGCGATGGACCAATTGATCAACTCTGCGGCCAAAACGCTCTATATGTCCGGCGGGCAGATGGGGTGTCAGATTGTTTTCCGCGGTCCAAACGGTGCGGCCGCGCGCGTCGCGGCCCAGCACAGCCAGGACTATGCAGCCTGGTATTCGAACATTCCTGGCTTGAAGGTCATTGCCCCCTCGACCGCCGCCGATGCCAAGGGCTTGTTGAAAGCGGCGATACGTGATCCCAATCCGGTGATTTTCCTCGAAAATGAAATCTTGTACGGGCATTCGTCGCCAGTCCCGAAGCTCGACGACTTTGTGCTGCCGATCGGAAAAGCAAAAATTGTGCGGCAGGGCAACGATGTGACCATCGTCTCCTGGGCCATGGGGATGACGTACGCGCTCAAAGCCGCCGAAGAACTGGCGAGCGAGGGCATCGACGCCGAGGTGATCGATTTACGCACAATCAGGCCGATGGACACCGAAACGATTGTTGCTTCCGTCCAAAAAACCGGTCGGGCCGTAACGGTTGAGGAAGGCTGGCAGCAGTCCGGCGTGGGTGCGGAAATTGCCGCGCGCATCATGGAGCACGCCTTCGATTATCTCGACGCGCCGGTCGCGCGCGTGGCCGGAAAAGACGTGCCGATGCCTTACGCCGCCAATCTCGAGAAGCTGGCGCTGCCTTCGGTCGCCGAGGTGATCGAAGCCGCCAAGGCCGTTTGCTACCGGTAGGTCGGGATGCCCACCAACATCCTCATGCCGGCGCTGTCGCCCACGATGGAGAAGGGCAACCTTGCCAAGTGGGTTAAGAAAGAGGGCGACAAGATCAAGTCGGGCGACGTCATTGCCGAAATCGAAACTGACAAGGCGACGATGGAGTACGAGGCCATCGAGGATGGCACGCTGGCCAAGATCGTGGTGCCGGAGGGCACACAGGACGTCGCGGTCAATTCCGTAATTGCCGTGCTGGCGGGCGAGGGCGAAGATGTGAAAGCGGCCGCGAGCGCAGCGAAGAGCGCACCTCCCCAAAAGGCAGCCGAGAAAAAGGTCGAACCCGCTGCCGCTGCGCCCCAACCTTCGCCGCAACGGCCAGCGGAAGCAGGCGCTGCGCCGCGTCCTCAGAAGCCGTCGTCGCCGGCGACGGTTGAGGCACCAGCCGCGCGTGGAAACCGGATTTTTTCCTCACCGCTCGCGCGCCGATTGGCGAAAGAGGCCAACATCGACCTCAATCGGGTGCAGGGCTCTGGGCCGCACGGGCGCATTATTGCGCGCGACATCGAGCAGGCGAAATCCGGAAAAGGTTTGCGCGCACCGAGCATCGCACCGGCCGGCGGAGCGGTGATTGCTCCGGCAATGTCCGATGCGCAGGTCCGCGCGCTCTTTGAGGACGGCTCATATGAGCTCATTCCGCATGACAACATGCGCCGCACCATTGCGCAGCGGCTCACGGCCTCGGTGCAGACCATCCCGCATTTCTACGAAACGATGGATTGCGACATCGGCCGGCTGACAGCCGCGCGTGAGGAGATTAATGCCGCCGCGCCGAAGGGAAAGGACGGCAAGCCGACCTACAAGCTTTCCGTCAATGATTTCGTTATCAAGGCGCTTGCGGTCGCACTCCAGCGCATTCCCGACGCCAATGTGAGCTGGACCGATGCCGGATTGCTCAAGCACAAGCATTCCGATATCGGGGTTGCCGTCGCGTTGCCGGGAGGGCTGATCACGCCGATCGTGCGCCGCGCCGAAGGCAAATCGCTGTCGGCGATTTCCAACGAGATGCGGGATCTGGCGGCGCGCGCAAGAGAGCGCAAACTCAAGCCGCACGAATATCAGGGCGGCACCTCGTCTGTGTCGAACCTGGGAATGTACGGCATCAAGGATTTCACCGCCGTGATCAATCCGCCGCAATCGACGATTTTGGCCGTTGGAACAGGGGAAGAGCGGGCGGTGGTGCGCAGCGGACAGCTTGCCGTCGCGACGATCATGAGCGTGACGCTGTCCTGCGACCATCGCGCGATCGATGGTGCGCTCGGCGCCGAGCTCATTCGCGAATTCAAAACCTTGATCGAAAATCCAGTGATGATGGTGGTGTAACGTCGCGCCGTTCGCGTCGTCCTGGAAATCGCCGACACGTTGCGCGAAGCCGCCTAGGTTCCTTTCGGGGCGTCCGCTGGCTTGAGTCCCTTCGCCTTGAACGCCGCCTGCGCTTCCGGCGTATGCAGGAATTTGATCAGCGCATTCGCCGCCTCCGCCTGCTGACTGCCGGCGCCAACTCCCGCCGCATACACCGTGATGTTGTTCAGTTCGGGAGGCAGTGGGCCAACCAAATCGACGCCTGCGACGGATATTACTTCCGATATTTTGCCTCAGTGAGAACACGGATTGTGTTGCAATATCAAGGCGGTGCGTAAAACAGCGGCTATTTCAAAAACGCAACATACTGCAACATGATTTCAAGCATTTTCAGCGTTTCCCAAACAGTGACGGCGACTCCACGCGACATGAACGCGACATGATGAGGGATATTTTCCTATCAGTAGCGCGTGTTGCAGGTGGGTTACAGGCAAATCGGTTGATTGCGATTGTCGAAAGCGCGCACACGCGTCAAGGCAGATTATTTTTGAATTACTTCGTGAACTAGTTCGTCAGGCGCTTGCCGAAGCGCCTGATCGCGTTCAAACCGTCATCGTCGTTACGATTTCAGTGCGATCCGAGTCGGCTTGAATTGTGAGGGCGCTGCGTTGACGGCGCGCCTGATCGCGTCGTAAGCGTCGTCACCATTTCAGCGCGATGAGAGTCCACTGGAATGGAAATCAAAGGGCGCCAGGAAGGTTCGAGCTCCCTGACGCCCAGAACAAAGTCTGTCGTACTCATTAGGGCGTTCGCAGCGCCCTGCCAGGCCACAGGAGGGCCTATGCATGTCCGATATTGCCCACGTCGCGTCGCGAGTCAATAACGAAAGCCCCGTTGGGGAACAACCCGTCGCCCAAGGGCGGCAATTGTGGGGCGCCGAAGAAATCGGCTTAGTGATTCGCCGATC
>Ga0207428_10000139_pt1 | contig 98277 bp, 71 predicted proteins | sample RhiMethybrSRZTD1_FD_187600 | JGI IMG/M metagenome (GOLD analysis project Ga0207428, IMG submission 187600) | Populus rhizosphere microbial communities from Tennessee, USA - Rhizosphere MetaG P. TD hybrid SRZTD1 (SPAdes) (version 3) | ecosystem: Host-associated > Plants > Roots > Rhizosphere >... | reverse complement strand
GGGGATGAAGTCGCTGGCCATCCGGTTGCCCAGCGTGATCGTGCCCGTCTTGTCGAGCAGGATGGTGTCCACGTCGCCCGCCGCCTCCACCGCGCGTCCGCTCATGGGGATGATGTTCTTGCGGATGAGGCGATCCATGCCCGCGATGCCGATGGCGGAGATGAGACCGCCGATGGTGGTCGGGATGAGGCAGACGAGCAGGGCCACGATGACGGTCACGGACAACCGCAGGCCGGAGTAGATGCCGAACGGAACGAGGGTCACGCAGGCGATCAGGAAGATGATCGTCATGCCCGAGAGCAGCACGTGCAGGGCGATCTCGTTTGGAGTTTTCTGGCGCTTGGCCCCTTCCACGAGGCCGATCATGCGATCCAGGAACGACTCCCCGGGATTCACGCTGATGCGCACGAGGATGCGGTCGGAGAGCACCTTGGTGCCGCCGGTGACGGCGGAGCGATCGCCGCCGCTCTCACGGATGACGGGCGCGGACTCGCCGGTGATCGCGGACTCGTCCACGGAAGCGATGCCTTCGATGACCTCCCCGTCACCGGGGATGATCTGGCCCGCCTCCACCACGACCACGTCGCCCTTGCGAAGCTCCGACGCAACGACCGGCTGCTCCTGGCCGTTGCGCAGGAGACGCGCCATCGTCTCTTTGCGCAGGCCGCGCAGGGCCGCGGCCTGGGCCTTTCCTCGGCCCTCGGCCAGGGCCTCCGCGAAGTTCGCGAAGATCACCGTGAACCACAGCCAGAGGGCCACGTTGAACGTGAACCAGGCGGGAGCCGCTCCCGCGGGATGGGTGAAGAGGTCGCGGAGCCAGATGATCGTGGTCAGGACGCTGCCCACCTCCACCACGAACATGACCGGGTTCTTCGCCATCACCGCCGGCGAGAGCTTGACCAGGCTGTCCTTGACGGCCTGCCGGACGAGCGGGCCGTGGAAGATCGAGACGGGTTGCGCTTGCGTCATGACTCAGTAGACCTTTCCCGCCTGGGCGACGAAGTGCTCGACCACCGGGCCCAGGGAGAGGGCGGGGAAGTAGGTGAGCGCCCCCACGATGAGGACGACGCCCACGAGCAGGGCCGCGAACAGCGGTCCGTTGGTCGGCAGCGTTCCGGGGCCGGGCGGCGCCACCTTCTTGCCGGCCAGGGAGCCCGCGAGGGCGAGGGCGGGCAGGATCATCCAGAACCGGCCGAAGAGCATGTCCAGGCCGAGGGTGGTGTTGTACCAGGGCGTGTTCGCGCTGATGCCCGCGAAAGCGGAGCCGTTGTTGGCGGCGCCGCTCGAGAACGCGTAGAGCATCTCGGTGAGCCCGTGCGGGCCGTTGTTGTTGAGCGACGACAGGCCGTAGGGCGCGACCGCCGACCATCCGGTGAAGAAGAGGATGATGAACGCGAAGACGAGCGCGTAGAGCATCGCGTACTTCACGTCCCTCGTCTCGATCTTCTTGCCGAGGTATTCCGGCGTGCGGCCGACCATCAGCCCCGCGATGAAGACGGACAACACGGCCATCACCAGCATCCCGTAGAGGCCCGCGCCCACGCCTCCGAATACGACCTCGCCGAGCTGGATGTTGAAGAGCGGCACCAACCCGCCCAGCGGCGTGAAGCTGTCGTGCATCGAGTTCACGGCGCCGCAGCTCGCGTCGGTGGTGACGGTCGCATAGAGCGCGGAGTTGGCGATGCCGAAGCGGACCTCCTTGCCCTCCATGTTCCCGGCCTGCGTGACGGGGAGGCCGTTCAGGATCGGGTTGCCGGCCGCCTCCGCCCAATACGCGACCGTGACACCCGCGAAGAAGAGGAACGTCATGGCCCCGAAGAGCGCCCAGCCCTGCTTCTGATCGCGGGCCATCCGGCCGAAGGTGTAGGTCAGGCCGGCCGGGATGAGGAAGATCAGGAACATCGACAAGAAGTTCGTGAGCGCGTTCGGGCTCTCGAACGGATGGGCCGAGTTCGCGTTGAAGAACCCGCCGCCGTTGGTGCCGAGTTGCTTGATCGCTTCCTGCGAAGCCACCGGCCCCATCGCGATCACCTGCTTGGCGCCCTCGAGGGTCGTGATTTCCCGATACGGCGCCAGGTTCTGAAGCATGCCCTGCGATACGAAGACGAGCGCGAAAACGAACGAGAGGGGCAGCAGGATGTAGACGGTGGCCCGGGTGAGATCGACCCAGAAGTTGCCGATGGTGCCGTCCGCCTTCCCGTCACCGTGACGGGTGAGGCCACGGGCGAGGGCGATCGCGATGCCGATCCCGGCCGCGGCGGAGATGAAGTTGTGCCAGGACAGGCCCGCCATCTGGCTCAGGTAGCTCATCGTCGCTTCGCCGACATAGCCCTGCCAGTTTGTGTTCGTGGTGAAGCTGGCGGCGGTGTTGAAGGACGATCTGGCCTCCACTCCGGCGAGCTTCTGCGGGTTGAAGGGCAGCACGGCCTGCAGCCGCTGGATCGCGTAGGTCACGAGCATGGTGAAGGCGCTGAAGGCCAGGACGGCCAGGCTGTAGGTCGTCCATGCCTGCTCGTGACCGTCCACGCCCGAGAGGCGGAGGACGAGCCGCTCGAGCCATCCGAGTGGCCCGAACAGGAAGTGCTTCTCGCCTTCCATCACGCGGTGCATGAAGGCGCCGAGCGGCTTCGTGCAGGCGAGGATGACGCCGAAGAAGAAGAGGATCTGGATCCAGCCGTTGAGGGTCATTGTTCAATGGCCCCCCACCCTATCCCTCCCCACGTAGGGGGAGGGCAATGCCGTTCCACGTATCGCGCCGCGCATTGCCTCAAAACCTTTCCGGTCGCAGCAGCGCATACAGCAGGTAGCCGAGCAAGAGCAGCGACAGCACGAGGCCGACCACGTATTCGAGGCTCATCGGGTCCTCAGAGCCGCTCCAGGCCCTTGACGTAGAGCCAGGAGGCGATGAAAAAGATCAGGGTCAGGCCGAGATAGGCAAGGTCCTTCATCGATCGATCCTCACTTCGTGCTCATCGCTCTCGGCGGAGGACCGAATTGGTTCGGCGGGCGGTCTGCCGGCGAGGTGATGGGCGGCTTGCGACGCGTGGCGCGCAGGAGCCAGACCGTGAACGGGACGGTCACGGCCAGCGCGATCACGCTTTCGAGCACGACCGAGGCGGTGGTACGTCCGGCGCCCGGCCAGGCGATCAGTTCGACGAGCGGGAGCAACATGCCGTCCCTGATTGCACGCGGCCTGCCGCGCCTGTCGGCGACGAATCACATGTGAGTCATCGGCTTGGCGGCAGGCGCTCGCGAAGTGGTTCGTGCGGATTGCACGATTTCGCACATGTGTATTGCACCTTGCACGATCGCTGGATCCCGACTCGCTGGCCTCATACGCTCGAAGTCGATCGTGCCCGACGACTGCGACCGGCTCGCTCGATGAGCGCTGAATCGACCCCCCTCGACACGCCCGCATTGCCGCCACCGCCGCGGCGAGGACGGCGTGCGTCCACGTCGATCCAGCCCCCGCCGCGCCGCCAGTGGTGGCGGATGTGGCTGGTGGGCCGCCCGCTACCGACCGCGGACGCGCCGCATCAGGCCATAGGCAAGGCGGTCGGCCTGGCCGTCTTCGCGTCGGACGCGCTCAGCTCCACCGCATACGCGACGCAGGAGATCCTGCTCGTCCTGGCCCTGGCCGGCACGGCCGCGTTCCACTTTGTCTTCCCGATCTCCGTCGCCATCGTCATCCTGCTCGCCATCGTGACCATCTCGTACGAGCAGACCATCCACGCCTATCCGAGCGGGGGAGGCGCGTACATCGTCGCCCGCGACAACCTGGGGGAGCTGCCGGCCCAGATCGCGGGGGCCGCGCTCCTCACCGACTACATCCTGACTGTCTCCGTCTCCGTGTCCTCGGGAGTCGCCCAGCTCACCTCCGCGTATCCTGCGCTCTTCGCGCATCGCGTCGCTCTCTCCATCACGCTCGTGCTCGCGATCATGGTCATCAACCTTCGCGGGGTGAAGGAGTCGGGGCGCATCTTCGCAGTGCCCACGTATTTCTTCGTGTTCGCGATGTTCGTAACCCTGGGCACCGCACTCTTCCGCTACCTCACGGGCACGCTGGGGCACGTGGTCGACCCGCCGCCGTTCGAGGTGCACCGGCAACTCGGCGCGGCCACGCTCTTCCTTCTCCTGCACGCCTTCGCCAACGGGACCACTGCCCTCACCGGCGTGGAGGCGATCTCCAACGGCATCCCCGCCTTCAAGGAGCCGCGCAGCCACAACGCGGGCATCACGCTCATCTGGATGTCCTGCATTCTCGGCGTGCTGTTCCTGGGCATCAGCTACCTGGCGGGGCCGATCGGAGCCGTGCCCTCGGAGGCGGAGACGGTCATCTCGCAGCTCGCGCGCACCACGTTCGGCGGCCGGGGACTGCCGTACCTCGCGACGATCGGCGCGACCACCCTCATCCTGGTCATGGCCGCCAACACCGCCTACGCGGATTTCCCGCGCCTCTCCGCCCTGCAGGCCGCGGACGGGTTCCTGCCCCGGCAGCTCACCTACCGGGGCAGCCGGCTCGTCTACTCGCGCGGCATCATGGTGCTCGCGGTCGTGGCCTGCGCGCTGATCGCGATCTTCAACGCGAGCGTCAGCCAGCTCATCCCGCTCTACGCGATCGGCGTGTTCCTGTCCTTCACGCTCTCGCAAGGCGGGATGACGCGCCGCTGGTGGAAGATCGGCCACCTCGCGCCCGGAGCCGAGGTCCACGAGCGCGGCTCCGTCCTGAAGCACGACCCGCGCTGGCGCCTGAAAATGATCACCAACGGCGTGGGCGCGGTCCTGACCGCGATCGTGGCCGTGGTCTTCGCGGTGACGAAGTTCGCGGAGGGGGCCTGGATCATCATCATCGTGATCCCTGCCCTCGTCTCCGTCCTGTTCGCGATCCACCGCCACTATCGCGAGCTGGCCGTGGAGCTGTCCCTCGAGGACTACGGCGCGACCCCACGCGTGATGCGGCACCGCGTCATCATCCCGATCAGTGGCGTGCACCGCGGCACCGTCGAGGCCCTCCGTTACGCGAACGCCCTCTCCGACGACATCACCGCGGTCTACGTGTCGCTGGAGGCGGAGAACACGACCAAGGTGCAGCGCAAGTGGGGCCTCTGGGGCAACGGCGTCCGGCTCGTCGTGCTGGACTCACCCTACCGGCTGCTCCTGGAGCCGCTCCTCGAATACATAAAGAAGATCGCGACCCTGCGCCAGCCCAACGAGACGCTCACCATCGTCGTCCCGCAGTTCGTGCCCCGGAAGTGGTGGCACCAGCTCCTGCACGCGCAGACCGCGATGCTCTTGCGGCTGGCCCTCGTGAACTACTCGGGGATCGTCATCACGAACGTGCCCTACCGGCTCGGCAACGGGCGGACGGGCTAGCCCTTCAGGGCCGGCGGCGGGGGCGGAGGATCGACGCGCGTGGCCGTCGGGATTTCGACCGGGGCGGGGCCGCCGCCGCTGGTCACGTAGAAGACGGCGGCCGTCCACGTCGGCACGAGCCCCACCACCGGGACCATCTCGGCCAGGAACGACGGCAGGAACGCCCAATGCCAGCCGAGCAGGTACGTGAGGGCCACGGCCACGGCCACGTCCACGGCGTCGTTGACGGGGGAGAGGAACCCCTCCATGAAGGCGGGGAAGACGACGATCTCCGCGAGGTCCGCGAGCATCGCGATCGCGCGTGCGGCGCGGATGCGCGCGGCGGTCGGCGCGACGTTCCCGGAGAAGCTCGGCGGAAGAAGGCCCACGCCCGCCGATCGTAGCATCGCGCCGCCGCGGATGCGGCGGTGCAGTCAGCGCAAGGCCAGGAGGCCCGATCGCCGGGGGTTCAGCACGACCGCGCCCGCGCGGTTGTCGAAGTAGATGGCCTCGAACAGTGCGGTGGGGAGCAGGCCGTCCTCCAGGCGTGGCGTCACCGTCTCGCCCAGGAGGGCGGCGTCCACGCGCGGGATGGAGACGCGGCCCGCGCGCAGCGGGCCCAGGGAGGCCAGTGGGACGGCGGTGGGCCCGTCGAGGGTCGTCAGCGTCGCCGAGCCCGTGCGCCGGAGACGATCGCCCGCTGGCACGGCGCGGAAGAGCACGGGTGACGAAGCCGCGGAGTCGAGGACGAGCCGCAGCCGGCCCTGATCGGGCAGGAGCGTGTCGATCGCGGGGCGATCGTCGTGCCAGTAGACGGGCAGCCGCTCGCCCAGGTCGGCCTCTCCCACTGTGCCGTCCGCGTCCGCGACGAGAGAGGCGGACTCGTAGTCGATCCACCAGTTGGCCTGGCGCAGGAGGTCCTGTCCCACGACCCCGAGCGGCCGCGGATTCAGGTCGGCGAGCGAGGAAAGCGGCGTGCGGATGAGCAGGACCTCGCGCTGGATCCCTCCCAGGTCGAGGGTGCCCCGGACGAGGGTCGCGGACCCGGCGGCGACCGCCGTCTCGTGCGCGACCGCTCCCGCCCGCGGCAAGCGGAGCCGATCGGCCAGGGCCTCGTCCACCAGGCTGCGCGTCGCGCCCGTGTCGAGGAGGAAGGGATAGGGCCCGCTGCCGTCGACGGTCACGGGCACGATCAGCAGGCGCCCCGCGGCCAGGCGCAAGGGAACGCGCCGCGAGTCCGCGGGGGCGGGCCGGCGGGCCTCCGCCGTGCCGGTCACCGCGGTGGCCAATACGATCCAGCCGACCAGGTTCTTTCGCACCATCGCCTCCGTGTGGACCCGAAGGTCGGGAGGCGGCGCCGCGGAGTCGTGACCCCGTCCGGATGTTTTCGTGTGGAAGACGTGATGGTTTCCCCGCAATGTTGCGGGGGACGGGGGAAGGGCCGATCATCTGGAGCCGGGGCCCACGGAGAACCCTTTGCCGCTGCTGCTGTTCGACGACGTGAGAGTCGACACCAGCGCCTTCCGCGTGGAGCGCGGAGGGCGCGCCGTCGCGCTGGAGCCGAAGGCCTTCGACCTGCTCGTCCTGCTTCTTGAACATCCGGGGCAAGTGGTGACGAAGCAGGAGATCCTGGACGCGGTCTGGCCGCGGACCGCGGTCACCGACAACGCGATGACGCGCATCGTGGCCCACCTGCGCAAGGCATTGGGCGACGACGCACGCGACGCCCGTTACATCGAGACGGTTCCAACACGGGGGTACCGGTGGCTCGCCTCCGTCGAGCGCAGGGAAGACGGATCGCGGGCCGCGGCGGGCTCGTCCGCGCCCGCGGCGGTCTCGCGCTGGCCTCGGCGCGGATTCGTCGTCACCGCGCTCGCCGTGCTGGCCGCGGCCGCCGTGCTCTCCCTCGCCTATCGCCAGGGCCAGACGCGCGGTCCGGAGACGCCGGCCGTTCTCTCCGTGTGGCCGACCCAGGTCACCGTGTCGCCGCGCCTCGACGCGTACCCCGCGCTCTCTCCCGACGGGCGCGCGGTCGCCTACGCCACCGACCGCAGCGGAGGGTTCGAGATCGTGCTGAAGCCGCTCCTCGGCGGCGCCTCCGAGATCGCGCTCACCTCCGACGGGCAGCAGAACGTCGAGCCCGCCTGGTCGCCCGACGGCGACTACATCGCCTATCACTCCATGCGCCGCGGTGGCATCTGGATCGTGCCCGCGCTGGGCGGAGTACCACGGCAGGTCTGTGATTTCGGGTCCGACCCGGGGTGGTCCCCGGACGGGAAGCGCCTCGCCTTCCAGTCCGACCCGTTGGCGGACATCGCGCCCGGGGCCTTTGGCGCGAACGTGCCGTCCACCATCTGGACGGTCGCGCGCGACGGGGCCGACCGTCGCCGGATCACGTCGTCCGCGGACCCCGTCGGCGGCCACGCCGCCCCGGCCTGGTCACCGGACGGCCAGCACATCGCCTTCGCGACCTATTCCGAGGACCCGCGGCGGCTCTGGTCGGTGCCGGCGGCCGGCGGCCCGGCCACCCTGCTGGACGAGGCGCACGGCGCCATCTTCGACCCCGTCTACGCGCCGGACGGCCGCTCGGTCTACTACGCGACGGGCGGACCGTTCATCATCCGCGTCCCCGTGGCCGCGGGCCGCCGCAACGGGCCTCACGACGCGATCGCGACGCCGGGCCTCGCCGCCGTGCGCCACCTCTCGATCAGCGGCGACGGCCGCCGTCTGGCCATGACGAGCCTGACCCTCTCCAGCAACCTCTGGACGGTGGACGTGTCCCGAGGCAGCGGGGAGACGGCGGGCCCTCCGCGCCCGCTCACCGACGACACGTCGCGCCGCAAGACCACGCCCGCCTGGTCGCCGGACGGCCGCTGGATCGCCTACACCGGCAGCCGCGGCGGCCCCGGCAGCGACATCTTCGTGATGAGCGCGGCCGATGGGCGCGCCGTGCCCGTGACGACCGGCGAGCCCGCGATCACGAAGCCGGGCCCTCCCGCCAACTACCGGCCGACGTGGCTCCCCGACAGCTCACGCGTGGCGTTCCTGTCCACCGATGGGCAGCGCACACGCCTGCGCGTGGCGGACGTGACCTCGCGGCGGACGGAAGTCCTCATGGACCTCGGGCCCGTGACCGCGCACGACGAGGTGCGCCCCGGCGTCGTCAACGCCGTGCTCGACTTCCGGATCTCGCCCGACGCGGAGGCGGTCGCCTTCTCCGAGGTCGACCGCGCGACGGGATTGAGGCGCCTGTTCCTCCGCGGCCGGGACGGCAGCGAGACGCCACGTCCCTTGAGCGCGCCCGATCAGGCGGAGAGCTATCCGATCTGGTCTCGTGACGGGCGGTGGATCGCCAGCCAGGTCCGCGACGAGCGGGGGTCGCACGTGATGGTGCGCGCGGCCGAGGGCGGGGTTTCCCGCGTGCTGACGCCGGAGCCAGGGGAGGCGTGGGTCCACGACTGGGTGGGAGACAACGATCGCATCGTCTTCGCCGGCCAGCGCGCCGGCGTGTGGAACGTTTGGTGGGTCTCGCGCGAGACCGGGAAGGAGACGCAGGTCACGCGCTACACGGGAGTCAACACGTTCGTTCGCTATCCTTCGTCCTCGCCACGCGGCGATCGCGTGGTGTTCGAGCTGGGCGAGGTGCGCGGAAACGTCTGGCTCACCGCCGTGCCTACCCCCTAGACCGGCCGTGATCCCTGCCGCCAGCGGTCGAGAGCCACCGCCAGCACGATGATCCCGCCGGTGACGATCTGCTGCACCCAGTTCGCGAGCCCGTGCTGCGAGCAGCCGATCGCCACCACGGACATGATGGTCGCCCCCAGCACGGTGCCGAGCACGGTGCCGTTGCCGCCGGTGAGGCTGCCCCCGCCGATGATGACGGCCGCGATCACGTCCAGCTCGAGGCCCACCGCCACCGTGGGATCGCCGACGGAGAGCTTGGCGAACTGCATGACCCCGGCCACGCCCGCGAGGGCGGCCGAGATCGTGTAGACCGCGACCTTGACCCGCTCTACGCGCACGCCGCACAGGCGCGCCGTGCGCTCGTTCGATCCGATCGCGAAGAGGTGCCGGCCGAACACGGTGTAGCGGAGCACGCCCGCGACCAGGAGGGCGAGCACGGCCAGGATCCAGATCCCGGGGGGCAGGACGAGGCCGCGCCCCGCCTCCACCGTGCGCAGCAGGCCGTTGAGCCAGGTAGCCGGGGCCTCGATCCGTCTCTCGTCGGCCAGGCCCTTGGCCGCGCCGCGCACGATCAGCATGGTGCCGAGGGTGACGATGAAGGGGACGACCTTCAGGCGCGTGATGAGCACGCCGTTGGCGAGACCGCACAGCGCCGCCCCCGCGACGCCGCCCAGGGCGGCCAGCAGCGGGCTTACATCGCGCTTGAGCAGCAGCGCGATGACCACGGTGCTCAGGGCGATGATCGAGCCCACGGAGAGGTCGATGCCGGCGGCGACGATGACCATCGTCATGCCCAGCGCGGCCGTGCAGACGATCGCGGTCTGGCGGGCGATGAGCTCGAGGTTGACGGGCCGGAAGAACTGCGGGCCGATGAGCCAGGCGAAGACGGCGCAGACGAGGAGGAGCCCGAGAAGAGGCCCGCCGCGCGTGAGCAGGTCGCGGCTCTTCACGCCGCGTCCCCCGTGCCCGTGGCCGCCATCATGAGCGCGTGTTCGTTCCACTCCGCCGCCGGACGAGGGGTGCCCAGCCGCCCGCGGCACATGACCGCGATGCGGTCGCACAGGCCGAGCAGCTCGGCCAGGTCGCTGCTGGCCACGAGCACGGCCTTGGGCGCGCGTCCGCCCTCCAGAGGCGCGGGCGGCGCCACCAGCCCGTCCACCAGCGCGTAGATCTGGGCCTTGCTGGCCACGTCGATGCCGCGCGTGGGCTCGTCGAGGAGGAGGACGTCCACGTCGTGGTGGAGGAGCCGGGCCAGCGCGACCTTCTGCTGATTGCCGCCCGAGAGCTCGCGCACGGGCTGGCCGGGTCCGGCCGCGCGCACGCCCAGCGTCTCGATCCAGCGCCGCGCCGCCTGGGCCAGCCGCGCGGGGAAGACGAGTGGGCCCGGGCCGAGGCCGTCGAGGCGTGAGAGGGCGAGGTTCTCCGCGACGGAGAGGCCGAGGGCCAGGCCCTCGCCCTTCCGATCCTCGCTGAGCAGGCCCATGCCCTGCGCCCAGCGTTCGGGCGGCGCCGCCGCGCCGGAGAAAGCGCCCACGCGGATGCGCCCGGTGCGGACGGGCTCGAGGCCGAACAGCGTCCGCAGCAGGCGCGTCCGTCCCGCGCCCATCAGCCCCGCGATGCCCAGCACCTCCCCCCGGCGGAGGGTGAAGCCGATCTGTCCGGGGCCGATCTCCTCGACCTCGAGGACCGCTTCGCCCGGATGCCGCTCCGAGCGCGGGAAGAGGTCCTCCACGCGGCGGCCGACCATGAGGGACACGATCTCTTCGCGGGACGTGGCCGCGGTGGCGCCGCCGCCCGCGTTGCGCCCGTCGCGCAGCACGACGAAGCGGTCGGCCACCTCCTTCACTTCTTCGATGAAGTGCGAGATGTAGACCACCGCGTGGCCGTCCGCCTTCAGCCGGTGCACGAGGGCGAAGAGGCGCTGCACGTCCGCGCGGCCAAGGCTGCTCGTCGGCTCGTCGAGGACGAGGACGCGCGCGCCGATGGCGAAGGCCCGCGCGATCTCGACCAGCTGCTGCTCGGCGACGGAGAGACGGCCGACCACGGCGTCGGGCGAGATGTCCGCGTGTCCGAGCCGGGCCAGGACGTCCTGGGTGAGGCGGCGCGCACGGCCTCGCTGCACCAGGCCGGCGCGCACGGGCTCCGTGCCCAGCACGACGTTCTCCATGACGGAGAGGTGCGGGGCCACCGACAGCTCCTGGTAGATCATGGCCACGCCCGCGCGCCGGGCCTCCAGCGGATTGCGCGGCGCGTAGGCCCGGCCGTCCAGGGTCATGGTCCCGGAGTCGGGGGCCAGGGCGCCGGCCAGGATGGCCATGAGCGTGCTCTTGCCCGCGCCGTTCTGCCCGACGAGGGCGACCACCTCGCCCGGCGCGACGTGGAGGTTCACGCCGTCGAGGGCGACGGTGGCCGCGAAGGACCTGGACACGCCGCGCATCTCCAGGCGCGGCGGGGGGAGGCGGGCTACGGCTTCAGCCATTGCGAGAGATCCGGATGGAGCACGTCCTTCATCTCCGGACTGTCCATGTTCTCCTTCGTGGCCAGGCGTACCCCCGTGTCGATGCGCTTCTCCACCGGCTGGCCCTTGATGTGGGCCACGATGGTCTTCACCCCGAGGTAACCCATGTTGATCGGGTCCTGCACCACCAGGGCGTCGATCTGCCCGCTGGCCAGGCCCTTCACGAGGTTCTCGGAGGCGTCGAAGCCCACGAAGCGCACCTTGCCCGCCCATCCGTTGTCCTGGAGGACGCGCAGCATGGCGAAGGCCGTCGACTCGTTGGGTGTGAAGATGCCGTCGATGGACAGGCTGCCGTCGGGCTTCTTGTAGTTGCTGAGCAGGGTCTCGCTCTTCTTGTACGCGCTCTCCACGTCCGCCCCGCCGTATTGGTTCGAGCTCACGACCTGGATCCCGGGATTCGCCTTCATGGCCTCCAGGAAGCCGTCCTCGCGCTCGTTGGTGCTCGCGCTCCCTTCCGCGTAGCGCAGCAGCACGACCTTGCCCTTGCCCCCGAGCACCTTGGCCAGGTGCTCGCCTCCGAGCCGCCCGCCCTTGCCGTTGTCGGTGGCCACGAAGCTCACGTATTCGCCGCCCTTGAGCCCGGAGTCGATGATCACGACGGGGATCTTGTTGCGGGTGGCGCTGGTCACCGGGCCCACCAGCGCGCTGTCGTCGAGGGGCGCGAGCACGATGCCCGACACCCCGCGGCTCACGAAGCCCTCCACCTCCGACACCTGGCTGTCGCGGTCGTCCTCCCGCAGGGGGCCGCGCCAGATCACCTCCGCGCCGACTTCGCGCGCGGCCTTGACCGCGCCCGCGTGGATGCTCTGCCAGAACACGTGCGACGTGCCCTTGGGGATGACCGCGATCGAGAGCGCTCCCGACGCGGGTGCGCTGGAGGCCGCCCCGCTCGTCCCGCTCCCTCCGCCGCTTCCGCCGCTGCAGGCGAAAGAGAGGACCAGGGCCGCCGCCACCGCGAGTCTGCGCGTCCTCTTCATGCTTGAATCTCCTTGTCCAGCCGCCACAGCCGCGCCGCGTTGCCACCGAGCACGGCGTCCTGCTCGTGCGCGGGACGGTCCCGCATGTAGTCCGTCACCAGCCTGAGCGTCCGCCCGTAGTCTGCGGCCACCAGGCAGACCGGCCAGTCGGAGCCGATCATCAGCCGCTCGGGTCCGAAACAGTCGAACGCGACGTCAAGGTACGCGCGCAGGCCTTCCGGCGTCCAGGCCCGCCAGTCCGCTTCCGTCACCAGGCCCGAGAGCTTGGCCATCACGTGGCCGGACGCGGCCAGCGCGCGCATTTGACGGCGCCACTCCTGCATCTCGCCGTGGCGGATGTCCGGCTTTCCCAGGTGATCGAGAACGAGGCGATTTCCCTCCAGGCGCTGGGCGAACTCGACTGCCGCCGGCAGGTGGCGCGGGTACACCAGGATGTCGTAGGCGAGACCGAGCTCGCGGAGGGCGGCCACGCCGCGCAGGAAGTCCGGCCGCAAGAGGAAGCGGTCGTCCGGCTCGGCCTGGACGATGTGGCGCAGGCCCACCAGCTTGGTGCGGCCCGCGAAAGGCGCGAGCTGCGCGCGCAGATCTCCTGCGCGCAGGTCCACCCAGCCCACGACCCCCGCGATGAAGGAGTGGCGGTCGGCGAGATCGAGGAGCCAGCGCGTCTCCTCCAGCGTCTGCCGGGCCTGGACGCTGACGCAGGCGTCGAAGCCGGCGGCGCGCAGCTCGGGCTCGAGGTCGGCGGGAAGGAAGTCGCGCCGGAGGCCCTTCATCGAGTCGTCGATCCACTCGTATTCGAGGGCGTCGTAGCGCCAGAAGTGCTGGTGCGCGTCGATGCGACGCCTCTGGCGGCCACCATCGTGAGAGGGTGGCTGCCCCTGGCGGCCACCATCGCGAGCGGGTGGCTGCGCGGGGCTCACCGCCGCCGCCCTCGCCCCGCCGCCCCCAGATGGAACACGCGCTTCATCGGCGTCCACAGCTCGCCGGGCCGGGCCCCCGGCGGCGCCTCCTGGTACGTCTTCATCAAGGCTTCCCACTCCGCGCAGCGCGGATCGGAGCGGACGTGGGCGGCGAAGCTGCGCCGGAGATCGAAGTCGTCGCGGGTGTCCATCACCATGGTGAGGCGGCGGCCGAGGCCGTAGATGTCCATGGCGCGCACGCCCACGCGGCGCAGGCTCTTCTGGACTTCCGGCCACACCGCGCGGTGATGGGCCTTGTATTCGGCGATCGCGCTCGGGTCGTCTTTGAGGTCCAGGGTGAGGACGTACCGCTTCATCTCGAAGGGGCGACCCGCTGCCGGGAACGGCCCAGCCCCTCGATGCCCAGCTCCACGACGTCGCCGACCTTGAGGTACACGGGCTCCGGCTTGATGCCGAGCCCGACGCCCGCAGGCGTGCCCGTGCTGATCACGTCGCCGGGGAGCAGGGACATGAACTGGCTGAGGTAGCTCACCAGCGTGTGGACGTCGAAGATCATGTTCGCGGTCGAGCTCTTCTGGCGCGACTCGCCGTTGACGGTGAGCCACATGGGAAGAGCCTGCGGGTCCTTGATCTCGTCCGCGGTGGCCAGGAACGGGCCCAGGGGCGCGAAGGTGTCCGCGCTCTTGCCCTTCGACCACTGGCCGCCGTGCTCGAGCTGGAAGCTCCGCTCGGAGTAGTCGTTGTGCAGGGCGTAGCCGGCGATGTGGCGGGCGGCGTCTTCTTTCGTCACGTAGGACGCGCGCGCGCCGATGACGATGGCGAGCTCGACCTCCCAGTCCACCTTCTCCGCCCCGCGCGGGGTGACCATGTCGTCGTCCGGCCCGACCAGCGACGAGGTGGCCTTGAAGAAGATGACCGGCTCCTTGGGGATCTGGGCTCCCGTCTCCGCGGCGTGATCGCGGTAGTTGAGGCCGATGCAGACGATCTTGCTCGGGCGCGTCACCGGCGGCCCCAGCCGCGTTCCCGGCGCCACGCGCGGAGCGCGGGCGGCGTTGGCCGCGGACCATTCGCGGAGGCGGGCCAGGCCGCCGCCGCCGAAGAAGGCCTCGTCGTAGTCGGAGCCGAAAGCGGACGCGTCCACGCGCGTCCCGTCCTCGAACTGCAGGCCGGGCTTCTCGCGCCCGGCCTCGCCGAACCGGATGAGCTTCATAGAACCAGCACTCCACCGTCGATGGGGAAGGCCTGCCCCGTGATGAACGAGGCCTCGTCCGAGCAGAGGTAGAGCGCCATCTGCGCCACCTCCTCCGGCTTTCCCATGCGGCCCAGGGGTTGATAGGCCGAGAGCTCCTGGAACATCTCCCGCTCGCGGCCCGGATAGGCGGCCTTCAGGTACCCGTCGACGAACGGCGTGTGCACGCGCGCCGGGCAGATGCAGTTGCAGCGCACGTTCTTGTGCATGTAGTCGGTGGCGATGGAACGGGTCAGGCTGAGCACCGCTCCCTTGCTCGTGGAGTAGGCGAAGCGCTCGGGGATGCCGATGAGCGAGGCGATGGAGGCCATGTTGAGGATCACGCCCCCGCCGCCCTTCAACATGATGGGCAGGGCCGCCTGCGTGCTCAGGAACATCCCCTTCACGTTCACCCGGTAGACGCGGTCGAAGTCCGCTTCCGTGGTCGTCTCGACCGTCCCCACGTGGGCGACGCCCGCGATATTGGCCAGGATGTCGATGCGGCCGGCCGCCTTCTCGACCGCGCTCATGGCGGCGACGGTGTCGGCGGCGCTGCTCACGTCGCAGCGGTGGGCCTCCGCCTTTCCCCCCGCGGCCACGATGCGGTCGGCCGCGCGGCGGGCCGCCGCTTCGTCGACGTCGAGGACGGCCACGTGAGCGCCCTGTTGGCCGAACAGGATGGAGATGGCTTCTCCGATCCCGGAGGCGCCCCCCGTGATGACGGCGGATTTGTGGGTCAGCTCAAACATGCGATTCGTTCGTTCTCGCGGTGGCGTCGACGGCAAGGATATGGCGAACGCGCGCCTCAAGGAAAGCGCTTACTGCCCGACGGGCGGCCTTCGGGTTAGGCTCTGCGCACATGGCGTCCGCCCGCTCCGCCCGCGTCAGCCGTCGCGACCTGCTGCGGCTCGCCCTGGGCGCCCCGCTCGCGAGCCTCGCTCCCGGCGGGCGGGTCGCCTCGACCGGGCCCCGGGCGACCCTGGACCTCGCGCTCCTGCAGGGTTCTCCCGGCCGGGTGAGGCTTGCCGACGGCGGCGACGTCTCGCGCGTCCGTCTGGTGCGCGATTGGGATGGCCCGCACTGCCGCGCGCGCCTGCGCAACCACGGGCGTTCCGCGGCCGCGGTCGCCGAGGTCGTGCTCTTCGACGTGCCCCACGCCCTCCCCCCCGAGACGCCGATGTACGGCGAAGGCTTCCAGATGTTGAGCCAGACCGGCGGCACCATTGGCCAGCCGGCCGACCTCGGCGACTACGCCGACGCCAAGCACTACCGCATGCCGCAGCCCGCGGATGCGGCCGTCGCCTACAACCTGCTCGCCCTGACCCTGCCGGACGGCGGGCATCGCGTGCTCGCCTTCTCCTCGTCGCGTCGTTTCGTCGGCCGCTTCGAGATGAGGCCGTCGTCGCTGCGGATCCTGATGGACGCCGAAGGCCGCGCCCTGGGCCCGGGCGAGGAATGGCATCTCGAGGAGCTCGTGTTCCTGGAGGGCCCTGACCGCGAGTCGCTGCTGGCCGCGGTGGGCGACCGCATCGCCACCCATCATCCTCCGCTACGGACGGCCGCGCCTCCGTCGGGGTGGTGCTCCTGGTATTGCTTCGGCCCCAAGGTGACGGCGGACGACGTGCGGCGCAACCTCGACGTGATCGCGCGCGAGACGCCCGGCCTTCGCTACATCCAGGTGGACGACGGCTACCAGCCCGCGATGGGGGACTGGCTGGAGACGGGCGCGGCCTTCGGCGGGAACGTGCAGGGCGTGCTGAAGGAGATCCGCGCGCGCGGCTTCGAGCCGGCGATCTGGGTAGCGCCCTTCGTCGCGGAGAAGGACTCGAACCTCTTCCGGAGCCATCCCGAGTGGTTCGTCCAGGACGCGTCGGGCGCGCCGCTGCGATCGGACACGGTGACGTTCGGCGGGTGGCGGCGCGGGCCGTGGTACGCCCTCGACGGCACGCATCCGCAGGCGCAAGCCCACCTCGAATCCGTGTTCCGCACCATGCGCACGGAATGGGGCTGCACGTATTTCAAGCTCGACGCGAACTTCTGGGGGGCGATCCACGGCGGCCGCTTCCACGATCCGCGCGCCACGCGCGTCGAGGCCTACCGCCGCGGGATGGAGGCGATCCGGCGGGGAGCGGGGGACTCCTTCATCCTCGGGTGCAACCACCCGCTGTGGCCTTCGCTGGGTCTCGTGCACGGCTCGCGCAGCTCCAACGACATCAAGCGGACCTGGGCGCGCGTGAGGGGCACCGCCCGCCAGAACCTGCTGCGCAACTGGCAGAACGGACGGCTCTGGTGGAACGACCCCGACGCCGTCGTTCTGACGGGCCTTCCGGAAGAAGAGATGCGCTTCCACGCCACCGCGATCCATGCGTCGGGAGGGATGCTCTTGTCCGGCGACGACCTGTCCAAGGTAGACCCCACCACCCTCGACCTCCTGCGCCGGCTGCAACCGCCCACGGGCGTGCCCGCGCGCTTCGCCGACGGCTCTCTCGAAGTGGGAACGATCGACCGGCGCGACGAGCGCATCGTTTTCCTCCTGAACTGGAGCGAGGCTCCCAAGGCGTTGTCCTTCCCGCTCGACCGTCCGCGTCGGGTGCGCGAGCTGTGGAGCGGCGAGGATCTGGGAGCCCGCGGCGCCGGTGCCGTATCCTTGACCCTGCCGGCCCGCGCCGGCCGCGTCCTGATCTGCACATGAAGACACTCCTCATCGCCGTGAGCCTGCTCCTGGCCGCGACCGCGTCCGCACAGGAATGGTCCGTCGACTCGCCCGACGCGCGCCATCGGATCGTTCTCACCCGCCAGGTGGACGGACGCCTGACCTTCCGCGTGTGGCATCGCGGGCTCGTGGTCGTGCAGGACTCCGCGCTGGGCCTCCGCCGTGCGGATCAGTCGTTCATGGAAGGGCTCTCCCTCGTCCGCGACTCGCGGAAAATCTCGATCGAGGACCGCTACGAGACCCCGCACGGCAAGCGGCGGCTGCACCGCGTCCGCGCCAACCAGCGGACGATCACCTTCCGCAACCCGGCGGGGGCGCAGATGGAAGTCGTCCTGCGCGCCCACGACGACGGTGTCGCGTTCCGCTACCGGTTTCCGGAGTCGGGCGCCACGGCGCGCACCGTGGTCGAGGAACGAAGCGAATTCCATCTGCCCGCGGGCACGAGGGCCTGGCTCCTCCCGCACCACATGCCGTCGCGCTACAAGCCTGCCTACGAGGACCTCTTCCACGAGGTCGCGGTGGGGACGGCCGCGCCCGAGCCCGCGGGCTGGTCCTTCCCGGGACTCTTCAAGACGAGCGGCGGGACGTGGCTGCTGGTCACGGAGGCGGCCCTCGACGAGACCTATTGCGGCTCGCGTTTCGCGTCGGATGCGCCGGGCGGCGTGTATCGGCTGCGTTTCCCGGACCCGGGCGAGGGCCAGGGCGTCGGCGACGTGAATCCGACCTCGACGCTGCCCTGGACCATGCCCTGGCGGGTCGTGATCATCGGCGCCGCCGCCGCCCGCATCGCCGAGTCCGACCTCGTCAGCGATCTCTCGCCGCCCTCACGCGTGGCGGACACGAGCTGGATCAAGCCCGGCCGCGCGTCCTGGAGCTGGTGGTCGGAGAGCGACAGCCCCAAACACGCGGAGGCCCTCAATCGCTTCGTGGACCTGGCCGCGGAGATGGGCTGGGAGTACTCGCTCGTGGACGCGAACTGGAACTTCATGGAGACGGGCAAGATCGAAGACGTCGTGGCCCATGCGCGCGAGAAGGGCGTCGGGCTCCTCTTCTGGTACAACTCCGGCGGCCCCCACAACGACGTCACCGAGGCCCCGCGCGACCGCATGCTCGTGCGCGACGTTCGGCGGGCGGAGTTCGCCAGGCTGCGCGACTGGGGTGTGCGCGGCGTCAAGGTGGACTTCTGGCAGAGCGACAAGCAGGACCGGATCCGCCAGTACCGCGAGCTCCTGGCCGACGCCGCCGACTTCCATCTGCTCGTGAACTTCCACGGCTGCACGCTCCCGCGCGGCTGGTCGCGCGAGTTCCCGCACCTCGTCGGCATGGAAGGCGTGATGGGGGCGGAGCAATACAAGTTCAGCCCGGAGTACCAGGCGAAGTCCGCGTGGCACAACACGGTCCTGCCTTTCACGCGCAACGTCCCCGGGGAGATGGACTACACGCCGGTGACCTTCACCGACCACAAGTACCCGCACCATACGACCAACGCGCACGAGCTCGCGCTGTCCGTGGTGTTCGAGGTGGGGGTCCAGCACCTCGCCGACTCGGACAAGGCGTATCGCGCGCTGCCCGACGCGCCGAAGACGTTCCTGAAGCAGGTGCCGGCGGCGTGGGACGAGACAGTGCTGGTAAACGGGGAGCCAGGGAAATCGGTGGTGGTGGCGCGGCGGGCGGGAGATGTCTGGTATGTCGGCGGTATCAACGGACAGGAGGCGCCGCAGGATACGCGGGTGGAGATGTCATTCCTGGGGCAAGGATCGTGGCAGCTGACGCTGATCCGAGACGGAGAGAACGATCGGAGTTTCGCGGCGTCGGCGCGTCAGGTTACGAGCAAGGACGCGCTCGACGTGGCCATGAGGCCGCGCGGCGGTTTCGTGATGAGGCTCGCGCGGCCGTAGACGGCGTTCGTAGATGGCAGCCGACCCGGCCGCAACCTCTATATGTAACCCGGCCGATCGACTCGGTTATCAGATTAAGAGGTTGTGGCGAGGTCGGCCTGTCAACAGGACGTCGCGCGGCGGCCTCTAACGGACTTCCGCGCGCGTAGCCGGCGTAGCAACGCCGCGCCATTCCTTACCGGTCGGGTACTCATAATCGGCCAGTGATTGCTGCTTCATCGTGATGCTGTACCCCGGCGCCGTCGGCGCCGCGTACCGCCCGTTCACGATCCTCACCGGATCCACGAAGTGTTCGTGCAGGTGATCCACGTATTCGCAGACGCGGTCCTCGAGCGACGCGCTCAGCGCGATGTAGTCGAAGATGGCGAGGTGCTGGACGTATTCACACAGCCCGACCCCGCCCGCGTGCGGGCAGATCGGGATGCCGAACTGGGTGGACAGCAGCATGATCGAGAGCACCTCGTTCACGCCGCCCACGCGGCAGCTGTCGACCTGGCAGAAGCCGATGGCGCTCGCCTGCAGGAGCTGCTTGAAGATGACGCGGTTCTGGCACGCTTCACCCGTGGCCACGCGGATGGGCGCGACCTCGCGCGCGATGGCGGCGTGGCCGAGCACGTCGTCCGGAGAGGTCGGCTCCTCGATCCACCAGGGGTCGAACTCGGCGAGGCTGTGCATCTGCCGGATCGCCTCCGGCACGTCCCAGCACTGGTTGGCGTCCATCATCAGCTTGCCCTTGGGGCCGATGATGCTGCGGATGAGCCCGGCCCGGCGCCGGTTCATCTCCAGGTCCTGGCCGACCTTCATCTTGAGGTGCGTCCAGCCCGCGGCCACCGCTTCTTCGCAGAGGCGCCGCACCTTCTCGTCGGAATAGCCCAGCCATCCCGTCGAGGTGGTGTAGGCGGGATACCCCTTCTCCCGCATCTCCGCCTCGCGCGCGCCGCGCGTCGGCTGTTGCTTGCGCAAGAGGGCGAGCGCCTGCTCTTCGGTCAGGGCGTCCGAGAGGTACGAGAAGTCGATGGTGGAGACGAGCTGCTCCGGCGTGAGGTCGACCAGCAGCTTCCAGAGGGGCTTCTTCTCCGCCTTGGCCCACAGGTCCCAGACCGCGTTGAGGAGGGCCCCGGTGGCCATGTGCAGGATGCCCTTCTCCGGGCCCAGCCAGCGGAGCTGCGGATCGACGGTCAGCTTGCGGTACAGGCCGCGCATGTCGGACTTGATGGCGTCCAGGCTGAGGCCGATGACGTGGTGCTCGAGCGCGTGCACGGCGGCCACGGTCAGCTCGTTCCCGCGCCCGTTGGTGAAGGTCAGGCCGTGTCCCTCGACGCCGCCATCCGTCTGCACGATCACGTAGGTGGCCGAGTAGTCGCCGACGTTGAGCGCATCCGAGCCGTCGAGATTGCGCGAGGTAGGGAAGCGGATGTCGCGGACGCGGACGCCTGTGATCTTCATCGGTTCTCCGGGTGGGGTGCCATTTACGGGGTCGGCTCGGGCACGTCCTCCGAGGCCTGGGCCATGCGGGCGAGGTCGAGGTGCTCGCTCATCTCGCGGCGGGCGCGGTCGGCGTCGTGGTCGCGGATGGCCCCGTAGATGCGCCGGTGCATCTCCGCCGACTCCTTGAGGTCGCGCGCCCTCTCGACGGTCAGGCGCCGCCGCTCGTAGTTCATCGTGGAGACGAGCTCGACGAGCGCGGCCAGCACCGGGCTGTGCGACGCGACGGCGATGGCCCGGTGGAAGCGGACGTCGTGCACGAGGAAGGCCTGCGGCTCCTGCAGGGACGCGAACATGCCCGCCACCTCTTCCGACATGGTGGCGAGGTTGTCGCCGGTCGCGCGCTCGGCGGCGAGGGCGGCCGCCGCCACCTCGAGCACGCGGCGGGCATCGAACATGTCGTCGCGGGTGAAGCCGTGCAGCGCCGCCATCAGGCTCAGCGGGCCGGTCGACAGCTTGGGCGGACCCGAGGTGATGAAGCTCCCGGCGCCGTGTCGGGCTTCGACGATGCCGACCGCGGCCAGCGACCGGAGGCCCGCGCGAACAGAGGGGCGGCTGACTTTGATCTGGAGCGCGAGCTCGCGCTCCGGCGGCAGACGGTCGCCGGGCCGGAGTTGCCCGGCCTGGATCAGGCGCTCGATGTGCGTGACGACACGTTCGGCGGCCAGTGACTCGTCGACTGGCGCGGTGCCGGTACTCGCTACGACTGGCGAGTTATTGGTCATACCTGATGACTGTCGTCTGCCTAAAATCGGTTGCGTATGATCGGTCCAAGAATCGGGAGTGTCAACCCAAAAGATAGTGTCGAGCTCGGGTAAGTGATTCGTCTCTCGCGGATTCTGAGGGGACCGGGTTTATGGATGCGCCGCTCCCTGCCGCGAGCACTGGGAAAGGTTTTGTCCAGTGTTGCGACAACCGCTCGTTCCATCCGCCAACTGGCTAAGCCACTTGACGGAGTGGCGGGCAGCCCCAGGGAAGAACCTCCCTACGTGGGCGCCAGTCCTCGAAGAATCGGGGCCGCAAAGGCCAGTGGTCTGACCACGGACCAGTAGAAGTCCATTCGAATCGTCCTTTTCGGATCCGACAGTCCTGTCGTTTTCGACGGCCGTAACCGGCCGTGAGACTCGTAAGGGGAAGTCCCATAGGGGATCCCGCCCCTGGACTCGTTCAAGAAGAAGGGACTTGACAGCCGACGGACCCCTGAGTAATGTTTCACAACTTTTTTGGCCCACAGGTGCATAGGTCTGACAAGAGCGTCGCACCCTCGGCGACGAACCCCAGACGCGGGAGCTCCCGCGATCACGTGTTAGTGCTGCACGGAGGACAGATGAAGACTCGAAGCGAAATGTCTGGTCTGTTCCGGCTCCTGTCGATCGGTCTGGTGCTGGGCCTCGCTCTGATGCCCACGCCGCTGGTCGCCCAGGCCGTGACCGGAACGATCCTGGGGACGGTGCGTGACACGAGTGGTGGGGCGCTCCCCGGAGCGACGGTCACCATCCTGAACCAGGACACGGGGTTCACGCGCACGTCGCCCTCGGACTCGAGCGGGGAGTACACCTTCCCCCTCGTCCCCACCGGGAATTACACGGTCACCGGTGAGCTCAGCGGCTTCAAGAAGATCAGTCTGGCCAACGTCCACCTGGGCGTCGACCAGAAGGTCCGCGCGGACCTCAAGCTCGACGTGGGCCAGCTCTCGGAGTCGGTCACGATCCAGGCGGAAACGCCGCTGATCCAGACCAACAGCTCGGAGCTCGGCACCACGTTCGCGAACGAGCAGATCGAAGCCCTCCCCCTGAACGGGAGGAACTTCGTCAGCCTCACGCGCACCATCCCCGGTGTCCTGCGTCCGCCTCCGGGCGCGAACATCGACGGCGCGGGCTCGCTGGCCTGGCGCGCGGGATCGGGCTTCTCCGCCAACGGGCAGAGGCCGCGTGACAACAACTACCTGCTCGACGGCGTGGACAACAACGAGACCTGGCTGCAGACGGTCGTGATCTTCCCCAGCGTCGACGCCCTCGACGAGTTCAAGATGCAGACGAGCACGTATTCGGCCGAGTTCGGCAAGTCGCTCGGCGGCGTCGTCAACATCCAGATCAAGTCGGGCGCCAACGCGGTACACGGGAGCGCCTTCGAGTTCCTGCGCAACGACGCCTTCGACGCCAACAACTTCTTCAACAACCGGGCCGGCCGGGAGAAGCCGGACTTCAAGCAGCACCAGTTCGGGGCGACCCTGGGTGGTCCCATCCTCAAGGACCGGACGTTCTTCTTCGTCGACTACCAGGGCCTGCGCATCAACCAGGGCCAGACCTACGTGTCGACGGTCCCGACGGCCAAGATGCGCGCGGGGGACATGTCCGAGATCAACCGTCCGATCTTCGACCCGCTCAACCCGGGCAACGCGTTCGCGGGGAACATCATCCCGTCGAACCGGATCGATCCCGTGGCGCGCAACATCCTGACCCAGCTCTATCCGGAGGCGAACTCTGCGGGCACGCGCTCCGCCACCGGCCAGACCATCAACAACTACGTGATCAACCCCGTGCTGACGCGGCAGGACAACCAGTTCGACGTCAAGCTGGACCACAACGTCTCCGCCAACAACCGGGCCTTCGTGCGCTACAGCTTCCAGAAGACGCACCGCAACCTTCCCGCCACCCTGCCCCACGGCGACGCGGGAGTGACCTTCGGCGCCGGCGACGGCAACATCAAGGCCCAGGGCCTCGCCTTCAACGACACCCACTCGTTCACCAACAACCTGCTGAACGAGCTCCGGTTCGGCTGGAACTCGATCAAGTTCTTCATGACTCCGATCGACTACCTCCAGAACCCGGCGTCGGCCGTCGGTATCCCGGGGATCAACCTCAACGATTCGACCTCGGCGATGACCCAGCTGCAGTTCGACAACATCCGGAACCTGGGCGCCAACGCGAACCAGCCCCTGATCACGAACCAGAACGACTTCCAGCTCTTCGACAGCCTCACCAAGGTCTCGGGCAAGCACACCATGAAGGTCGGCGGGTCGATCACATGGCGCTCGCGCGAGATCCTCAACGCGGACACCATCGTCGGGAACTTCCGCTACAACGCGAACCTCACCTCCAACTGCGCGGGCGTTGTGACCGCGTGCACCCTGAACACCGGCACCGGCTTCGACTTCGCCAGCTTCATGCTGGGCTACGCCGCCACCAAGACGCGCAACCTGTTCGACGCCCAGACCTACACCGAGAAGCGCCCCGAATACGCGGTCTACGTGCAGGACGACATCCGCGCCAGCAACAAGCTGACGCTGAACCTCGGCCTGCGCTGGGACCTCTTCGTGCCCTGGGTCGAGGTCGACGACCGCCAGTCCAACTTCGACGTGACCACCGGGAAGTTCGTGGTGGCCTCGCCGGACGCGGTCCTGGGCGGCGTCAAGGTCGGCCGCTACCTGCAGACGTACTCGAAGAAGGACTTCGGCCCTCGCTTCGGGTTCGCCTACGACATGGGCGGCAACGGGCGCACCGTGCTGCGCGGCGGCGTCGGCGTGTTCTGGAACTTCACCCCTGGCGGCACGTCGTCGTCCAAGGCGCAGAACCCGCCCTTCCTCCAGTCGACGGCGCTGACCTCGAGCTTCCTGCCCACGCTCAAGACTTCGGACGGGCTGCCGCCGCCGCCTGGAGTGGATCCCAACCGTCCGGCCGCCGGCAGCACCCGCTCCATCTTCGACCGGGACTTCCGTGATGCCTACTCCACGAACTTCAACCTGAACATCCAGAAGCAGCTCGGGCGGAACTATCTCGTCGAGATCGCCTACGTGGGATCGCGCGCCCGCGACATGTTGGTCAAGGTGAATCCGAACCAGGCGCCGCCCGTCCTCGGCGTGCGCAGCGCGGACATCAACCGGCCCTTCATCGGAATCTCCCCGCAGCTCCGCGACGTGGGGCAGGTCAGCAGCACGGGCTTCCTGAACTACAACGCGCTGCTCGTGAAGTTCCAGCGGCGGTTCGCGAACGGGTTCTCGTTCCTGAACTCGTACACCTACGGCCAGGCCATGGACCTCAACTCCGACAACGACGGCGGCGTGACCCTGGTCAACGTGTACGACCCCGCCTACAACCGCGGTCCCGCGGACTACGACGTCAAGCACACGTTCGTGTCCAACTGGGTGTACGCGCTGCCCTTCGCCAAGGAGAACAGGGTCTTCGGCGGCTGGCAGGTGAGCGGCATCCTCTACGCGCGGACGGGGCGCGCCCTGACCATCAACCAGTCACAGGGTGTGCTCTCGACCGGTACCAACGCGGGCCAGCAGGGCTCCAATCGCCCGAACCGTCTGGCCGACAACATCAACAACTCGGACCAGAACATCGACCACTGGTTCGATCTCGCGGCCTTCCAGGTCGTGCCGGAGACGACGGCGACCTACGGAAGCGCCGGCCGCAACATCGCGCGCGGACCGGGCTACTTCAACATCGACATGAACCTCATCAAGGTCACGAAGATCGGCGGCACCGAGCTGGAGCTCCGGGCCGAGGCCTTCAACATCCTCAACCACCCGGCCTTCGCGGACCCCAACACGACGTTCGGCACTGCGGCCTTCGGAACGATCACCGCGATGCTGTCGAACCCGGCCTGCTCGCTCTGCGGCACGACGGAGCGGCAGGTCCAGCTGTCGGCGAAGCTGAAGTTCTAGACGAGTCCCAGCACCGCCCCCTCCTTCCCGGAGGAGGGGGCGGTGGCGTACTCCTTCCGGGATAAACCCCCCGATGCACCAACCGCCGACCTACACCGGTCGTTGTCGCGCCGCAAAAACTGATATTTCAGTGATGGAGGGGCCGATGTCGATCCCAGCGTCTTCGCGCGTCGTGGCTGCCGTCGTTCTCGCCGCCGCCTTGTCAGGCGTGGCCCTGGCCCAGGAGGTCACGGGCTCGCTATCGGGCGCGGTGGAGGACCAGCAGGGTCAGGCCATCCCGGGCGCCACCGTGACCGCGGTGAACCAGCGCACCGCATCCTCCCGAGTGGACCACACGGACGGCAAGGGCAACTTCCTGTTCACGGCCATGCCCCCCGGAACCTACACGATCCGCGTGGAGATGCCGAACTTCCGCACCGTGGAGCAGAAGGGCAACGTCCTGGCCGCCTCCACTCGCGTTTCCGTGGGCACGATCCGGCTCACGGTGGGGCTCGGGGAGAACGTGGTGGTGGAAGCCGAGGGCAACCGCGTGAACACGGAAGAGACCCAGCACGCCGGCCTCATCACCTCCAGCCAGATCGCGCAGATCCAGACCAAGGGCCGCGACGTCACGTCCCTCATGCGCCTCGTGCCGGGCGTCCGCTACGAGGACACGGTGGAATCGCTGGGGGAGAGCTTCGGCACCCTCGTACCCCAGGTCAGCGGCATGCGCCGCGACTGGAACCACATCACGGTGGACGGCGTGCTCGGCAACGAGGTCGGGCAGACCAACCGCATGGCCCAGAACATCAACCTGGACGCCGTCTCCGAGATCAAGATCCTCCTCAATACCTTCCGCGCCGAATACGGCCGCACGGGCGGCGCCCACATCGAGATCGTGAGCAAGAGCGGCGATCAGGAGTACCGCGGCAACGCCTACTACTACGGCCGCAACGAGCACCTCAATGCGAACAACTTCTTCAACAACCGCGCCGGCCGCGACCGCCCGCGCTATCGCTTCAACACCTACGGCTTCAACCTCGGGGGTCCCATCCCCGGCCTCAACAAGGGCGGAGAGAAGAAGCTGTTCTTCTTCTATTCCCTGGAGGCGCCGATCACCGAGAAGCCGGGCAACCTGCTCCAGTGGACGATGCCCACCGAACGCGAGCGGGCCGGCGACTTCTCGCAGTCTTTGGACAGCGCGGGCCGCCTCGTCGTCATCCGGGATCCGCTCACCGGGCAGCCCTTCCCGGGGAACATCGTTCCCGCCAATCGCATCGACCCCAACGGGCGCGCTCTCCTGAACGTCCTGCCCTTGCCGAACACGCTGGATCGCAACTTCACGAGGGGCCAGTTCAACCACCAGACGCAGTTCATCAACGACAACCCGAAGCTCAACAACATCCTCCGTCTAGACTGGAAGCCCTCCGCCAGCGACAGCCTCTACCTCACGGTCAAGGACTGGACGTCGGACCAGCGGGGAGTGGGGGGAACGGGCGGCGTCACCGCCGGTCCCGCCGGCTGGGGCTGGTTCAACGCCCACTACGACAACACGGATCGCACCTACAGCCTCAGCCACACGCACATCTTCAGCTCGAGCCTCGTCAACGAGGCCCAGGCGGGAGCGCGCCGGCAGAGCGAGAACTTCCGTCCCGTGGGGGAGGAGGACTTCCAGCGCCTCTCGCGGACGGGCGCGGGCTACACTCTCGGGCAGTTCCATCCGGAGCTGAACCCGATCGACGCCTTGCCGAAGGTCACTTTCGGGGGCAGCGCGACACCGAACCCGCCCAACTTCACCTACGACAACCGCATCGTCGCCGACGGAGGCGTGGCCTGGGTCCACTCCTTCAACGACAACCTCACCTGGATCAAGGGCAGCCACGCCTTCAAGGGCGGCCTCTATTTCGAGCACCTCTACAACACGGAAGGGAAGGGCTTCTCCGCCCCCGCCTCCTTCGCGGGCCAATACGACTTCACCGTCGACACCAACAACCCCCTCGACACGGGATATTCCTTCGCCAACGCCCTCCTCGGGAATTACCGCAGCTACAGCGAGATCGACGCGCTCCCGGAGGTGAACTCGCACCGCTACCTCCTGGAGTCGTACCTCCAGGACACCTGGAAGGTCTCGCGCCGCGTGACGCTCGACTACGGCGTCCGCCTGTTGTGGTTCAAGCCGTGGTACACGAAGCTGCCCGCCGCCACCTTCGTCCCCGAGCGGTACGACCGGTCCAAGGCGCCGCGCCTCTACCAGCCGGGCCGCGTCAACAACGCGAACGTCGCCCTCGACCCCGTCACGGGCGAGGTCAAGCCCAACATCTACGTCGGCAGCTTCGTGCCCGGCACGGGTGATCCCTACAACGGCATGGTGCTCAGCACGGATGCGAGCTATCCGCAGGGCTTCCGCGAGAACCAGGGCCTGCAGCCCGAGCCGCGCCTGGGCTTCGCCTGGGACGTCACCGGTCAGGCCCGGACCGCGGTGCACGGCGGGGTGGGCCTCTTCCACAACTCGCAGATCACGGCTCGCAGCATGGACCAGGCGGCGACGAACCCGCCCGCGGTGAACTCGCCGCAGTTCGTCTACGGGAGGATGTCCACCCTTCTCTCGCAAGCGGGCTTCTCCCTGCGCCCGAGCACGGTCAACGCGCTCGAGCGCGACGCCAAGACCCCGAGCACGTACCAGTGGTCGCTCGGAGTCCAGCAGGAGGTCGGCTGGGGCATGGTCGCGGACGTGACCTACGTCGGCTGGGTGGGGCGGCACATGGAGCAGTACACGAACATCAACGTCGTGCCCGACGGCGCCAAGTTCGTGAACCTCCATCCCGAGAACGCAAACCCGCAGAACACCGCCAACGCCAAGCCGGACGACTTCCTGCGTCCGTACCTGGGCTACGGCGACATCATCCTGCGCTCGAACTTCGGCACCGCGAACTACAACGGGCTGCAGGTCCAGCTCAACCGGCGCTACAGCCACGGATTCCAGTTCTCCGTGGCCTACACCTATGCCCGCTCGCTGGGGATCGCGGACGAAGACGAGTCGCAGGTCAGCACCGCGCGGCCCCTCCAGGGCTGGCACTACGCCCCGCTGAGCCAGAGCCAGACCCACGACCTCGTCATCAACTACACATGGGACATCCCCAAGGCGAGCAAGCTGTGGGACAACGCCGTGATACGGACGCTCTTCGACGGCTGGCAGGTCTCGGGCGAGAACGCGTTCGTGAGCGGCGAATGGGACCGCCTCAACATCTCGACCACCGACAACTTCGACTTCACGGGCGGCACGGGCGGTACGGGCGCCAACATGCCGTCGGCGGGGTCGGGATCCCAGGAGCTCCGCGTGGTGCGCCCGAACATCATCGGCGACATCAAGGGCGGCAATCGCAACCCCACGCCGGGCGCGGACGGATCCTGGATCGACCCCACCGCGGTGGCCCGCCCGGCCCGCGGAGAGTACGGCAATGCCTCCCGCTACTCCTACCAGAACCCGGGCATCAACAACTGGAATCTCGCCTTCTTCAAGAACTTCGGCCTGGGCGGCCAGGGGCGCCGGCGGCTGCAGCTCCGCTGGGAGATGTTCAACGTCCTCAACCACACGCAGTTCCTGACCATCGACAACACCGCCCGCTTCGACCCGGCCGGGGCCCAGGTGAACGCGAGCTTCGGGGAGGCCAACGCGGCGCGCAATCCGCGCATCATGCAGGGCTCGGTCCGGCTCAGCTTCTGACCTGCGCTATCATCCGCCCGGCTCGCGGTGGAGGGCCCGTCCCGGGCCCTCCCGAGAGGAGGACGCATGACGCGCTCCGTCGCGCATATGATGGCGACCGGTTCCCTCGGCGCCGTGTTCCTCGTCGTGATCATGAGCAACGCAGAAGGCCAGACCCGCCGCCCGACCCTCGGACGCATCGAGAGGCTCGACCCGGCCCTCGATTCCATCGTCGCCCCCGACGCGAAGATGGAGGTCATCGCCAACGGCTTCGACTGGACGGAGGGCCCGCTCTGGGTCAAGGCGGACGGCGGCCAGCTGCTGTTCTCCGACATCCCCCCGAACCGCATCCTGAGCTGGCAGGACGGCCGCGGGACCCAGATCTACCTCGAGCAGAGCGGGTATCTCGGTCCGATCCCGCGGCCGAACAACATCCCGCCCGACGAGCCGGGGTCGAACGCGCTGGGCCTCGATCCACAGGGGCGGCTCGTGCTCTGCCAGCACGGCAACCGCCAGGTGGCGCGCATGGACGCGCCGCTCTCGAAGCCGAAGGCAAAGTACATCCCGATCGCCGACCGCTACGAGGGCAAGCGTCTCAACAGCCCCAACGACCTCGTCTACAGCAAGGACGGGTCCCTCTACTTCACCGACCCGCCCTACGGCCTGACGCGCAAGATGGAGGACCCGGACAAGCAGCTCGACTTCCAGGGCGTCTACCGTGTCAGCAGGGACGGCCAGATGACCCTGCTGACAAAAGAGCTCTCGAGGCCCAACGGAATTGCCTTCTCGCCGGATCAGAAGACGTTGTACGTCGCGAACTCCGACGCGCAGCGCGCGATCTGGATGGCCTACGACGTGAAGCCGGACGGCACCATCGCCAACGGCCGCGTGTTCTTCGACGCCACGAGCTGGGTCGGCCCCGAGAAGAAGGGGCTCCCCGACGGCATGAAGGTCGATACCCAGGGCCATCTCTTCGCGACCGGCCCCGGCGGAGTCCATGTCTTCGACAAGGACGCGAAGCACCTCGGCACCTTCGCGACGGGCGAGGCCACCAGCAACTGCGCGTTCGGCGAGGACGGCTCGACCCTCTTCATCACCGCCGACATGTACGTCCTTCGCCTGCGCCTGAAGGTCAAGGGCACCGGCTTCTAGGTCCCGCTCGCCGCCGACCCAGGGAGACTCCTGATGCGCGCCCTCGTCCTCAGCGAATACAAACGTCTCGACGTGCGGGACGTGCCCACGCCGGAGGTCGGGGAGCGCGACGTGCTCGTGCGCGTGCGCGCCTCCGGCATTTGCGGCAGCGACGTGCACGGCTACGATGGATCGTCCGGCCGGCGCCTGCCGCCCGTGGTGATGGGTCACGAGGCGGCGGGCGTGGTGGAGCGCGTCGGCTCCGGCGTGGGGCGCTTCGCGCCGGGGGCGCGCGTCACCTTCGACTCCACCGTCTCCTGCGGCACTTGCGCCTACTGCCGCGCGGGCCGGGTCAACCTGTGCGACCGCCGCACGATCCTGGGCGTGTCGTGCGCCGACTTCCGGCGCGAAGGCGCCAACGCCGAATTCGTCTCCGTGCCCGAGCACATCGTCTATGCCGTTCCGGAGGAGGTCCCCCTCGAGCACGCGGCCATGGTCGAGCCGATCTCCGTAGCCGTCCATGCCGTCGGGCGCGCTCCCATGCCCGCGCGCCATGCCGTCGTCGTGGGCACGGGCACCATCGGCCTGCTCGTCATCCAGGCGCTCCGGGCCGCGGGGACCGCGCGCGTCATCGCCGTCGACGTCGAGGAGGACAAGCTGAGCCTGGCGCGGAAGCTCGGGGCCGACGTCGGCCTCAACCCCAAGGGCGTCGACGTGCCCGCGGAGGTGCGCCGCCTGACCGAAGGTGGGGCGGACGTGGCCATGGAGTGCGTGGGGGCGACGGAGCCGATCAAGACCGCCGTGGCCTGCGTGCGCAAGGGAGGATCCGTCGTGCTGGTGGGGAACATCTCTCCCGCCATCCAGCTCCCGCTGCAGCAGGTGGTGACGGGCGAGCTGACCCTTTTCGGCACCGCCGCCTCCGCCGGCGAATACCCGCGCGCGATCGAGCTGCTCCGCACGGGCGCGATCGACGTGCGGCCCCTGATCACGGCGTTGGCGCCGCTGGAGGAAGGCGCGCGCATGTTCGAGCGGCTCTACGCGCGCGAGCCCGGCCTGATGAAGGTCGTGCTGCAGCCATGAGCGCGGCCGCGGCGGACAAGCCGGCGCTCTTCGATCTGCACGGCCGCGTCGCCGTCGTCACCGGAACGAGCCGGGGGCTGGGGCAATTCCTGGCCCGCGCCCTCGCCCGGGCGGGAGCGGACCTCGTGATCACGGCCCGGCGCAAGGACGACCTGCGCGACTTCCAGCGCGAAGTGGAAGCGCTGGGGCGGCGCGCCCTGCCCGTCGCTCTCGACGTGCGCGACCAGGGATCGATCACGACGATGGCGGAGGCGGCCCTGGCCGGCTTCGGCCAGGTCGACATCCTCGTGAACAACGCCGGCTGCAACATCCGCAAGCCCGCGCTCGAGGTGACGTGGGAGGACTGGAACACGATCCTCGACACCAACCTCCGCGGCTCCTTCTTCGTGGCCCAGGCCATCGGCCGGCACATGGTGGAACGGGGCTACGGCCGGATCATCAACATCGGATCCGTCACCTCCGTGGCCGGCTACGCCGGGCTCGCGCCCTACGGCGCCAGCCGCGGCGGCATCAAGCAGCTCACCATGAGCCTCGCCGACGACTGGGGCCCCCACGGCGTGACCGTGAACTGCCTGGCCCCGGGCTGGTTCAAGACGGCCCAGAACGCGCGGATGTACGAAGACCAGGAATGGGTGGAGATGTTGAAGTCGCGCATTCCCGCCCGCCGCCCCGGCCAGCCCGACGACCTCGACGGCGCGGTGGTGTTCCTTGCCTCGGAGGAGAGCCGTTACGTGACGGGGCAGACGCTGCTCGTGGACGGCGGGATCTCCACCGGCGCCGTACGCGCGCTCCCTCGCAAGGCCTGAGCATGCGCGCAACGCAGGGCCGGTGACGGACCATGCCGACCTCTATCGCCTTCGGCCCGAGGACGTGGTGTCCCCGCCGCGAAGACTGCGGGACACCCTGACGCGCATCGGCCCCGGCATCGTGCTCGCCGGCTCCATCGTGGGCTCGGGCGAGCTGATCGCCACCACGACCCTCGGCGCGCAGGTGGGCTACACGGCGCTGTGGCTGATCCTGGTGAGCTGCTTCGTCAAGCCCGTCGTGCAGGGGGAGATGGGCCGCTACACCATCGCGACGGGCGAAACGGGGCTCGAGGCCTTCGACCGCGTGCCCGGCCCGCGGCTGGGCGCGAACTGGCTCGTGTGGTCCTTCGCGGCCATGGTGCTGATGACCATGGTCCAGATCGGAGGGATCTTCGGCGGCGTGGCCCAGGTGATGAGCCTCCTGGTGCCGTCGGTTCCGATGCCGGCCTGGATCCTGGGCTTCGTGGCCCTGACCCTGGCCCTCCTCCTGGGCGGCGCCTATGACCGGCTGGAGCGCCTGGCCATGGTGAAGGTCGCGCTGTTCACGCTGATCACCGTCCTGGCCGCCGTCGTCCTCTCGCGCATGGACGTGTATTTCTCCTGGCGGGACGTGGGCCAGGGGCTCTGGCCGCGCCTCCCGCCCAAGGGCCTCGCCACCGCCGTCGCCGTCTTCGGCATCACCGGCGTCGGCGCCTCCGAGCTGTTCATGTACCCGTACTGGTGCGTCGAGAAGGGATACGCACGGTTCGCCGGCTCGCGCGAGGACACCGAGGCTTGGCGCACGCGCGCCGCGGGCTGGATCCGCGTGATGCACGTCGACATCTCATGCTCGCTCGCCGTCTACACCCTGGCCACGGTCGCCTTCTACCTGCTGGGAGCGGGAATCCTGCACGGCATGGGCGTGGTGCCCTCCGCCCGCGACATGATCCCCGTCCTTTCGAACATCTACACCGAGACCCTCGGCCCCTGGGCCCTCTGGCTGTTCTACGCGGGCGCGCTGGTGACGCTCTACGGCACCATCGTGGCCAACGCGGCCGGGCAGTCGCGCATCCTGGCCGACATGGTGCGCGTCCTCGGGGTCTTCCCGCGCTCCGACTACCCACGGCGGCTGTGGTGGCGGCGCCTCTTCGTCGTCGTCCTCACCGTGGTCCCGGCGTGTCTTTACCTGCTGTTCGCCTCGCCGGTGAGGATGGTGGTGGCGGGCGGGATCGCCCAGTCCGTGATGCTGCCCGTGTTCGCCGGAGCCACCTTGTACCTGCGCCATCGCTGCCTTCCCCACGAGATGGCGCCGCCGCGCTGGGTCACGGCGGCGCTGTGGGTGTCGGCGACGCTCATGTTCGCCTTCGTGCTGGCCACCGCCGCGATGTCCCTGCATTCCTGAGGAGGCCTTGATGATGCCGAAGTCGAAGCCGACCCTGTCCTCCCTTCACCGTGTCGTGGCCATGACGGTGCTGGCGGTAGTGGCCGCCGGCGCCCCGGTGCGCCTTTTCGCCCAGACTCCGGCCCCGACGCCCACGCCGACGCTCGCTCCTCCGGACGATCCGGCGCGCGCGGCGCGGCTGGCCTGGTTCAAGCAGGCGAAATACGGGATGTTCATCCACTTCGGCCTCTACGCGCTCCCGGCGGGCGAGTGGAAGGGCAAGACCATCCCCGGCATCGGGGAATGGATCATGAACCGCGCGAAGATCCCGGTCGCGGAGTACGAGCTCCTCGCGAAGCAGTTCAACCCGTCGAAGTTCAACGCGGACGAGTGGGTCCAGCTCGCCCAGGACGCGGGCATGAAGTACATGGTGATCACGTCCAAGCACCACGACGGCTTCGCCCTCTTCGACTCGAAGGTCAGCACGTGGGACATCGCGGACGCGACGCCGTTCAAGCGCGACCTCCTCAAGGAGCTGGCCGCGGCCTGCCAGCGCAAGGGGATGCCCCTCGGGTTCTACTATTCGCAGGCCCAGGACTGGCACGAGAAGGGCGGCGCCGGGAACGACTGGGACTTCGGCCCCGACCAGGGCCCGGACGGCAAGGAGCTGAAGGACTACGACGGCTACCTCCGCGGCAAGGCGGAGCCGCAGGTGCGGGAGCTGCTCACGAGCTACGGCCCCGTCGCGCTCATCTGGTTCGACACGCCGCGCATGATGACGAAGGAGCGCGGGCAGCGCTTCGTGGACATCGTCCGTCAGATGCAACCCAAGACGCTCATCGACGGCCGCCTGGGCGTGGCCGGCGACTACGTGAGCACCGGCGACAACGTCATCCCGGGCACCGCGCCTGCGGACGCCTGGGAGGTGCCGGCCACCATCAACCACACCTGGGGCTTCCGCAAGGACGACCGGGACTGGAAATCGCCCGGCGACATCACGTTCAAGCTCGTCGACATCGTGAGCAAGGGCGGCAACTACCTGCTCAACGTGGGGCCGATGGCGGACGGCGTCATCCCTCCCGCCAGCCAGGAGTCGCTGCGCGAGGTGGGGAAGTGGCTCAAGGTGAACGGCGAGGCGATATACGGCGCGGGTCCCTCGCCGTGGGGTGACGAGGTCGGCGAGCCCAGCGCGAAGGGCACCAAGGACCTGCGCGGCCAGCCGCTGTTCCTGTCGCGCAACGAATGGCGCGCGACCACCAAGCCGGGCAAGGTGTTCGTCACGTTCTTCACGGAGCCGCGCGTGCCGTTCACGCTGCCGCCCCTGAAGGGCGCGGTGAAGCGCGTCTATCGCCTGGCCGACGGCGTGCCCGTCGAGACCAAAGCGGAGGGCGGGCAGACCTCGCTCGTCATTCCGCGTCCGATCCTGGATCCGATGGCGACCGTGGTCGTCGTCGAGATCGAGGGCGACAGCGTGACGAAGTGAGCACGAGCGACGGGGTGAACCGCCGGGAGTTCCTCGGGAGCGCCGGTGCCATTGCGGCGGGCGTCATCGCCAAACGGACGGGCACGGAGACGGAGACGGGCACGGGCACGGACGACCGGGCCTACTGGGTCGCCGTCGCCCAGCGGCTGGCCGAGCCCGTGCTCACGAACCTCGCGGCCGGGACGCTGCGCGCGCGCATGCCCGTCGAAGAGGCGGAGGGTGCCGGACGCCGCTCCGTCACCTACCTCGAAGCCTTCGGGCGTCTCCTGGCCGGCATCGCGCCGTGGCTGGAGCTGCCGGCGGACGCGACCGTCGAGGGCCGCCTGCGGGCGCGCTACACCGACCTCGCCCTGCGCGGTCTCGCCGTTGCCGTCGATCCATCCTCCGCGGATGCGATGAACTTCACGAAGGACCGCCAGCCGCTCGTGGACGCGGCGTTCCTCGCCCACGGCCTCCTGCGCGCGCCCCGCGCCTTGCGCGACGGGCTCGACGCGGCCACGCGTGCGAACCTCGTGCGGGCCCTGGAATCGACGCGCGTGATCGTCCCCGCCTTCAGCAACTGGCTCCTCTTCAGCGCGACCGTGGAGGCGGGCCTCGCCGCGCTGGGAGCGCCCTGGGACCGCGTGCGCGTGGACTACGCGCTGCGCCAGCACGCGCAGTGGTACAAGGGCGACGGGACCTACGGCGACGGCCCCGCCTTCCATTGGGACTACTACAACAGCTTCGTCATCCACCCGATGCTGCTCGACGTCCTGGCCGCGTTGGGGGACGAGTTCGACGCCTGGAAGGGAATGCGCGAGCCCGAGATACGGCGGGCCCAGCGCTACGCGGCCATCCAGGAGCGGCTCATCTCCCCCGAAGGGGCGTTCCCGCCGATCGGTCGCTCGATCGCGTACCGGTTCGGCGCGTTCCAGCTCCTGGCCCAGGTCGCGCTGCGGCGCGAGCTGCCCGCGGAGGTTTCGCCCGCGCAGGTGCGCGGCGCGCTCACCGCGGTCATCCGGCGCTCGATCGAGGTGCCGGGCACGTTCGACGAGAACGGATGGCTGCGTATCGGGTTCGCGGGGCACCAGCCCGGAGTGGGCGAGCGCTACATCTCGACGGGAAGCCTCTATCTCTGCGCGACGGGACTCCTTCCCCTCGGTCTACCCGCGTCCGATCCCTTCTGGGCCGATCCTGCGACACCCTGGACGGCGCAGAAGGCCTGGTCCGGCCAGCCCTTCCCGATCGACCACGCCCTCCCGGACTGACAGGACAAGCCAACCGCAGAGCACGGCGGCGCGCGCAGCGCGGCGACGTGCGAGGGGGGTTTCAGGGGGGGCCGCGAACACCCAACAAGCTGATGTGTGAGTGCCCCCCCTGACTTGGCAAGTCAGGTGAGCGGCGCGCGCAGCGCGGCGACGTGCGAGGGGGGTTTCAGGGGGGGCCGCGAACACGATAAGACTTTACTGATCGCGCGCCACCCGCAACACCCTGTGATTCTCGCTGTCCGCGATGTACAGCGCGCCCGTCTTCGGGTGGATGACGGCGCCGTGCGGCCGGTTGAGCGGGCACTCGAGCGCGGGACCGCCGAGGCCGCCCGCCCCCAGCACTCCGGTCCCCGCCACGCGCCGGATGGTGCCGTCGCGGGGGGAGTACCTCCGGATCACGTGGTTCTCGGTGTCCGTGATGAGCACGTCCCCCGTGGGCTCGACGAAGATGTGTTTGGGTCCGTTGAGCTGCGCGGAGAGAGCGGGGCCGCCGTCGCCGCTCATCCCGGCCACCCCCGTCCCCGCGACCGTGCGGATCTTTCCCGCCGGATCGACGACGCGCAGGGCATGCCCGCCGCGTTCGCAGATGTAGAGGTTGCCCTTCGAGTCCACCGCGATCGCCCGCGGGTCGAAGAGAGGCTGAGCGCGCGCGTCTTCACCGTCCCGCGGCACGCCCTTCTCGCCGTTCCCGGCGACCGTCCGCACCACGCCCGTCTTCAGGTCGACGGCGCGGACGCGCCGGTTGTCGAGGTCGCAGACGTACAGGGTCCGCTTGTCGAACGCGATCGAGAAGATTCCGCTGAACTGGGCGGCCGTGGCCGGTCCCCCGTCGCCGCTGAAGCCCTTCTCACCCGTTCCGGCCACGACCGTGGACCCGCCCGTGCGCAGGTCGAAGCGGCGAACGCGGTAGTTCCAGGTGTCGGTGACGTAGAGAGCGCCGTCCGGACCCAGGAGGAGGTGGTGCGGGCCCTTGAAGTCGTCGGCGAGGACGCGGCGCGCGCCCTTGGCGTCGAGAACGGTGACGCGATGGCCGCCCATCTCGACGATGTACGTGCGGCCGTCGCGGTCGAATTCGACGCCGAACGGCTCGTTCAGTCCGTCGCCCGCGACGAGCTCGACGCGACCCGCGGACGGGGGAGCGGCCAGCGCCGCCCCCGTCAGCATCAGGACGACGGCCGCCCCCCAGGCGGCGCGCCTCACTTGGGCCGCTGCGCCTTGACCTGCGCGGGCGTGACCGCGCTCGCGCCCTTGCCGAAGGTCTTGCGCACGTAGGTCACGATGGCGGAGATCTCGTCGTCGGAGAGGGAATCGAACACGGGCATCTGGTTCGCGCTCGTCGACTTGCGCGCGGGCAGCGCCTTCTCCGGACCGAGGAGCAGGACCTTGATCACGGTGGCGGGCGGGCCGGCCACGACCTTGCTGCCCATGAGCGCGGGCTGGAGGCCGGGCACGCCGCTGCCGTCCGGCATGTGGCAGGTGGCGCAGGCCAGCGCGTAGAGCTTCGCGCCGGGGCTGTCCGCGGCGGGCGTCGTCGGCGCCGCCGCAGCGGGAGGAGCGGGACGCGGCGAGGCGGCGGGCTTGGCGACGGCGCTGGCCGCCGTGGCCGCGCGCTTCTCGCCCGTGTAGAAGACCCGCCACACGCGGCCCTTCTCGGTGTCGCTGACGTACATCGACCCGTCGGGTCCGAAGGCGAGGCCGGCCGGGCGGTACTTCGCATCTCCCGGCTTCGTGAACTCGGCGACGCCGGGGAAGCCGGAGGCGAAGACCTCGTAGGTGCCGCGCGGCATCCCCTGGTCGTCGAAGGGCACGTAGGTGACGTTGTAGCCGCGCTGCGGCTTGGGCGCGCGGTTCCAGGAGCCGTGGAAGGCGATGAACGCGCCGCCCCGGTACTTCTCCGGGAACTGGGTGCCCGAATAGAACGCCATCTGCAGAGGCGCCCAGTGGCCGGGGAAGGCGACGAGGGGATCGGGGTACTTGCCCGCGTCCGCGCGCTTCACGTTGTCGCCGCCGTATTCGGGCGCGACCATGCGCGCCTTCTGGACGGGGTCGTAATACGTGAAGGGCCAGCCGTAGTTGCCGCCTTCTTTGAGGACGAACAGGTCCTCGGACGGCTTCTCCGCGTTGTCCTCGTCGGTGTAGTGCGCGGGGTCGACCGTGCTCAGGTTGTCGCGCCCCATTTGCACGACGAAGAAGTTCTTGGACACGGGGTTCCAGGCGATCGACAACATGTGGCGGTGCCCGGTCGAGTAGTGGAGACCGTCGGCCTGGGTCTGATTGGGCTTGTTGGGGTCGAAGCGCCACCACCCGCCGTGCGTCTTCAGGAACTCGGTCGGGTCCTCGCCCTTGGCCCCGAGGGCGCGGTCCTTGGCTCCGCCGTAGGAGTTGGAGGGCGAGCCGACCTCGACGTAGAGCTGGCCGTCGGGCCCGAACGCGAACGACTTCGAGTTGTGCTGCCGCTCGTCGGGCAGGCCCGAGACCACGAGCTCCGGCGCGACTTTCGGCACCAGCTCGCCCGGCGTCATCTTGTAGCGGTAGATGGCGCTGGTGGTCGAGGAATAGAGATAGCCGTCGCGCAGGGCGATCCCGCTCCCGCCACCCTCGCCGAACGTCTCCTTCACGTCGGCGCGGCCGTCGCCGTTCGTGTCGCGCAGGGCGATGATGCCGCCCCGGCCCGTCTTCACGTAGACGTCGCCGTTCGCGGCCACGGCCAGGAACCGGATGGCACCGGTGACGTCGCCGTTCTTCAGGGCGTCCGCGACCACGACCGCGCGGAAGCCCTCGGGCAGCGTGATGCCGCCGTCGTCGGGATCCGCGGCGAGTTTGGCCGGCGTTCCGGGCGGGGCCGGGGATTGCCCGTGGACGACCGAGACCACGGCGCCAGCGCCGAGCACGGCGCACAGCAGGACGGATACGGCGCGAGGACCCGGCTGAAATAACAGTGCCATGGTCGCGTATTCTATATCGGCCCCGCGGGCCGCAAGGCGGCCGCCCGCGCTTTCGCAGAGGTCACCACGACACATCCGGCGCGGGACGATCTCCAACGGGTGATCGGATTCTGGGGAGGCTTTGCCCTCATCGTCGGGATCACGATCGGCAGCGGCGTCTTCCGCAAGCCCTACACGCTGGCCCACGACGTCGGCGATCCCGTCGCCATCCTCGCCCTCTGGGTCGGCTTCGGCGTCGTGAGCCTGTGCGGCGCGCTCGCCCTCGCCGAGCTCAGCTGCATGCTGCCGCGGACGGGCGGCGCCTACGTGTTCCTCCGCGCCGCCTACGGAGACCCCGCCGCCTTCACCTTCGGATGGCTGTACCTGCTCGTGACGACGCCGGCCGCCATCGGCGCGCTGGCCACCTTCTTCGGCGAGCTGCTCCTCGGCATGGTCGGGCCGGCGGAAGCGCGGGCCTGGGGCGTGCCGGCGGTGGCCTCCGCCACCATCCTGATCCTCTCGGGGATCAACTTGCTCGGCGCGCGTCCGGGATCGGCCGTGCAGACGTTCTTCACCGTGGTCAAGGTCGCGGCCCTCCTCGTGCTCATGGCGTTCTCGTTCACCACCGCCGCCGGGAGCTTCGCCCAGCTGAGGCCTTCCGCGGACGGCGCCCGCAACCTCGGCCTGGGCGCGGCCTCCGTGATCTGGGCCTACGACGGGTGGATCGCGGTGAGCATGATCGCGGGCGAGGTGCGCGCGCCGGAGCGGCTCATGCGGCGGATCATCATCGCCGGGATGCTGGCCATCGTCTTCCTCTACGTCGGGGCCAACGTCGGCTATTTCTACGCGCTTCCCCTCGAAGCGATGGCCGGGACGGCGGGCGGCGTGCCGCAGCGCATCATGTCCGAACGCCTGGGTCCGCTGGGTGGGACTCTCATCGCGGGCGCGATCCTGTGCAGCGTCTTCGGGGCCCTCAACGGCAACATCCTGGCCAAGCCGCGGGTGGCCTATGCGCTGGCCCGCGACGGCCTGACCTTCTCCATCCTCGGACGCGTCCATCCCCGGTGGGCGACGCCGCATGTTGCCCTCGTCGTCCACGCGCTGGGGGCGGTCCTGCTCGTCGCGCTCCTCCGCGACTTCGACCGCCTGACCACGTACTTCATCGTGGTGGAGTGGGGCGCGCTGCTGTTCGCGGTGGGGGCGGTCTTCGTGCTGCGGAGGCGGTGGCCGGACGCGCCCCGCCCCTTCCGAACGCCGGGATATCCCTGGACGCCGCTCGTGTTCATCCTGGGGACGGGGGTGGGGCTGATCGCGATCGTGGCCGGAGAGATCGACCGGCCGGTGCCGAACTACTCGCCGCTGTGGGGCCTGCTCATCGCGGCGGCGGGGTTCCCGGTCTACGCGGCGTGGCGACGGGTGGCGACGGCGCCACCCGTGCCCGCCGAACAGCCCAACTAAACCTTGTCCTTGATCTCGAAGCCCGCGCGGTAGGTCCGGGTCAGGAGCGCGTCCGCTTCCTTGTCGTCCTTGAACTTCTCGGCCGTGCTGTCGAAGGTCAACGTACGCCCGACCTGGTAGGCGATGTTGGCCAGGTGGGGCAGGGAAGCGGAGAGGTGCCCTTCCTCGATCTCCGCGGTGAGCTTGGCGCGATCGCCGGCGCGGATGGCGTCGACGAAGTTCTGGTAGTGCGGGTACTCGATGCTGGTGGGCACGTTGGGGTCGCTGCCCTGCCCGGCGGCCGCGGTACCGCCCGGTCCCTTCTCGTCCTTGCGGCCGAGGTACGACTGCCAGCCGCGGCCGTCGCCGTCGATCCAGACCCAGCCCTTGCTGCCGTAGAACAGGTTCCCGATCTTCTGCGTGCCCTCGTCGTTGGTGTGGATGCCGCGGGTCGCGAACTCGAGGACCTTGCCGTCCGCGTAGGTGAAGACCGTGGTGTGGACGTCCGGCGTCTCCTGCGAGCTGCCGCGGGCGTCGAAGAGGCCGCCGCCCGACGCGATCTTGACCGGGTGGACGTGCTCGTCGAGACCCCAGCGCGCGATGTCGAACTGGTGAGGTCCCTGGTTACCGGTGTCGCCGTTGCCGTAGTCCCAGTGCCAGTGCCAGTTGTAATGGAAGCGATTCCGGTTGAACGGGCGCAGGGGCGCCGGCCCCAGCCACAGGTTGTAATCGACCTTCGCGAGGTACGCGGAGTCGTAGGTCGGCTCGTAGGTCGTCGACTCGACGTTGAGCTTGTACTTCTCGCCCGGCGCCATGGGGCCGTCCGGGTACTTGCCGATGTTCGGGCGCGCCTTGAAGCACAGCCCGCGGGCCATGTAGATCTCGCCGATGCCGCCGTCGCGGATGAACTTGATCGCGTCCTGGACGATGGGCCGGCTCCGGTTCATGGTGCCGACCTGCACCAGTCGGTTGTACTTGCGGGAGGCCTCGAACATCTTGCGGCCTTCCCAGACGGTGTGCGACGCCGGCTTCTCGACGAACACGTGCTTCCCGGCCTGGAGCCCCCAGATGGTGGCCAGGGCGTGCCAGTGATTGGGCGTAGCCACCAGGATCGCGTCCACGTCCTTGTCGTCGAGGACGCGGCGCAGGTCCTGTACATACCCGGGCTTGAAGGTGGGGACGTCCTTGAGCCGCTCGTCGTTGGCGCGGCTCGCGAAGAGGTTCTCGTCGATGTCGCAGAGGGTCTTGATCTCGACGTTCTTCAGCTTGGCGAAGCCGCGCTTGAGCGCGTTGCCCTGACCCCGGATCCCGATGTTGGCCAGCACCACGCGGTCGTTGGCGCCGAGGACGCGGCTGCCCACGGTCCCGCTCTGCGCACGCGCGAGCGCGCTCCCTCCGAGGGCCACTCCCGCCACCGCGGTCGCGGTGCGGGACACGAAGTCACGCCGGGTGATGTCGTCGGGCTCTTTGCTCACAGGAGGGCCTCCTTTCGAAGCGCTCGCGGCCGGATGGATGGCTGCACAGTAACAACGTCCCGAGGGGACCGCAACCGCCGGGGCGAAGGGGAGTTTCCGGGATGGCGTGTGAGAGGAGCATACTCTCGGCGCCGCCCCCGATGCACGATTTCCTTCCCATTACCGACGAGCGGGAGGTCCAGGCCTTCCTGGACCAGATCCCGCTCCGCGTCGACCGCGAGCGGTTCACCCGCTTCGTGCTGGGCTTCCCTCATCGCTACCTCCAGGTCACCCCACCCGTCGAGACGGTCGCCCACTTCGCGCTCGTGTCCACCCTGGCCGGCCGGGCCGTGTCGTCGCGCCTGGCCCGGGAAGGCGATGGCTGGAAGCTGGTGGTCGTGGCGGGGGACCGCAGCCGCCTCTTCTCCCGCATCGCGGGGAGCCTGAGCTTCTTCGGCGCCGACATCGTGTCCGCGGAGGCCTTCTCGAACTCGGAGGCCGTCGTCCTGGACACCTTCCTGGTGTCCGACACCCAGCGGAGGTTCGACCAGCCCGAGGAGGGCAGGCGATTCCAGGCCTTCCTGGAGAAGGTCCTGGCCGGCGAGATCGACCTGGAACGGGAGCTGGAGACGAAAGGCGGCGCGGTACGGTCGCAGCTGGAGCTGCGCTGGGACGAGGAGCCTCATCCCTCGTTCACCGGCCTCACCGTGTCCGGGCCCGACGCGTTCGGGCTCCTGCACGCGATCACGCGCCGCATCTCCGACGCGGGGTGCAGCATCGAGATCGCGCACGTCGAGACGCGCGCGGGCCGGATCCGCGACACGTTCTACCTCACGTCGGAGGGTCGCAAGCTCACGGCGGAGGAGCGGCACAACCTCGAACAGGCCCTGTCCGCCTTGACCTCTTCGCGCGGCCACGAATAGTCTCCTTCCGTGCGCTACGCGGGCAAGGTCGTCATCGTCACGGGCGGGACGAAAGGCATCGGCGAAGGCTGCGTGCGCGCCTTCGTGGAGGCGGGGTCCAAGGTCGTCTTCTGCGCGCGGGACGAGGCGGCGGGCCAGAAGCTCGCGCGCGAGGTCACGGCCGGCGGTCCGGGCGAGGCCGTCTTCATCCGCTGCGACGTCTCGCGCATGGACGAGGTCGAGCGGCTGGTCGACGCCACCGTCGAGCGCTTCGGCCGGCTCGATTGCCTCGTGAACAACGCGGGCTGGCATCCTCCACACAAGCCCATCGACGCCTTCACCCCCGCCGAGTTCCGCGAGCTCCTCGAGCTCAACGTGATGAGCGTCTTCGTGGCCTGCCGGCGCGCCCTGCCTCATCTCCGGACGACGCGCGGCAACATCATCAATATGTCCAGCCTGGTGGGGGTGATGGGCCAGCTGCATGCCACGACCTATGTGGCCACCAAGGGCGCGATCACCGCCTTCACCAAGGCGTTGGCCGTGGACGAGGCGGTCCACGGCGTGCGTGTGAATGCGATCTCACCCGGAAACATCTACACGCCGCTCTGGCAGGAGGCGATCGACGCCGCGCCCGATCCCGCGCAGTGCCGCGCCGACGGGGAGGCCGCGCAGCCCCTGGGACGCATGGGCACGGCCGAGGAAACCGGACGGCTCTGCGTGTTCCTGGCCGCGGAGGCGACGTTCACCACCGGGGTGGACCACATCCAGTCGGGTGGGGCCGAGCTTGGGTACGGAAGGAAGACGCGAACCGCACCCTGACCATCCAGATCCTGCGCCGTTGGCGTCGATGTGCCCTGATCATACGACCCTGAAGCTGGTTCGGGCCTGTCCGACAAGAATGTCGGATGGGGCAGGTGGAGGATTGGGCCCGCCCCGAATCGCCGCACGCATGGCTGGGGCAGCCGATCCCGACTGGGCCAGAAAGATACCAAATTGTCTGGATAAGGGTCCTCCTGCGCGATTCCGTCGCTTTCGCCGCCAGCGCGCATGGAGAGATGTGTCAACCTAAATAGTTGAAATTTATTGGGTTAACCCACTCTGCTCGCGGCTCGAGGCCGGGCACGCCACTTGCCATTCAGGGGGGAACAGGGAGGTCCATTTCCATTGGCATCCAGAGTCACTCTAGAAGGGCCGGCAACCGTGGGAACCGCGACGGCGGAGATCCGCAAGCTCAGCGATCTGCTCGAGGTCAGCCAGACGTTGAGCTCGACGCTGAACCTCAAGTCCGCGCTCACGCGCGTCGTGGAGCTCCTCAAGGAGCGCCACGGACTGCTCAACACGAGCGTGGTGCTGCTCGACCCGGACACGGGCCAGCTCGCCATCGAGGTGGCGGCCGGCCTCAGCTGGCAGGCGACGGGGCGCGTGCGCTATCGCGTGGGTGAGGGCATCACGGGGCGGGTCGTCGAGACGGGCAAGCCCGTCGTCGTGCCCCGCGCCAGCCACGAGCCGCTCTTCCTCGACCGGACCGGCGTCCTCAAGGGAGCGGGCAAGGGCGAGATCAGCTACATCTGCGTGCCCATCACGGTGGACGACGCGACGGTGGGCGCGCTGGGCGTCACGCTGCCCTACGACAAGGACGGCCGGTTCGAGCGCGAGGTGAAGTTCTTCGGCATCGCCGCCTCCATGATCGGCCACGCCATCCGCGTGCAGCGGCTGCTGGAGGCGGAGCGCAAGGGTCTCGTGCAGGAGAACCGCCAGCTCCGCCAGGAGCTGAAGGAGCGCTACGACTTCCGCAACATCGTGGGCAACAGCCGGCCCATGCAGGCGGTGTACGAGCAGGTGGCGCAGGTGGCGCGCACCAACACGACCGTGCTCATCCGGGGCGAGTCGGGCACGGGCAAGGAGATGATCGCGCACGCCGTGCACTACGGCTCGCCGCGCGCGGCCAAGCCGTTCGTCAAGGTGAGCTGCGGCGCGCTCCCGGAGAGCCTCATCGAGTCGGAGCTGTTCGGGTACGAGCCCGGCGCCTTCACGGACGCGCGCGCCATGAAGAAGGGCCGGTTCGAGCTGGCCAACGGCGGCACCCTGTTCCTGGACGAGGTGGGCGAGCTGAGCCTGCCCACCCAGGTCAAGCTGCTGCGTGCGTTGCAGGAGCGCGAGATCGACCGCCTGGGCGGCGTGCAGCCCATCAAGGTGAACGTGCGGCTCATCGCCGCCACCAACAAGGATCTGGAGCGGGCCGTACGCGAGGGCAGCTTCCGCGAGGACCTGTATTACCGGCTCAACGTCTTCAGCGTCTACATGCCGCCGCTGCGCGAGCGGCGGCCGGACATCCTGCTCCTGGCCGATCACTTCGTGCAGAAATACGGGGCGGACAACGGAAAAGACGTGCGGCGCATCGCCACCACCGCCATCGACATGATGATGAGCTACCACTGGCCGGGCAACGTGCGCGAGCTGGAGAACTGCATCGAGCGCGCGGTGCTGGTGTGCGAAGGCGGCGTCATCCACGCGCATCACCTGCCGCCCACCCTGCAGACGGCGGAGGTCTCGGGGACGCTGCCCCGGCTCGATCTCACCACCGCGGTGGACGGTTACGAGAAGGACCTGATCCTGGACGCGCTCAAGACGAGCCGAGGCAACCGGGCCAAGGCGGCGCGCCTCCTGGGCACGACGGAAAGGATCGTGGCCTACAAGGTCAAGAAGTACGAGATCGACTGCGCGAGGTTCAAGTCGGAGCCACGCCCGAAGGCGAGCGCGGATTAAGGCTGAAGTATTAAGTATTCAGTCAGGGGGGGAACTCACTGCTCATTCCGATCGGAGTGAGCTCCCCCCCTGAAACCCCCCTCGCAACGCGCCGCCGCTGCGCGGCGCCGCCTTGCTCTGCGGTCGGCTTGTCCCCTACTTCCCGAAGTGTTGCGAGAGATAGGTGACAACCTGCGACGCTTCGTCGTCGGTGCCGGGGGCTCCGCGCTGGCGCATCAGGTCCACCAGGGCCGACCACTCGGATCGCGTGTGGCGCTGCGCGACCGAAGTGGCCAGGCCATGACAGCTGCTGCACATGGTCACCACCGCCGGCCGGCCGTCGCCCGCGGGGAGCAGGGTCGCGTCCGAGGGTGCGGCTTCCGCCGAGGGTGACACGCGCGGCCGAGGGGTCGCATCGCCATCGACGAGCCCGAGCGACCACCTGATGGCCTCGAAGTACATCTGGCTGACCACGGGGTTGTCCCACGCTTCGGCGGCGTGCCCGAGGGTGGAATAGAACACGCGGCCTTTCCCGTACGTCTTCGCCCACGCCACCGGAAAGTCGCCGTCCGTACGATGGACGAGGGGCTTCGCGAGATCGAGCTTCCGGGCGTCGAGATGGGCGAGCACGCGGACCTTGTCCCGCGAAAAGTCCTTGAGCTGGTAGTGCTCGTCGTGGAACACGGAGGCGGCGGGAAAGCCTCGCATGGCGGGGAACTGCGGATCGTCCACCACCACCGTGGCGTCGGTGATGCCCCAGGGGTGCTCGTCGAATCGGCCCCCGATCATCTCGCCGAATTCCGGCCAGGAGAAGAAGGCGGTGATCGCGGAATGCGCGGCCACGAAACCCTTCCCGTCATCCTTGACGAACGACAAGAGGTCGGCGCGCTGCTCGGGGGTGAGCTCGATCTCGCGCACGCCGAAGAAGAAGATGGCGTCGAAGTAGTCGAGGTTCCTCGCCTGGAACGACTCGCCGGTGGCGATTCCCGTGCCCGTACCGAAATCGATGGGCCGCTTGGTGATGGGTTGCGAGTCGGTGCGGATGAACGTGTCGTAGAGCCCGGACTGCCGTCCCATCCGTTCGATGGTCGCCAGGGCGTGGGAGATCGAATCGTGCTGGTATCCGCGGCGCACGTCCGCCCAGGCCAGGACGCGCTTCCGCGGTGCCGGGGCCTTGGCCGGCGTCCCCGCCGAGGACGTCCCGGGCAGAGCAAAGGCCACGATCCTGGTGCCGGGGGAGGAGTTGAGGTAGCTCCCGCCTCCGGCCGCGACCACCACGTATTGCCGGCCGTCCTTCCCCTGGAAGGTCATGGGAGTCGAATGGGCGCTGGCCTCGAGCTCCGTCTCCCAGAGCTGGGCCCCCGTGCGTGAATCGAAGGCCCGGAACCTCCTGTCGTTCGTGGCTCCGACGAAGAGCAAACCCCCGGCGGTGGCAATGGTGCCCCCGATGTTCAACGCCCCGGTGTGGGCGATGCCTTGCGCTTGCAGGGACTCGACTGTTCCCAACGGCACTCTCCACGCGACCTCGCCGCGGTCGACGCTGACGGCCACGAGCTCGCCGAAAGGAGGAGCGGAACAGGGGATCTTGTTCTCGGGGTTCCAGAACCGGCCCACCACGCCGCCCCAGGGAGTGGTTCGCATCCAGGTCGGCTCGCCCCCGCCGCGCGGGACGCCCTGGACCATTCGCGCGACCTGTCCGAGGTTCATCAGGTTGGTGAAGACGAGCGCCTGCCCGCGATCGTAGGAGAGGCCGTTCCAGTTGCCGCCGCCGAGCGTGCTCGGAAACGTCACCGCGTAGCCCTCGAGGCCGGGGGGCGTGAACGGCCCCTGCGTGTACATGCCGTTCTTGGCCCAGAGGTCCTTGCAGAAGGCGGCGTGGTCCGGAGTGAGGCTGTAGAAGTCCGTGGCCGGATCGAACGTGGTGCGACCCAGCGGGGGGGGCTTGCGTGGAAACGGCTGCGTAGGCCAGGCGGCCTCGCCGGGCACGGTGCTCTTCGGCACCGGCCGTTCGTCGATCCCGTAGATCGGCTCGCCCGTCACGCGATCGAAGAGGAACAGGGTCGTGAACTTGGTCATCACGGCCAGGGCGGGAATCGTGCGACCGCCACGCTTGACGTCGATCAGGGTCGGGGCGGCGGGCAGGTCGAAATCCCAGAGGTCGTGATGGACGAGCTGCCGATGCCACTTGAGGCGGCCGGTGCTCGCGTCGAGGGCGACGATGGCGTTGCCGTAGAGGTTCGCGCCTTTGCGATCGCCGCCGTAGTAGTCCGACGTAGGCGATCCGAGGGGGGCGTAGACGATCCCGCGCTCGAGATCGGCCGTGAAGAACGACCACATGTTGGTGCCCGAGCGGTTCTTCCAGCTCTCGCCTTCCCACGTCTCCACGCCGGGCTCGCCCGCTCGCGGCACCGTGTGGAAAGACCAGAGGAGCTGGCCCGTACGCGCGTTCCACCCGCGGATGTCGCCGTAGAGCCCGAAGCTGGGAGCCTGCTCGCCGTTGTTGCCGCCGGTGATGACGATGTCCCTGTACACGAACGGCGGGGACACCAGGCTCAGCGGCCCGTCGACGTCGCCACGGACGCTCGCTTTCAGGTCGACGAAACCACTCTCGCCGAAGCTCGTCGCGGGCCGTCCCGTCTTCGCTTCCAACGCCATCAGCCGATCACCCGCACCGCTGAAGAGGCGCGGCGCCGTCGTGGCGTCACCGGGCCAATAGGCGACGCCGCGGCGGCTGACCAGGGCCGGTGCGGTGAACCGCCAGAGCTCCTGGCCCGTCTCCGGCTCGAGGGCCAGCACGTCCTTGCCCGCGGTGACGAACATCCGCCCGTCCACGACGAGGGGAGTGACCTGGATGTTCGCCACCCCTGTATCGACCGTCCACGCCTTCTCGAGGCGGGCGACGTTGGCCGGGTTGATCTGCGTCAGCGGAGAGAAGCGCTGGCCGCCGGAGTCACGGTCATGGGACGGCCAATCGCCGTCCACGGCGGCGATCGAGATGGGGAGAAGGGACAGGGCCCCGGCCAGGGCGAACCCCACCCCGGCCAGGGCCACGAACGCGCGCCTCCTCGACGGGAGCGCGACGGCCAATCAGTTGAACCTGAACTTCAACCCGAACTGCATGATCCGGGGATCGAGCGCGGTCTGGATCCGGCCGAAGCTGGCGCTGTTCAGGGCCGTGACCGGCCCGTTGAAGTTGGCCGTGTTGAGGACGTTGAAGACCTCCCACCGGAACTGCAGGGACTGATTCCCGCGAACCTTGAACGTGCGGCTGATCGCGATGTCGTTCTGCAGGGTCGACGGGTTCACGATCGAGAACGGCCGCAGCGTGCTGTAGGTCCCGGGAGCGGGAGAAGTGAAGGCGGCTCGATTCAGGTAGTTGTTCGGCGTGCCGTCACCATAGGGGTCGTCGAGCACCTGTACCGCCCTCTGCCCGCCACCGAAGTTCGCCGGCGCGGGCGGCGTGCCGTTCAAGGCGTTGTCGATGCCGGTCGTCACGCTCGAACGGCTCCCCGTGTACCAACGAACCAGTGGCGCGACCTGCCAGTTGCCGAGGAGGCCGCCCAGGATCCCGTTCCCGCGCGGTGTGGTCCAGACGATCGAGAGGTTGACGATGTGCCGTCGATCGGACGCGCAATACGAGTAGTCCAGGTCCGGATTGTTCGGGTCGACGACGGTGGGCCCCGTGATCTCCGTCGTGGCCGGATCGGCCATGCACTTGGACAGGGTCCAGTTCGAAAGCACGCTGAGGTCGTTCTTCAGGCGACGTTGAACCTGCAGGAACAGGGCGTTGTAGTTGCCCCGGCCCGTGTCGTCGAGCTGGGCGATGGTCCCATAGAAGCGTCCCTGATCGGGGTTCTGCAGGAACAGGACGCGCCGCTGGTTGGTGTTGCCCGTGGTCGCTCCCGGTCCGAAGACCGCGGGGTTCGCCTCGACCACTCTCCAGAGGTGCGACGAGTGGTTGCCCAGGTAGTTCGCCGCCAACAGCCATCCGCCAACCTCCCGCTGCACGCTGAGGTTCCATTGCTGGAGCGAGGTGGGCTGCATGTGGAGCGGAGTATTGACGTAGACGCCGAAGGCGGGAAAGGCCGCCGTGGGCCAGCTCGTGTTGAGGGCCGGGAACGGGTTGCCGCCGGGGTACCCAAGGTAGGGGTCGCTGAATCCCCCGGGCGGATTCGGGATCGTGATCTGCGCGCCCCACGGCGGGTTGTTGCTGAAACGCGTGTTGAAGAACAGGTGCGGCGCGTCCAGGAACACGCCCCAGGCCGCGCGAATGCTGGTTCGTCCGTCGCTCCCGGGCGTCCACACCAGGCCGGCGCGCGGGGCGAAGTTCGCGGTCTTGCCGAAGCTCGTGCCCTTGTCGGGGAACCCCGGGTCGCCGGGGAAGGTCAAGCCGGCGGGGGCCTGCGGATAGGCCGTGCTGTGCCGTCCCTGGTCGAACGCCTCCTTGTCGAAGTGGGACACCCACCCGTAGGTGTTCTGGATCGGACGGAACGGCTCCCAACGCAGCCCGAGGTTCAGCAGGAGATTCGGGCGCACGCGCCAGCTGTCCTGCACATAGGCCGCGAAGTAGTCGTGGTTGTCGTAGTCGAAGACGGGGTTGCCCTGGAGGAAGCCCCCGCTGATCGAGCCGACCATGAAGTCGGCGAGGGAGAGGCCCGTCTGCTGGCCGTTGAAGGTGAACGCCCCGTTCGTGGGCCGGTTGTTGCTCGTCTCGATGCTGGTGTGGATCCAGTTCCCGCCGACGGAAATCTGGTGTTTCCCGCGGATGAAATCCAGATCGTCCGCCACCTGGACGGACTTCGAGTCGAAGTACCCGGGATTCACGGCCCCGAAGCCGACGCTGAACCCGTTCCCGGTCACGGTCACGCCGGTGTAGCCGGGGTACGGGCTGGCGATGTTGCTGCCCAGCTCGGTGGGGGTGAAGTACTCGGGCAAGGCCCGGTCGTTCAGGGTGCGGTTGAACGTCACGTGAAGCGCGTTGAACGTCGTGGGGGACAAGGCCCAGTTGTGCGCGCCGACGACCGAGTGCGCCTGGTTGTTCTGGCCGGTCCGGGACAGGGTCAGGACGTTCTGGCCGTCGTAGGTCGCGGGGTTGTCGTACACGGCGTAGAAGTAGCGCACGAAGGCGCTCTGCCGGTCGTTGATGGTGTAGTCGAGCTTGGCGATCCCCTGGTGCTCGGTGTTGTTGTTCGGGATCCCGTAGCGAAGCGCGCCGCAAGGATCGCTGGCGACGGGAACGTACTTCAGGAAGTTGTTGGCGACGTTGTTCAGGCGCGAGGGATCGACGCGATTGTTGACGAAGGGCGCCCCGAGGTTGACCTGGCGCCCGCCGTTGCAGGCGGGCGAGGCGAAGGCCGTGAAGTCACCGTTGCGCATGGCCTGGGTGGGGACGAAGGCCAGCGCATCGACCGGGTTGCTGCGCTCGATGCGTCCCTGGTATCCGCCGAAGAAGAAGAGCTTGTTCTTCACGATGGGAGCTCCCAGCGTCCCCCCGAACTGGTTGCGGTTGAGGCTGTCGCGCGCCGGTGCGAAGAAGTTTCGGGCATTGAACCGGTAGTTTCGCAGGAACTCGAAGACGTCGGCCGTCACCTTGTTCGAGCCCGACTGGGTCACCACGTTGACGGTCGAAGCGGCGTGGTGGCCGTAGCGGGCGGGGAGCGCGCTCGTCTCGACCTTGAACTCCTGGATCGCGTCCGGGAACGGCGTGGGCAGGTTCAGGTTGTTGAAGGGATCGTTGTGCGTCGCCCCGTCCATGATGAAGCTGATCCCGTTCGCCTGGCCCCCGGCCACGGAGATGGTGGTGGTGGGGAAGTTCTTGTTGGTGTTGAGGTCGGCGGGCGGCGCGGACGCGGCCAGGCCGGACAGGAAGATCAGCTCCGTGACCTGGCGGCCGTTCAGGGGCAGCTCCGTCACGCGCTGATGGTCGATGACCTGACCGACGCCGGTGCTCTGCGTCTCCACCTGGGCGGCGTTGCCGACCACGGTCACCGTTTCGCCCAGGTTCCCCACGGTGAGCGTCGCGTTGACGATGGGGTTGGTGCCCACCTGGAGCACGATCCCGCTCTGGACGTGGGTGTTGAAGCCGGTGAGCGTGACCTTGAGCTCGTAGGGCCCGACGGGCAGGTTGGGGAAGGCGTAGGAGCCGTCGGCGCTGCTCTGCACCGTCCGCGCCTGCCCCGTGTCCGTCTTGGTCACGGTGACCGTGGCCCCGGGCACCGCGGCCCCGCTCGCGTCACGCACGACACCGGAGAGCTGGGAGCCGGCGACGGACTGGGCCCGCGCCGGGGGCGCGGCGAGGAGCCAAACCACGAGCATCCCGAGCAGTGCCTGCCACGCTCTCACCTTGGTCATGCCGCGCCTCCTTGTCAGATCCCGCCGCCGTCCGCGTGCGATCGGCACGCGGCATCACGTCTCCCTGAGGTTGCGGATTTACTAACACCCCGCAATTGCGCGCGGCAAGGACGTAACGGTGGGGATACCGTAACAAGGGGCCCCCGCCGCAGCGGGCGCGGCATAATCACCGCCCGAAGATGGAACCCTGGCGCACGGCGATCGCGAACTCGGACGAGGCGAACATCTGGATCCGGGGCTACGACATCGGCTCCTTGATGCGGCGGGCCTCGTTCGCCGACTTGCTGTTCCTCCTCCACCGCTCCCGGCTCGCCACGCCTTCCGAGCGCCGGCTGCTGGACGCGATCCTGATCGCCGTGGCGGACCACGGCGCGGGCGCGCCGTCGTGCGCGGCGGCCCGGCTGGCCGCCTCCGGAAATCGCCAATCGCTGTCCGCGGCCATCGCCGCCGGACTGCTGACCATCGGAGACGAACACGGCGGGGCCGGCTCCAGTTGCATGGAGCTGATCGCAGCCGGAGTCGAGCACGCCCGGAAGGAGTCGCTGTCGATCGCGCTGGCGGCCGGCCAGGCCGTCGATGCCGCCCTGGCCGCGGGCCGGCGTGTTCCGGGCCTGGGGCATCGCGTGCACACCGTGGATCCCCGCGTGGACGTCCTGTTCGACATGGCGGGGGAAGCCGGCCTCGCCGGCGAAGGGATCGCTTTCGTGCGGGGTCTGGAGGCGGCCGCCCGCGCGAAGATCAAGCCCCTTCCCGTCAACGTCGATGGGGCGCTGGCCGCGGTCCTCTACGACCTGGGCTTTCCGCCCGCGGCCGGACAGTTCGTCTTCATGGTCGGGCGTGTCGCCGGGCTGACGGCCGAGGTCGCCGAGGAGTACACCCGGGAGAAGCCGATGCGGATCCGCATCCCCGTCCGCTACGACGGTGTGCCTCCCCGTTCGATGGAGTGAATCCATGAGCACGGTCACGGCCACCCGCCCGATCACGCTGACGGAGAAGAACGCGGCGGCCGCGCTCCTCGAGCGGGCGCGGGCGGCGATGAAGTCCATCGAGCACTACGATCAGGCGACGGTCGACCGCCTGTGCCGGGCCGTGGCGTGGGCGGGCGGCAACGAGCAGACGGCCACGCGCCTGGCCAACATGAGCGTCGACGAGAGCGGCATGGGCAGCCGCCTACCCACCCGGCGAGCCAAGGTGCAGGGCATCCTCCGCGACGCCCTGCGTCAGCCGAGCATGGGCGTGATCGAGGAGATCGCGGACCGGGGCATCGTCAAATACGCCAAGCCCGCGGGCGTGATCGCGGCCCTCATCCCCGTCACCAGCCCCTACGTCACGCCGATCAGCATCGCGATCTACGCCATCAAGTGCAAGGACGCGGTCGTGTTCTCGCCGCACCCGGGAAGCCGCAAGACCACGGCGGAGACGGTTCGCATCCTGCGTCGCGCCCTCGACAAGCTGGGGGCGCCGCCCGACGTCCTGCAGTGCGTCGAGCAGCCGAGCATCCCCTTGGCCCGGGAGCTGATGTCGATCTGCGACCTGACCATCGCCACCGGCGGTCCGGCCATGGTCAAGGCCGCGTACGCCTCGGGAAAGCCGGCCTACGGCGTCGGGGCCGGCAACGCGACCATGGTGATCGACGAGACCGCGGACGTTGCCCAGGCCGCCCGCAACACGCGCATCAGCAAGACGAACGATTTCGGATCCGGCTGCTCGGCGGACGGGAACCTGCTCGTGGAGGCGTCCATCTACGACGCCTTCCTCGCCCAGCTCCAGGTCGAAGGCGGTTACCTGGTCGACGAGGATCAGAAGAAGCTCTTGCAGGCCGCCTATTGGGACGCCGATGGGCACCGCACGCCCGAGACCATTGCCCGCCCCGCGAGCGTGGTGGCGCAGCGGGCAGGCTTCAAGATTCCCGCGGAGAAGGAATTCCTCGTCGTGCCGGAGAAGCACATCGGGCGCGAGTACCCGTTCTCGACGGAGAAGCTGGGGACGGTGCTCGCGATCTTCAAGTACAGCGGGTTCGACGCGGCCCTGGACATGGTGAAGAGGGTCTTCGCCGTGGCGGGCAAGGGGCATTCCTGCGGGATCTACTCCTTCGACGACGACCACATCCATCGCCTGGCCCTGGCCGCGCCCGTCAGCCGGATCATGGTCCGCCAGGTCCAATCGAGCTCCAACGCGGGGACGTTCACCAACGGCATGCCGATGACGTCGAGCATGGGCTGCGGCGTGTGGGGCGGGAACATCACGAACGAGAACATCTCCCTGAAGCACTACATGAACGTGACGTGGGTCAGCCGTCCCATCGCGGAAGACCGGCCTTCGGAACGGGAGCTGTTCGGAGAGTTCTACGGCACCGAGGTCTGGTAACCCTCGAACGGGAGACACGACGATGACGACCACGGCCGACGTTCACGTGGATCGGGCGCCCGGCCCGGCGGAGACGCGCATCGCCTCCTACCTGCTCGTGGAGTACCTGGAGCGCCTCGGCGTCGAGGTCGTCTTCGGGCTGTGCGGGCACACCGTCATCGCGTTCCTCGATGCGCTGGGCAAGAGCCGCATCCGCTTCGTCAGCACCCGCCACGAGCAGGTGGCCGCCCATGCCGCGGACGGCTACGCGCGGGCCGCGCGCAAGCCGGGCGTGCTCCTGACCCACCTGGGCCCGGGGCTCACCAACGCGGCCACGGGCGTGGCCAATGCCGCCCTGGATTCGATCCCGATGGTCGTCATCGCCGGTGACGTGCCGTCCCACTACTACGGCCGCCATCCCCATCAGGAAGTGAACCTGCATCAGGACGCCGATCAGTTCCAGATCTTCCGGCCGTTCTGCAAGCGGGTGTACCGCGTCGACCGCGCGGAGGATCTTCCGCGCACGATGGAGCGCGCGTTCCATCTGGCCCAGGCCGGGCGTCCGGGGCCGGTCCTGGTCGACGTGCCCATGGACGTCTTCTCCGCGGATCTTCCGGTCGACGCGTTCCGCCAGGTGCCCACCTCGATGGCGCGTCCCGCCCTCAGCCCGGCCACCGTCGCGCGGATCGTGGACGCGCTTGCGGAAGCGGAGCGACCGCTCATCTACGCGGGCGGGGGAGTGATCTCCGCGGGAGCCACGTCGGAGCTGGCCGCCCTCGCCGAAGCCCTCGAGGTGCCGGTCGCGCACAGCCTGATGGCCAAGGGGTGCATGCGCGAGGACCACCCCCTGCTTCTCGGCATGACCGGCTTCTGGGGAACGCCGATCGGAAACGAGAAGTGCCGGACCGCGGACGTCATCCTGGCCGTGGGCACGCGCCTGGCCGAAGCGAACTCCAGCTCCTGGGACCCGCGCTACACCTTTGCCATCCCGCCCACCCGGCTCATCCACATCGACGTCGATCCCGCGGAGATCGGGCGGAACTTCCCGACCGAGCTCGGGGCCGTCGCCGACGCCAAGCTCGCGCTGGAGGCCCTGTCCACGGCGGCGCGCGGCCGCGCGCGGCGGAAGCGTGACCGCTTGCGCCTGGAGATCGCGGAGGCGCGGCGGGCCTTCGCCGCCAACTGGCGCGATCAGTGGGAGTCCGACCAGTACCCGCTCCGGCCGGAGAGGATCCTCAGCGAGCTGCGCAAAGCGGTGCCGGAGGACGGCTTCATCGTGACCGACGTGGGATGGAACAAGAACGGCGTCGGCCAGCAGTTCCCGATCACGGTTCCCGGCACTTTCATCACACCCAGCGGCCTGGCCACCATGGGGTTCGGCCCTTCGGCCGTGCTCGGCGTCAAGCTGGCGCAGCCGCACCGGGCCGCGGTGGCGCTGATCGGGGACGGCGGCTTCGGCGCGAATCCCTCCGTGGTGGCCACGGCCATGGAGGCCGGTCTTCCCGTGGTGTGGGTGGTGATGGACAACGCCGGTTTCGGCACCATCGCCGGCCTGGAGGCCATGCACTATGGCTCCACCTACGGGTGCATGTTCGAATGCGATGGCAAGCCGTATCGCGTCGACTTCGCGGCCATGGCGCGAGCCATGGGCGCGCGGGGGCAGATGATCACCGCCGCCCGTGAGCTCGGTGGGGCGCTCCGGGAAGCGCTGGCCGCGAGCGTTCCCACCGTCATCCAGGTCCCGATGGAGAACGCGCCCACGCCCACTCCGGGCCACTGGAACATCAACGACATCTATCGCAAGGGCCGCTAGCCATTACTCGCTCTGGCGTCGCCGCGCTCGCGTTGTTCCTCGTCGGCAGGGAGGCGCTCGCCCAGGAGCGGCCTCCGGGCGGCGGTGCAGGGGGAGGCCCGGTTCGAGTACGCACGCGCAAGGTCGTCCTCGCCTGGGCCGACACCCGGAACGGCATCGGGCAGCACGACTCGGTGTCGCATGCCCTCGCCGTCATCGAACGCCTCGGCTACGAGTCGGGGACGTACGACACCTACATCCGCACGGACTCGAACATCGTCGCCCGGCAGCCGCTCACGACCTCGGGCTCACCCGCCAGCGGCGGACCGAGCCTCGCGAATGTCGATGCCATCTTCTTCCTCGGCCACCGCGAGGTGCCCTTGGAGGCGGCGCAGCGCACCGAGCTGGCCGCCTTCGTACGGGACGAGGGCAAGGGGTTCGTGGCCGCGCACACCGCGCTCGGCGCCTTCGAGTCCTGGCCCGAGTTCGGAGAGATGCTCGGGGGCCGCTATGACGACCATCCGTGGAACGTGGCCAGCGGCACCGTCGTCAACGAGGACCCGGCGTTCCCGGCCACGAAGCACTTCCCGCCATCGTTCCCCTTCGTCGACGAGTTCTACCAGACGAAGGAGTTCTCGCGCGAGAAGCTGCGCGTCCTCTTGCGGCTGGACGTGTCGAAGATGCCGCCCAACCCGCGGCTGCGCCGGACGGACGGCGACCTCCCGTTGGCCTGGGCCAGGATGTACGGGAAGGGCCGGGTCTTCTATTCGTCGCTCGGCCATGCCACGGAGACGTGGGACAACCGTGACGTCGCCCAGATGTATTTCGAGGCCATCAAGTGGTGCCTCGGCCTGACCGCTGGAGACGCCACCCCCCGGCCGATGCCCACGCCCGCCTCGGCGCCCTAGGGAAGCCCCGTCTACAGGCATCCCTCCGTCTCGGCATCCAGGCGATGGATGTCGCCCAGGATCACGCTGTAGGCAAAAGCCCCGATCAGGGCGACCACGCCGATGTAGACGAGCGGCCCCACGAAGGAGCCGGTGAGCTGGAAGGCGATGCCGATGACCAGGGGCGTGACGATACCGGCCAGGTTCGCGCTGAAATTGAAGATGCCGCTGGTCAGCCCGATGAGCCTCTTGGGCGCGACGTCGGAAATGACCGTCCAGCCCAGGTTGGTCATGCCCTGGCCGAAGAAGGCGATCGACATGATGAGGATCACGAGCGCATCGTTGCCGGCGGGCACGTAGTTGGCGGCCACGATCGTCGAGGCCAGGAGCATCCCGCCCACGATCGGAAGCTTGCGGGCGAGGTTCGGCGAGCCCGTCTTCTTGAGGAGACGATCCGACAGAAGGCCGCCGACGAGCACGCCGACCGAGGCCCCGATGTACGGGAGCGAGGTCATGAACCCGGCCTGGAGGAACGTCATGCCGCGCGCCCGGACCAGGTACGTCGGGAACCAGGTGACGAAGAAGACCTGCGTGGAGTTGCCGCCGAACTGCCCGAGCGAGGCGCCGAGGACCTGCCGCTGCCGCAGCAGCGTCCGGATGTGGTTCCATCGGAAGCGGACGGGCTCGCCCTTGTATTCGCCGCCCCCACCCGCCTCGATGTAGTCGATCTCGGCCTGGTTGGCGCGGCTGTCGGCGGGATTGCGATAGAGCGCCCACCAGACGAGCCCGAAGGCCACGCCGAAGGCGCCCACGGCGAGGAAGAGCCCGCGCCATCCGTATCGCTGCGCGATCCAGAAGAGGGGCACGCTGAGGAAGCCGAGGCCGACGTATTGTCCGAACGAATAGATCCCGTTGGCACGGGCGCGCTCCGGCGCGGGAAACCAGGTGGCGAGGATCCGGCTGTTGGCGGGGAAACACGGCGCTTCGAAGATGCCGACGCCGATGCGGGTCAGGATGAGTGCCGGGAGGGAGCGGGTGGCGGCCATGAGGGCGGTGAAGAGCGACCACATCACGACGGCGATGAAGTAGGTGACGCGGGTCCCGAATCGATCCAGGAAGATGCCGCCCGGGATCTGCAGGGCGGCGTAGCTCCAGGAAAACGCGGAGAAGACGAGACCGAGCTGCGCGGCGGTGAGGCCGAGGTCTTTGCTCATGAACGGCGCGGCGATACCGAGGACGGTCCGGTCGAGGTAATTGATCATCGTCCCCACCGCGACCATGGCCAGGATCGGGAACCAGCGCACGTGGGTCGGCCGGGGGGAGGCGATCGCCTCGGCTTCGGACACCGGGAGCGGCTGAGGCAAGGCCATGGGATGCGACGGATGATAGTGGCCGCGGTGGGCCGAGGGAGGTGAGGTAACCGTGACGTTACGGTTACGGGGACGCCCGCTCCAGGGGAACGCTATTCCAGGCCGATCTCGCGGGCGAGCTCGGCGAACCTCCGATCCTCCTTCAAGAGGTCGAACCGTGGGTCCACCTTGATGGCGGTCAGCTCGAACGCCCGGTCCTGGCGGGCCTGGGTCAGCCAGCGGAATCCCACGTCGGGCTGTCCGAGGGCGAAGTGGATGGACGCGAACTCGAACGGAGAGACGTAGCGTCGCTTGGCCAGGTCGCGGAGCTTCCTCAGGATGCCGAAGGCCATCTTGCGCTTGCCGGACAGGGCGAAGGTGCGCCCGAGCGCGCCGTGCATGCGCGGACTCTGGGGCGAGAGATGGACGGCGCGCTGGAAAGCGGCCGCGGACTCGTCGAAGTCCTTCCGCTGCTCCTGGATCAGCCCGAGCGTCCAGTAGGCGGGCGAGAAGTGAGGGTTGAGCTCGATGGTGTGGTCGCACTGATCGAGGGCGGCCTCGAAGTCGCGGCGGTAGTAATGGACCATCGTCAGGTCGCGGGCGATGATGGCGGACACGGGATCGAGTGACTGCGCGAGCTGCATCTGATCGCGCGCCTCGTCGAGCCGCCCCATGGGGGCCAGGCACGACATCGCGTACCAGTGATGCGCCGTCGGATAGTGGGGATCGAGGCCGATCGCACGCTGGAACTCGCGCTCCGCGCCCGGCCAATCCCAGTCCTGGGTCGATTTCACGTGGGCCAGCGAGGTGTGGGCTTCCGCGGATTGGCCGTCCAGCATGACCGCGGTGGCCGCGCAGGAGGCGGACTTGTCCCAGACCTGGGCCGGCCCCAGCACTCCATAGTGGGCGAGCAGGCCGAAGGCGTCGGACAACCCGCTGTGGGCGAGGGCGTATTGGGCATCCTCGACGATGGCCTTCTCGAAGAAGTCCACCGCCTTCTGCAGTCCCTCTTCGGTGCGCTGATTCAGGTGGTAGCGGCCCTGCAGGTACAGGTTGTGCGCGGCCAGGTTCTCGGTGGGGCGGCGGGGCGCGGCCGCCGCCGCCGACTCGAGGAGCTCCGGGCGCAGCTTCGCGATCACGGTCTCGGCCACGCGCTCCTGCAAGGCGAAGATGTCCTGGGTATGGCCGTCGAACGACTCCGACCACCAGTAGCGGCCGCTGGCGGCGTCGACCAGCTGCGTCGTGACGCGGAGCCGCTCTCCCGAGCTCTGGACGCTCCCGGTGACGATCATCGCGGCGGCCAGCGTGCGCGTGGAATCCGCATTCTCCCCCTCGGGCATGAGGTCCGCGGGATCCCACGCGATCACGCGGAGGGCGGCCACCTTGGCCAGGCCGTGGATGATCTCCTGGCGCACGCCCTTGCAGACGTATTCGAGGCTCCCATTCGCGCTGTGATCGCTCAGCGGCATGACGGCGACGGCGTTCCGGCTGGCGGAGGCCGCGCTGATGAAACGCCGGGCCGTGCCGCCGCCTTCGCGTCGCTTGAAGACGGGGACGTATCCACCCTTGGGAAGGTCGATGATCGTCTCGTCCGCCTGGCCTTCCGCGCGATAGTAGCGCGCCATCCGTGCGCGCAGTCTCCGCGCTTGAACCCGGACGATCGGGTCCGTGCGCGGGTCGAACGAGGCCTCCTTGCCGAAGACCTGCACACCGACCACGTACTCCTTGAGCTGATCGCCGCGCCCGGCGATGGTTTCCGTGACGATGAAGCTCAGGAAGCGCTTGAGCCGGTCCACCTGCTGGAAGGTCGGACTCGCCAGCATCCGATCCAGCTGCTGACGGACCGCCTTGCCGGTGTCCCTGGCCGATACTCGGGCCGCGCCTGGCGTCGACCGGTGCCGATCGGGCGCGGACATCCGCGGAGTATAGCGCCGGCCGTCACGGACGCCGTGTGCCCACCAGCCCGTAGCGGACGACATGGGGAAGGGGCGGCCCCAGGGATCCGTCCTCTCCCACCGTCACCGTCGCGTTGAGCTCGCCGGCGGCGCTGAGCGCGCTGGCCACCCCGGGCGCGGTCAGCGTCCCCGTCACGGCCACGCCGACCATCGGCCGTCCCGCAAGCGGGCCCGCGCCCGTGAGCATGATCCGGCCGTTGGGTGTCAACGGCCCCATGAGGTTGGGCAGGAGTGACGGGGCGGTCATGGTGACGGTGGATCCGCTGATTTCTATCCGCGCCTCCTCCACCGTCTGCAGCCGGACGAACTGGGCGCTCTGGCGGAGGTCCTCCAGCGTCGTCCATGCGAGCACGTACGTTCCCCCTTGCGGACTCGCGGGAACGCTGGGCGGCGTACTGGGCGGCGGCGCGGTCGTGGAGGGGACGGACGCGGGCGCCGTGGGCGTGGACGACTGGCTGCCGCCCACCTGGGTGGCCACGATGACACCGGCGGCCGCGGCCGGGATCGCCCAGACCTTCGGGGTATGGAAGAACCCCTGGCGTTCCTTGATCTCCACTCGCAGTGGATCGCGATGGAACGCGGCCGCGATTGCCTCGCCGCAACCCTCGTGGTTGGCGGGCAGAGTGAGCTGCGGTGCGAGGATGAAGACCTTTCGCTGGCCGTCGCAGACCTCGGCGACCGCCGTCGTGCCCGGCCGGCCGAAGTCCGCGAGGGGCGGCACCCGCACGGCTCCCGTCGCATCGGTGCGGCCCAGATCGACCCACGCGAGCCCGGGCCTCGGCAGGTTCTCGATCGACCTCGACGGGAGTGGGATGGTCTCCAGCGCCTCGCGAGAAAGGGGAGCGCTCGGATCCGCGGACCGCTGTTCGTGGAGGAAGAAGACCTGTACCGGGACCGGACGGCCGTGGTCGAGGACCTGCAACACGGTGTCTTCGCCTTCGCCCGATGACGGCCCATCGCCGGGGTCCGCCGGCGGTGGGCAGGCGTCGATGCACTCCTCGAACCGCCGCAGCGCGCGGACGGCGGCCCTCTCCGCATCCAGGGCAGCCTTCTCCCGCTCCGGAAGCCTGGCCTCGATCGTGCGCAACTCACGCGTGAGGGCGTCGGCTCCCGGCGGCTTCTCACCGTAGGGCGTGGCGGCCAGGTCGTCCTTGAGAGACCGTCTCCGCCCCTCGTCCGCGTCCAACGCGTCCTCGGCCTCTTCGAACCGCTTGAGGGCTTTCCCATATTCGAAGATCAGGTGCCGGCATTTCTCCGCGCACTCGGGACTCTTCCCGACGAGACGGGCTCCGAGCTCGAACGGGGAGGGGAAGTCGTCTCCCTCCGGCAGGAGATCGGGGTCGATGAGGCCCGGGGGCCCCGGCGGAGGGACGTCGGCCGACGCCGAGACGTGGAGAAGCGGCAGGGTGAGGGCGAGGAACAACGTGGCCGTGGTCGCGACACGCAGAATCTTCATGGCTACCTCACGTGCCCAACGACGGGGATCACGGCTACTCGGGCCGTTCCGTCGGAGATGCGGACGCTCCCCTCGAAGTCCTTCCGCTGCGTGCAGTCGAAGAAGACCTCGAACTGGCGGCTCTGGTTGGCTTCGATGCCGACGCTTCCCTCACGGACGAGGTCTCCGATCCCCCGCAGCAGCAACGGCGCGGTCACGCTCACCGTGGCCACGACACGGTTCTGCGCCGTATTGCGGATCGTGACCATCCCCACCAGCTGGACGCATGGGCTCTCCCCGATGATGTGGGTGAACTCGAGGCGCTCGGGGGAGGCAGCGAGAGGAGTGAAACCGAGAGCGTCCGCAGGGTCCGGCTCGTCGTCGTGCCCGATGAGGGTCACGCCCTCACCCCCGCACGCGCCTAGCCCCACGAGGAGCCCGATCACGGCGGCCAGTGCCTTCATGCGTTTGCCCACCTTCATGTTCGACCTGCTCCTTTCGGCGGCCGCCCGAGACGGCCGGCGGCGGGACCTGTCGTCTCATGCCGGCGGGACGGAAACGTTTCACCCCCGGGAAGCGCTCGGGTGCCGCCGGCGCGACTGGGGTAGACTCGGCCGCGACCAGGGAGCGATGCCCTCCAGTCCGAGCCGAGCACCCACGTCCCCGCCCGCCGCCTTCGATCGCCTCCTCTTCGCCCTCGATCCCGACCGCCATCGTGCGGGGGAGCGCTACGAGACGCTCCGTCGCAAGCTGATCCGCTTGTTCAGTTGGCGCGGGGCCCAGGAGCCCGAACAGTGCGCCGACGAGACACTGGACCGCGTCGCGCGCCGGCTCGTGGAAGGGGCGGCCGTGCCCGACGTCTTCGGCTTCTGCCACGGTGTCGCGATGAACGTGCTGCGCGAGCACTGGCGGCGCTCGCAGCGCGAGCCGCTGTCGTTGGACGGCCTGCCCGCGGCGCGCGTCCCGGTGACCGATCCCGCGGTGGAAGCGCGGCGTCAGGACGAGAGCCGAGGCCGGGAAGCGCGGCTCGTCTGCCTCGACGGATGCCTCGCCGCGCTCGACGCCCCGGCCCGGGACCTGCTCCTGCGCTATCACCCCGACGGAGGAGGGTCCCCCCGTGAAGGGCGCCAGCGCCTGGCCGACGAGCTGGGGGTTCCCATGAACGCCTTGAGGATCCGCGTGCACCGCATACGCACGCGGCTCGCCCGCTGCATCAAGGGCTGTCTGGCGCGGAACGGGCCGAAGGAAATGGACGAGGGCGCTGCGCCATGAACAGGGAGGGGATGAAGGCACGCCCGGACGACGAACGGCTTCTCCGCTACCTGCTGGACGAGGCCTCGGACGACGAGCGCGCCGCCGTGGAGCGCGAGTTCCTGGCCGACGACGAGCGGTACCTCGAGCTGGAGGCGCTGGAGGACGAGCTGCGTCACGACTACCTCCGCGGTGACCTCTCTCCCTCGCAAAAAGGGCGATTCGAAGCGCGCTTCCTCGCCTCGGCGGCTGACCGCGAGAAGCTGGAGCAGGCCCGGGACGTGCTGGCCGCCCTCGACCGGGGCGTGCCCGGCCGCCCGCGCTCCACGGCGCGCATGGCCCCGGCACGCTGGCTGGCCGCCGCCGCCGTCGTCTGCCTCTGCGCGGGGACCTGGGCGGTGATCGAGGTCCGGCGCGTGCGTGCGCGCGTCGAAGAGCTGGCCGCGGGGAGGGCCGCCGCGGAGGGGGAGTGGGCCCGGCGGCTGGCCGAGGAGAAAGGCCGCGCGGATGCCTTGGCCCGCGATCTCCGGGGTGAACAGGAGCGTCGCTCGGCGCTGGAAGGCGAGTTGAGCCGCCTCGAGGCCGCGGGTTCTTCACCGCGCCATCTCGTCGCCGTGCTGCTCGCGCCCGGCCTCACGCGGGGAGCCGAGGTCCCGACGGCGACCCTCGGGCACGACGCTTCTCTGCGCTTGTCCTTGCGGCTGCCTTCGGGGCAGGAGGGCGCGCGGTTCCAGGCGGAGATACGGGGCGCCGGCGGCCCTCCGGTCTGGTCCGGTAGGGATCTCGTGCGGAGGGACGCGGCGTCCGGGCCCGTGGTGATCCTGACCGTCCCCGGGCGGCGGCTGCCCGAGGGCGAATACGAAGTGACACTGTCCACGGATGGGCGCGCCGCCGACGAGGAAGTGGCCGACTATCACTTCGCCGTGACGCGGCGTTGATCGCGTCCCTCGTCGTCGCGCTCTCGCTGCTCGCCGCTGCTTCCGCGGACGTTCCGTCTCCGCCGCCCGAGACCGGCGGCGTGCCGGAGGCGGTGGCCGCCCTCGAGCGTGCGGATGCGGGCTCGCGCCGGGCCGCGATGGAGCGCGTAGAGAGGCTGGCCGCGGAAGCGCGCGCGGCCGGCGATCATCGTGGCGAAGCCCTGGCCTTGACCGCGCTGGGCTCGGCCCACTCCGGCCTGGACGAATACGAGCGCGCGCTCGAAATCCAGCAGAGCGCGGCGCGTGCCGCGCAGGCGGCCGACGCTCCGGATGTGCTCCGGGTCTGCCTCAACCGCCAGGGCGCCGCCCTCGATACCCTGGGCCGCCGCGACGAGGCGGTGGCGAGCTATCGCGCCGCCCTGGAGCTGCTGCCGCCGGGGACGGACGACGGGATGCGGGCCCAGGTCCTGAGCAACCTGGGGTCGTCGCTGTCGTCGATCGGAGAGAAGGCCGAGGCCCTGGAGGTCCTGGGCCAGGCTCTCGCGCTGCGGCGCGGCGGGCCGTCGCGCGATGTGGAGGGACAGGCCCTGCTCCAGCTCGGGCGGGTGCATGCCTCTCTCGGGGATTTCGACCGCGCCCTCGTCCTTTACCGGGAGGCGCTCGCCCTGCACCGCGCCGACGGGAACCAGAAACGGATGGCCGACGCCCTCAACAACGTGGGGACCGCTCTCGCGTATCGGGGCGAACTGGACGCTGCTCTCGCCTCGTATGCGGAGGCGCTGCCTCTCTACCGCTCCCTGGCGGACCGACACGGCGAAGCGTCCTCCCTCAACAACGCGGGCTGGGCCTACGACCGCAAGGGCGAGTTCGCGTCGGCAGTGGAGTCGTTCGAGAAGGCGGTCGCCCTGTTCCACGGCGTGGGCGCGCGCGCGAACGAGGCGCAGGCCCTGACCAACCTCGGCCGCGCGCACACCGCGAAGGGCGATCCCGCGGCCGCGCTGCCTCACCTGGAGACGGCACTCGTCCTTCGCCGTGAGGTCAAGGATCCGCGCGGCGAGGCCCAGACGCTGTACTACGTCGCCCGGGCCCTTCGCGACCGCGGCCGCCTGGCCGAGGCCCGCATCGCGGTGGAGGAAGCCGTCGCGCGCGCGGAGGACGTCCGGGCCGCGACGCCGGGACCCCGGCTGCGCGCGACCTTCCAGGCCAGCGTCCAGGACTATTACGCCCTTCACATCGACGTCCTGATGCTCCAGCACGCGAAGCGGCCGGGGGAGGGACTCGCGGCCCTGGCCCTGGCCGCGAGCGAGAAGGCACGCGCCCGGAGCCTGCTCGACCTGCTGGCGGAGGCCGGAGCGGACGTCCGAGGCGATGCCGACCCGGCATTGGTGGAGCGTGAGCGTGCGCTGCGCCGACTCCTGAGCGCCCGCGCCGACCGGCAGACCCGGCTGCTGGCAGCCAAGGCCCCGGCCGAGATGACGGCCCGCGCCGCGGCAGAGATCGAGGAGACGGCGGCGGAACTGGCGGCGGCGGAGGTCCGGTTGCGCGCGACCAGCCCGCGCTACGCGGCCCTGACTCATCCGCGCCCCATCGGGGCGTCCGAGATCCAGCACGATCTGCTCGACGGCGGCACCGTGCTGCTCGAATACGCGCTGGGCGAGGAACGAAGCTACCTGTGGGCGGTCACGCGCGACGGCATGGACGTGTACGTCCTCCCGTCCCGCTCCCGGATCGAGGGCGCGGCGCGCGCGCTGCACGAGCGCTTGCGGAGCGCGGGGCCGGCCGCGGCGACGACGGAATCGGCCGCGAACCTGGGCGCGCTCGTCCTGGATCCCGCGGCCGCCCGGATCGCCGGCCGCCGCATCGTGGTCGTCGCCGATGGGGCGCTGGAGTACGTGCCCTTCGAGGTGCTTCCGGATCCCGGCGACCCGCGTCGCGCGCCCCTGGTCGCGGCCCACGAGGTCGTGCGCGCGCCGTCGGCGTCCGCGCTCTCCGTCCTGCGCAGCGAGGTCGCTTCACGCCCACGGCCCTCCCGCGACGTCGCCGTTCTGGCGGACCCCGTCTTCGGCGAGCGGGACCCGCGCGTGCGCGCGGCCACGGCCGCGCGCGCCGGCGCCAGGGACGCGCCGGAAGTGATCGCGGATGGCCTCTCGTCCGCAGTGCGCGACCTCGGGTTCGCCGACGGGCGCCTGCCCCGGCTCCCGGGGACTCGCCGCGAGGCGGAGGCCATCATGTCCGTGGTGGCGCCGGGCCGCGGCCGCCAGGCCCTCGACTTCGAGGCCTCGCGCGACCTGGCCACCAGCGCCGACCTCGCGCAGTACCGGGTCGTCCACTTCGCGACCCACGGGATCCTCGATACCGAGCGGCCCGAGCTGTCGGGCCTCGTGCTCTCGCTGGTCGATCGCGACGGCCGGCCCCGCGACGGTTACCTGCGGCTGAACGAGCTCTATGCGCTGAAGCTTCCCGCGGAGCTCGTCGTGCTCAGCGCGTGCCGTACCGCGCTCGGGCGCGAGATGCGCGGAGAAGGACTCGTCGGCCTGACCCGCGGGTTCATGTACGCAGGAGCGTCAAGGGTCCTGGCCAGCCTGTGGATGGTGGACGACCGCGCCACCGCAGAGCTCATGAGCCACTTCTATCGCGGCCTTCTCGGCCCCGCGCATCTGCCCGCACCCGCCGCCCTGCGCGCCGCCCAGGAAGCCGTGCGCTCCCAGCGGCGCTGGGAGCACCCGTACTACTGGGCCGGCTTCGTGCTCCACGGCGACTGGAAGTGACTAGCTCTTCCCCTGGAACCGGGAGCGAAGGGCCTCCGCCGCGTTGCGGAGCACGCCGATGTCGCTGCCCACGGCCACGTAGGTGAAGCCCATCTCCAGGTAGCGGCGGGCATCTTCTTCGACGGGGGCGAGGATGCCGATGGGCTTGCCCACCTTCTTCGCGCGGGCGCAGGCCTCCGCGAACACGGCGACGGCCTCGGGATGGCGGTTGTTGCCGAGGTACCCGAGATCGCCGGCCAGATCGCTGGGGCCGATGAACAGCCCGTCCACGCCGTCCACGGCCGCGATCGCCTCCAGCTCGGAGAGGGCCCGCCGCGTCTCGAGCTGCACGAGCACGCAGATCTCGCGGCTGGCCTGGGCGTGGTAGTCCTTGATGCGGCCGTAACGGTTGGCGCGGATGGTGGCGGCGATGCCGCGCACCCCTTCGGGCGGGTAGCGCGTCGCGGCCACGGCGCGCCGTGCTTCCTCCGCCGTCTGCACGTACGGGACGAGCAGGGTCTGCACGCCGAGGTCGAGGATCCGCTTGATGAGGACGATGTCGTTCCAGGCCGGCCGCACGATCGGAGTGGTGGCGGGGAAGGCCTCGAGGGTGCGGAGCTGATCGACGACCATGGGCACCTCGGTGGGCGAGTGCTCGGTGTCGATGAGCAGCCAGTCGTATCCGGCACCCCCCAGGACCTCCGCGGCGAGACCGGTGCCGAGGCTCGTCCAGAGCCCGATCTGCGTCCGCCCTTCGGCCAGGGCGCGCTTGAAGGCGTTGACGGGGAACCCGGGAGCGCCGGCCATCAATGGATCTCGGGCTCGGGCGTGGGGACCGTGCCTTCCAGGAAATCGAAGTCGCAGCCCTTGTCCGCCTGGGTCACGTGCTGCGTGTACAGCGCGGTCCAGCCGCGCTGGTAGGGCGACTCCGGCTGCTTCCAGCCCGCGCGGCGGCGCGCCATCTCCTCGTCCGAGACCTGGAGGCTCAGCTTGCGCGCGGGCACGTCCAGCTCGATGAGGTCGCCGTCGCGCACGAAGGCGAGAGGCCCGCCCACGAACGATTCCGGCGCGACGTGCAGCACGCACGCGCCGTAGCTCGTGCCGCTCATGCGCGCGTCCGAGATGCGCACCATGTCGCGCACGCCCTGCTCGAGCAGCTTCTTGGGGATGGGCAGCATGCCCCACTCCGGCATGCCCGGCGCGCCCAGGGGGCCGGACTTCTGCAGGACGAGGACGGAATCCGCGGTGACGGGCAGCGCGGGATCGTCGATGCGCGCCGCGAGGTCGTCGTAGCTCTTGAACACGACCGCCGGCCCCGTGTGCCGCAGCAGCCGCGGCTCGCAGGCGGTGTGCTTGATGACGGCGCCCTGGGGCGCGAGGTTGCCGCGCAGCACGGCCACGCCGCCTTCCGGGCTCATGGGCTTCTCGCGGGGCAGGATGACGTCCTCCTCGTAGACCTGGGCCCCCGCGATGTTCTCGCCCAGTGTCCGCCCGTTGACGGTCAGCGCATCGGTGTGGAGGAGGTCGGCGATCCGCGCCATGGCCGCGCGCAGGCCCCCCGCGTAGAAGAAATCCTCCATCAGGTATTTCCCCGACGGCCGGATGTTCCCGACGACCGGGGTGCGTCGCGAGAGCGCGTCGAAGCGGTCGAGGTCGAGAGACACCCCAGCCCGTCCCGCCATGGCGATGAGGTGGATGATGGCGTTCGTGGACCCGCCCAGGGACATCGTGACCGTGACCGCGTTCTCGAAGGCCTTGGTGGTCATGATGTCGCGCGGCTTGACGTCCTCCCAGACGAGATCGACGATTCGCCGCCCGCTGTCGGAGGCGAGGCGTGGGTGGTTCGCATCCGCGGCCGGGATCGACGAGCCGCCGGGCAGCATGAGCCCGAGCGCTTCCGCCGCCGCGGCCATGGTGGACGCCGTGCCCATGGTCATGCAGGTCCCGAAGGAGCGCGCGATGCCGTCTTCGATCTCCTTCCAGGCGCAGTCGTCGAGATTGCCGGCGCGCTTCTCCGCCCAGTACTTCCAGACGTCGCTGCCGCTGCCCAGCACCTCGCCCCGCCAGTTGCCCCGCAACATTGGGCCCGCGGAGACGAAGATGGCGGGAAGGTTCGCGCTGGTCGCGCCCATGATGAGGCCGGGCACCGTCTTGTCGCAGCCGCCCAGCAGCACCACGCCGTCCACGGGGTTGGCGCGGATGATCTCCTCCGTCTCCATCGCGAGCATGTTGCGGTAGAGCATCGTGGTCGGCTTCATGTACGTCTCGCCCACGGAGAGGACGGGCATCTCCAGCGGGAAGCCGCCCGCCTGCCAGACGCCCCGCTTCACCTCTTCCGCGCGCAGGCGGAAGTGGGTGTGGCAGGAGTTCGCGTCGCTCCAGGTGTTGAGGATCCCGATCACGGGCCGACCCGCCCACTCCGTCTCCGCGAAGCCCGCCTGCTTGGTGCGCGAGCGGTGCGTGAACGAGCGCAGGTCCGGGCGTGCGAACCAGCGCGCGCTCCGCAGCTCCGCGGGCGTCTTGCGCGATGGGGTCACCGGCGGGCGCCCGAGGCCGGCGCCGGCGCGCCCGCGCGCTCCTTCTCGCGCGCGAGCAGGGTCCGGGCGGTTGGGTCCAGCTGCGCCTTCTGCTGATCCGAGATCGCGGTCACGAAGGGCGGGATGCCGCCGGTGGTGGCCACGCCCGCCAGCTCCAGCGCCGCGTGCAGCACACGTGCGGGACCCCAGGCATCGCGCTGGTCCTCGAGAGGAAGGAACGGGCGGCGCAGCCCTTCCGCCGCCGTCCAGTCCTTGGCCACGCAGGCTTCGAACAGGGCCTGGCTCAGGGCGGGCGCGAGGCATCCGGATCCGGTGGTGAACCCGGGCAGGTCGAACCCCTTCAGGTGCGCGACCGCGGGCCGTTCGCCCATTCCGCTGATCACGAAGCGGCGATCCACGCGCTCGAGCAAGGCCGTGAGGTAGGGATCGTCGAGCGGATCGGGGCGTACCACCGCGTATTTGATGCCGACGCACACGCCGGAATCCACGAGCCGCGCCACCGCGTCGAGGCCGGCCGTCTTGTCGCCGCCGAACGAGCCCTCCTCCTTGAGGTACAGGATCAGCCCGATCCCGGCCGCTTCGGAGATCTCGCGCATCCCGGCCTCGAGTCCGGCCGCGTCGCGCGGATCGCTGCACGGCAAGGCCATGGCCACCGGGAAGCGATGCCGGCGAAGGAGCGGGGCCTGGTCGAGGGCGCGGCCAAAGGACGGCCCGACGCTCGGGATCGCCCAGTGATCGTCCGGGAACCCCGCCATCCAGCCCAGCATCTCCTCGTATTCGGCGAGGGTCACGTGATACAGGAACGCGTTCCCCCCGTAGAGGAACCGGCGCAGGCCGCCCGCGGCCATGTGACGCAGGATGCGGCCGTTGGCGTCGAGGTCGAGGGCACGGCGCTTGTCCGCGCGGCGGGCCAGGGGTGGCACCGCGAACACGCCGCGCAGGTCCTCGGCACGCAGGGGGGTCGTCTTCATGGGAGCACGCTCACTTGGGCGCGGGCCCGGTGGAACCGCGCGCCACGAAATAGGTGGGGACCATCCCCGGCGTCACGACCGGGGAGCTCTCGTCGAGGCTGTTGATGAGGGCGGCGGTCGCGCCGCGGGCGAGGGCCTCCCGGGGCAGGCAGACCGTGGAGAGCGGGGGATCGGCGAGGCTCGCGAATGCGATGTCGTCGAACCCCACGACGGAGAGGTCGCGCGGAATCGACAGTCCCTCCGCGCGGCTCGCTTTCATGACCCCGAGGGCCATGAGGTCGTTGGCGGCCAGGACGGCGGTGGGCCGGGGACGCGCGGCCAGGATCTTGGCTCCCGCGCGCAGCCCGCTCTCCAGGCGGAAGTCTCCGTCGTGGACGCTCGGATGGGCGCCGGGTCCGATGTAGCGCGTGACCGCGGCGCGGAAGGCCTTCAGGCGCTTGGCGGCGGAGGTGAGGCTCGAGGGCCCGCTCACGTACGCGAGCTCGAGATGGCCGAGGTCCGCGAGATGGTGGACGGCCTCGTCGATCCCGCGGCCGTAGTCCACGGACACCGTGCTCGTCCCCTGGCCGGTGACCTCCAGGTCCAGGAAGACAAGGGGTACGCGCCGGCGGGCGAGGCCGGCGACCAGCGGCACGTCCACCTCGCTGGCCATGATGATGACGCCGGCGACGTCGCGCTCGAGGAAGCGCCGCACGGACTTCGCGAGGCGCTCGTGGTCGTAGTCGGTCTCGGCGAGGATGACCTCGAAGCCGTGCTGGTAGGCGTCGCGCTCGATCGCCTTCACCAGCTCCGGGAAGAACGGGTTCGCGATGTCGGAGACGAGGAGGCCGATCTGGTCGCTGCGGCCGAGGGCGAGGGACCGGGCATGGGCGTTCGGGTAGTAGTGCAGCTTCTGGACCGCGCGCATGACCTTCCGGCGGGTGGCCTCGGAGACGGCGCCCGTCTCGTTGATGGCGCGGGAGACCGTGGCCGTGGAAACGCGCGCCACGCGCGCCACGTCGCCAAGGCGCGTGGGAGACTTGGCCGTGCGCAGGCGCGCCACTCTCGTCCTCACGCGGAAGTTCGGCATCGTGAAGAGGAGAGGTTAGGTTCGCGGGCGGATGGTGTCAACGTAGTCCGGCCATGTAGCCACCCACTCGCGATGGTGGCCACTGGATGTCTTTGACAACGGCGGCGGGCCGGGCTAGCGTTCCGGGCCAGGAGGCGTAAGGTGTAAGCGTTTACAGCGTTTACGCCGGATCTCTCATCGCGCGCGGGGGCGACGGTTGGCGACAGGGCGGCATTCCCACAGGCGCTACAACCCGCTGCTCGACGAATGGGTGCTGTGCTCACCCGGCCGGCTCGACCGGCCGTGGCGCGGACAGACGGAGGCGGTGCGAGCGGACGAGCTCCCCGCCTACGACCCGGAGTGCGCGCTCTGTCCGGGCAACCGGCGCGCCCAGGGCGAGCGCAACCCCGCCTACACGGGCACCTTTGCCTTCAACAACGACTTCCCGGCGCTGAGCCCCACCGTCGAGACGACACCGCCCGGCCGCGAGGCGCTCCTGCGCAGCCAGCCGGAGTCCGGCATCTGCCGGGTGCTCTGCTTCTCGCCGCGTCACGACCTCACGTTGGCGGGCATGAGCAACGGCGAGATCCGATCCGTGGTGGACGCCTGGGCGGACGAGGTCACGCGCCTCGGCGAGGACCCGGGGATCGGGCACGTGCAGGTCTTCGAGAACAAGGGCGCGATGATGGGATGCAGCAACCCGCACCCGCATTGCCAGGTCTGGGCCACGAGTCATCTCCCCACGAACGCGCAGCGGCGCCTCGCTTCCATGCGCCGCTACTTCCAGGAGAACGGCCGCGACCTCCTCGGCGACTACCTCTCGCGCGAGCGCGCCGAGGGGCAGCGCATCGTCTGCGCCAACGACCACTGGGCGGTGGTGGTGCCGTTCTGGGCGGCCTGGCCGTTCGAGACCCTGGTCATCCCGGCGCGCGGAGCGGGGCATCTCTCCGCGTTGTTCCCCGACGAGCGCGACGCCCTCGCCGACATCATCGGGCGGCTCAACCGCCGTTACGACAACCTGTTCGGCGTGTCGTTCCCGTATTCCATGTCGTGGCACGGCCAGCCGTCCGACAAGGCCAGCCATCCGTATTGGCGGCTTCACGCTTCGTATTTCCCGCCGCTGCTGCGGTCGGCCTCGGTGCGGAAGTTCGTGGTCGGCTACGAGCTGGCGGCGGAAGCCCAGCGCGACTTCACGCCGGAGGACGCCGCGACCCGGCTCCGCTCCGTGCCGGACGTGCCGGTCGCGGGGCGGATATCCGCCCGGGCCGGGGGCACTCGCTCGGAGCTATGAAGTCCTTCGTCCAGCGCGCGCTGACCTCGCCCGCGGCGGGCCTCCTCATGGTGATCCTGCTCCTGGGCACGATCCTCACGCTGTTCGCGGGGACACACGTCGACCGGCGCACGGGCGTCGAGGTGAACAACTTCCTCAACTCGAACACGCTCGTGCAGACGGCGACGGACGCGAGCTTCTTCGCGATCATGGCCGTGGGCGCGACCTTCGTGATCATCTCCGGCGGTATCGACCTCTCCGTCGGGTCCGTCTACGCGCTGGCGGGCGTGACCATGGCCCTTGCCCTCCGCGCGCTCGCGCCTTCCTCGGACGCGGCGACCGTCCTGATCGGGCTCGGCATCTGCGTCGCCGTCGGCCTCGTCTGCGGGGTGCTGAACGGCCTCATGGTGGTGACCCTGCCCGTGCATCCCTTCGTGATCACGCTGGGCACCATGTGGATCGTACGTGGGCTCGCGTTCGTGATCAGCCGCGCGGAGAGCATCGTCGTGCCGGCGTCCCTGACGGGGATGGCCAAGGCCTCCCTGGGCCTGACCGAGACGCTCTACCCGGTGCCGATGCTCATGATGATCGCGGCGGCGGTGGTGGGGATGGTGTACCTCGAGCGCACGGTCATGGGCCGCCACATCTTCGCGTTCGGCGGCAACCCGGAGGCGAGCCGGTTCGCCGGCTTGCGCCTGGGACGGATCCAGATGGGCGTCTTCGTCGTCTCCGGTCTGACCGCCGGCCTGGCCGCCTTCCTGGGCGCGAGCTTCTACGGGTCGGCGTCCTGCGGGGACGCCGCGGGGTACGAGCTCTACGTCATCGCGTCCGCCGTCGTCGGAGGCGCCAGCCTCACCGGGGGCAAGGGCAGTGCGATCAGCGCCATGCTGGGGGCGTTGCTCATCGTGTTGATCCGCCAGTCCATCCGCACGCTGCGCCTCGACCAGAACTACGAATGGATCGTGATCGGCTGCGCGATCATCATCGCCGTCGTGCTCGACCAGGGGAGCGCGCGCGTGGCCGCGCGCCGCCTGGCGGCCGCACCCACTGGAGGAACCCGATGATCCACCCTCGCCTCGTCCTTCCCCTCGCCCTGGCCGCTCTCACCGCCGCCCTGGCTGCGTGCTCCGGCGCCCCGCCGTCGCCCGCGCCGGCGGCGGGCGGCGCCAGCCCGGCCGCGGGAACGCCCGCCGGCGCCAAGAAGAAGATCAAGATCGCGCTCATCGCCAAGAGCTCGACCAACCCCGTGTTCCTGGCCGCGCGCACGGGCGCGGAGGCGGCGGCCAAGGAGCTCGGCCCCAAGAACGGCGTCGAGATCGAGGTCGCCTGGCTCACTCCGCCCCAGGAGGACGGCCAGATCCAGGCCCAGCGCATCGCGCAGGCCGTCAACGAGGGCGCGGACGCCGTCGTCATCTCCTGCTCGGACGCGGGCAAGGTCACGGGTGCGATCGACGACGCCGTCGGCCGCGGCCTGGCCGTGATGACGTTCGACAGCGACGCGCCCCAGTCGAAGCGGTTCACGTTCTACGGCGTGGACGACCTCAAGACGGGGCAGACGACGATGGCGGAGCTGGCCACGCAGATGGGCGGCAAGGGGAAGGTGGCCGTGCTGCAGGGCAACCAGAACGCGCCGAACCTGCAGAAGCGCGTGCAGGGCGTGCGCGAGGAAGCGGCCAAACATCCGGGCATCGAGATCGTCGGCGTCTTTCCGAACATCGAGACGCCCCAGGACGCGGCGGCCGAGGTCATCCGCGTCAACAACGCCTATCCGGAGATCCAGGGCTGGGCGATGGTGGGCGGCTGGCCGCTCTTCACGCGCACGCTGCTGGACGAGATCGACCCCAAGCGGATGAAGATCGTCGCCGTGGACGCCCTGCCCGTCGAGCTGCCGTACGTGGAGAAGGGCCTCGCTCCCGTCCTCCTCGCCCAGCCCGTCTACCTCTGGGGCTACGTGAGCGTCTCCACGATCGTGGACAAGCTCGTCCTGAACAAGACGATCCCGGAACGGCTTCCCATGGAGCTGGTGCGCGTCTCCAAGGAGAACCTCGGCGACTGGGCGCGGCAGCTGAAGACCTGGGGCTTCACGGACGTGCCGGACAAGTACCTGCAGATGGGGGCCTCGGCGAAGTGACCGCGGAGCCGGTGGGCGGCACGGCGCCCATCGTCCAGTTCGAGCACATCGGAAAGCGCTTCCCCGGCGTGGTCGCGCTGCGCGACGTGTCGTTCGCGGTCGCGCGCGGATCGTGTCACGCGCTCTGCGGCGAGAACGGGGCGGGCAAGAGCACGCTCGGGAAGATCCTGGCCGGCCTCTACGTCGCGGACGAGGGGCAGATCGTGCTCGACGGCGCGCCCGTCCGCTTCGCCAGCCCGCGCGACGCCCGCACCGCCGGCATCGCTCTCGTGCACCAGGAGCCGACGTTCTGCCGCAACCTCTCGGTGGCCGAGAACCTGTGCCTGTCCGCCCTGCCGCGGCACGGGCCGATCGTGGATCGAAGCGCCCTGCGCGCGCGCGCGCAGGCCATCCTCGATTCCGTCGGGCTGGTGCTCGACGTGGATCGGCCGGTCGAGCACCTCACCCCCGGCCAGCGCCAGCTCCTGCAGATCGCGGCCGCGGCGGGCACGGGGCCGCGCGTGATCCTCTTCGACGAGCCGACGAGCAGCCTGGGCGAGCACGAGGCGGCCCAGCTCTTCGCGCTCATCGCCCGCGTGCGCGCGCAGGGCGCGACGTGCCTGTACGTCTCGCACCGCCTGCGCGAGATCTTCCAGCTCTGCGACGCCGTGACCGTGCTGCGCGACGGGACGCACGTGGCGACGCGGCCCCTGGCCGGGCTGGACGAGCGCGCGCTCGTCCAGATGATGATCGGCCGCAACCTCGAGGCGGCCACGCCGGAGCACCTCCGGAAGGCGCCGGGACCCGAGCGTCTCAAGGTCGAGCGGCTCACGAGCCCGGGCCGCTTCGAAGGCGTCGGCCTTTCCGTGCGCTCGGGCGAAGTCGTCGGGCTGGCGGGGCTCGTCGGCGCCGGGCGCTCCGAGGTGGCGCAGGCCCTCTTCGGCCTCGATCCCGCCGCCACCGGTGTCGTGACCATAGACGGCGAGTCGGTCATGGTGAAGGGACCCGCGGCCGCGCTGCGCCTGGGCCTCGGCCTCGTGCCCGAGGACCGCCAGCGGCAGGGCCTCGTCCTCATGCTGGGGGGACGGACGAACGTGACGCTCCCGATCCTCGAGCGCCTCGCCCGTCTCACCTGGGTGCGCCGCCCCGACGAGAAGGCGCTGGTCGCGGATCAGTTCGCGCAACTGCGCGTGCGCACACCCGGCCTCGATTTCCCGGTGGCGGGGCTCTCCGGCGGGAACCAGCAGAAGATCGTCCTCGCGCGCTGGCTGGCCGCGCGCTGCCGGATCCTCATCCTGGACGAGCCCACACGCGGGGTGGACGTCGGGGCCAAGGCGGAGATCCACGCCCTCATCGACCGCCTGGCCGCGGACGGCAGCGCGGTCCTCCTGATCTCGAGCGAGATGCCGGAGCTGCTCGCGTTGTCCACGCGCATCGTGGTCCTGCGAAGCGGACGAGTGGTCGGAGAGCTCGCGCGCGCGGAGGCGACCGAAGAAGCGGTGGCGCACCTCATGACCGGCGTCGAGGTGCCGCCGGCGAACCTCGAGGTCGCGGCGGACGCGTCCGCGCCGGCATGAGCGGCTCCGCCGCGGAAGCCCTCGTCGTGAGCGCCTTCGGCGAGCGCTTCGGCGGCCATCCGTCCTTCGTCGTGCACGCGCCCGGACGGGTGAACCTGCTCGGCGAGCACACGGACTACAACGAAGGGTTCGTCCTGCCCATGGCCCTCGACTTCGGGGCCTGGATCGCGCTGCGTCCGCGCGCGGACGGACGCGTGGTGCTGCGCTCGCTGGACTTCAAGGAAGACCAGGAGTTCGACCTCGAGGACCTCACGCGCGGGAAGGGCTGGATCGAATACGTCAAGGGCACCGCGTGGGCGCTCCAGGAGGCGGGCTCACGCCTGCGTGGCTGGGAAGGCGTGCTGACGGGGGAAGTCCCGATCGGCGCGGGCCTGTCGTCGTCCGCCGCGCTCGAAGTCGCGTCCGCACGGGCCTTCCTGGCCGTGGCCGGCCTGCCGTGGCAGCCCGTCAGCGCCGCCCGCCTGGCCCAGCGTGCCGAGAACGCCTGGGTCGGCATGCAATGCGGGATCATGGACCAGCTCGTCATCGCCTGCGGCCGCGAGGACCACGCGCTCCTCATCGACTGCCGCGACCTGTCCATGCGCCCGATCCCGTTGCCTCGCGGCAACGTCGTGGCCGTGCTCGACACCTCGACTCGGCGCGCGCTGGTGGACTCGACCTACAACGAGCGCCGCGCCCGCTGCGAAGAGGCCACGCGCCGGCTCGGCGTGCGCGCGCTGCGGGACGTCAGGCCCGAGGACCTCCAGGGCAAGGTGGAGATGCTGCCCGCGGAGCTGCGACCCCTCGCGCGGCACGTGGTGACCGAAAACGCGAGAACCCTTTCCGCGGCGGAGGCCATGACCCGCGGTGATGCGGCCACCATGGGCCGCCTGATGGACGCGAGCCACCGCAGCCTGCGCGACGACTTCGGCGTGTCCAGTCCCGCCCTCGATGCCATCGTAGCCGCGGCCCAGGCCGCGCCCGGGTGTTTCGGCGCGCGCATGACGGGGGCCGGGCTGGCCGGGTGCGCGGTGGCCCTGGTCGACGAGGCCGCGGCCCCGGCCTTCGTGGCGGAGACGGAGCGTGCGTATCACGCGCAGACGTCGCTGCAAGCGTCGGTGTATCTCTCGCGGCCGAGCGGAGGGGCGGGCGTCAAGGCGGTGGGGTAACTTGAACCGGACTTGAACCGTTCTCGAAGGACTCCGGCGCCCGGAGAGCCTACCTTCCACGCGGAGGTAGGCGATGATCGACTCCCGCCGAACGGACCATGCCGTGGTGCTGGGCGGAAGCATGGCCGGCCTGCTGGCCGCGCGCGTCCTGGCCGACGTGTTCGCGCGCGTCACCGTCGTGGAGCGCGACCGCTACCCGCAGGCTCCGCAGAGCCGCCGGGGCGTCCCGCAGGCCGCCCACCTGCACGTCCTGCTCATGCGGGGCCTGGACATCCTGAAGGATCTCTTTCCCGGGATCGACGGGGACCTCGTCGGACACGGCGCCGTCGCCATCGACACGGGAGCCGACCTCAAATGGCTCACGCCCGGTGGCTGGGGTCCCCAGTTCCATTCCGGCCTGCGGAAGCTCGCCTTCAGCCGCGAGCTGCTCGACTGGCTCGTCCAGCGCCACCTGGCCGCGCGATCGAACGTCCACTGGCGCGACGGCTGGGAAGCACGGGGTCTCCTCTCCGCGGGCGGATGCGTGACTGGAGTGCGCATCCACGACGGCGAGCATGGTGAGGATCTGGACGCGGACCTCGTCGTGGACGCGACCGGGCGTCGCTCGCGGCTGACGGACTGGATGCGGGACGCGGGCTTCGTGGCCCCCGCCGAGACCGTCGTGACCGCGTTCCTCGGTTACTCGAGCCGGACCTACGAGCGTCCGCCGGGGGAGGAACGGGGATGGAAGGCGGTCTTCATCCAGGCCGCTCCGCCTCTCTCCAATCGCGCGGGCGTCCTCTTCCCGATCGAGGGCAACCGCTGGTGCTGCACGCTCGGGGGAGGGAACAAGGAATACCCACCTCAGGACGAAGCGGAGTTCCTGGCCTTCGCCCGGAGCCTGCGCGCCCCCGTCCTCCACGAGGTGATCTCGAGGGCGCGTCCGTTGTCGCCCGTCGCCACCTACCGCGCCACGGAGAACCGTTGGCGCCTCTACCACGAGCTGGCCGCGCCGCCGGAGGGGCTGGTGGCGTTCGGCGACTCGGTTTGCGCGTTCAATCCCGTCTACGGGCAAGGGATCACCGTGGCCGCGCTGGGCGCGGTCGTCCTCGGTCAGGTGCTTCGGTCCGGAGCCGGCGGGCTGCCGCGCCGCTTCTACCGCGAGCTCGCCGATGTCGTGCGTTCCCCCTGGATGCTGGCCACGAGCGAGGACTGCCGTTACCCGCTCGCGGAGGGCGGGCGCCTGACGCGCGGCGTGCGCGCCATGCAGAAGTACGTCGACCGCGTGGTGGCGGTCTCCTGCCGCGACCTCACCGTGAGGCGGCTCTGGCTGGAGGTGTTCCACATGTTGAAGCCTCCCAGCGCGCTGTTCCGGCCGCACATCCTGGGACGGGTGGTGTTGGGCGGGGCCTGATCACTCAGCCCTGCACGGCCGCGTTCAGGGCCTCCTCCGAGGTGAGAGCGCTTCCGCGTGACCAGGCCTGGTCCAGGGCGTCGGCCCCCAGGGCGGACCGCAGGACGGCGAGGGCGCGATCGTAATCGGGCTGGTAGAAGGGCAGCACCGCCGCGCCCAGGGCTTCCCGCAAGCGCGCGCCCGCGCCGAACAGCTCGGCGGCCAGGACGTGGCGGCCGAGGAGGGCATACACGACGGCGATCGTCTCCAGGCTGCGCGACAGGAACCACCGCTCGGGCCAGGCGGCCAGGGCCTCCAGGCTCTCGCGGAGGAGATCCCTCGCGCGCTCGAGCTGGCCTTGCCGCAAGGCCACGATGCCGAGGTTCCGCAGAGCCAGGGCCGCGACCCAGGGATCGGGAATGCCGCGCGAACACTGGAGGCTCTGATCCAGCAGGGCGCCCGCTTCGGCCAAGGCGTGCCGGCTGAGAGCGACGATGCCGGCGGTGGCCAACGAAGTGGCCAGCCCGAAGGAATCCTCGGCCCGGCGGAAGACGGCGACGCCCTCCTCGGCCAGGCGCACGGCCTCGTCCGTGTCGCCGGAGCCCAGCCGTTCGACGGCCAGGAACTGCAGCGCGTGCCCGAGGCCGACGAGGTCTCCGCTCCGCCGCGACAGGACGATGCTGCGCTCGAAACGCTCGCACGCGCCGGGATGGTCGCCGGTCGTCCAGGCGAGCAGGCCGTCGGCGAAGAGGGCGCGCCCTGGCCAGGCCGGCCCGTCCCCTTCCGGCACCGGCGCGAGCAGCTGGCCGAGCACGCGGCGTCCCTCGCGCCAGCGGCCGCGGTGAAACCAGAACCAGGCCAGGGCGCCGGCGATGCGGTGCGCGGACTCCCCGTCGCCGCCGCTCCGCGCATATTCGATCGCGGTCAGGAAGTTGCCGTGATCCTGGTCCATGTGGGCCAGGCACAGCGCGCGCTGCGCGGTGTTGATCCGCGTGGCCGCCTCTTCGGCCCCGGCCAGGAAGCAGGCCACGTGCCGCGTCCGCACGGGGGCGGGATCGGCCAGGCGCTCCGTCGCATATTCGCGGACCGTCTCGAGGAGCCGGTACCGCGCCGGCGTGGCCGGCTCCGGCGGCGAGGCCACGACCAGCGACTTGTCGACGAGCTGTCCGAGCAGGCCCGCGACCCTCTCCATGCGTACGGAGCCTCCGGGGCAGACCCGCTCCGCCTGCTCCAGGCTGAAGTCGCCCGCGAACACGGAGAGGCGCTCGAACGCCAGCCGCTCGTCGGGTTCCAGGAGGTCGTAGCTCCAATCGATGGTGGCGCGCATCGTCTGGTGGCGCGCGGCCTCGGCGCGCGAGCCCGACGTCAGCACCTGCAGCGGATGGATCAGGCGCGCGGCGAGCTGATCGAGGTCCAGCAGCCGGGCCCGGGCCGCGGCCAGCTCGATGGCGAGGGGCAGACCCTCCAGGCGCGCGCAGATTCCGGACACCCGCGCCGGCTCGCCCGAGTGCTGAGGGCTGCGCGCGAGGAACAGCAAGACCGCGTCCTCCGGAGACAGTGGCGGTACCGTCCACGTGACTTCACCCGTGATGCCGAGGGGCTCGCGGCTGGTGGACAGGATGCGGAGCCGCGGGCAGCCCTGCGCGAGCACGCGTGCCGTCTCCGCGGCGGCGTGGACGAGGTGCTCACAGTTGTCGAGGACGAGGAGGAGGTCGCGGTCGCGCAGAGCCCGCACGAGGGACTCGACCACGGTCCGACCGCGGTCGTCGTCCACGCCCAGAGCCGCGGCCACGGCCTCCGCCACGCGCGGGGCCTCGGCGATCGGTGCCAGCTCCACCCACCATACCTCCCGAACGGCGCCCACCGCCTCCAGGGCCAGGCGGGTCTTGCCGACCCCCCCGGGACCGATGAGGGTCGTCAGCCGGTGGCGTTCGAGGAGTGCCCGCACATCGCGCACCTCCTCCTCGCGCCCGGCGAACGTCGTGAGGGGTACCGGACGATTGCCGGCGGCGGCGCGAACCCCGATGAACCGGTAGCCGGCCTTGTGTGCCGTCTCGATGTAGCGAGGCGACCGGGGATCGTCGCCCAGGACTTCGCGGATCTCCCGGACGCAGACCTTCAGGACGGAATCGCTGACGAAGGTCTCCGGCCACACGCCGTCGAGCAGCTCCCTCTTGGTGACGAGGCGGCCGGCCCGCTCGGCGAGGAACGCGAGCACATCGAAGGTTTTCGGCCGCAGCGCCAGAGGCTCGTCGCCCCGGAGCAGGCGCCGCTCCGTCTTGTCCAGGCGAAAAGGGCCGAAGACGAGCGTCCGCTCGGAGGGCACGGGGCTTCGACCTCTACGTCACTCCGGTGACCGGGACGGCCCGGCCGGAGCGCGCCGACTCGTAGACGGCGAGGACGAGGGCGAGCGAGCGCCGGCTCTCCTCACCCGTCACGAGCGGCGCCCGCCGTTCGCGGATGGCGGCGACGAAATCGGCCAGGATGCGGGCGTGGCCGGTGACGGCGATGCCGGTCGGGCTGCCGCCGGCGCCGGCGGCCGCGGGGCCCGATCCCGCGCGCAGGGACGGATCGATCGCCGGCACGGATTCGCCTTCCCAACGCGTGATCAACTCGGCCTCGAGCTGCACGCCGCCGCGCGAGCCGTAGATCTCGACGCGATGGGGGAAGCCGGGAGCGGCAGCCGTCGTGGCCACGATCGAGCCGAGCGCGCCGCTCTTGAATCGCACCGTCGCCACGACGTCGTCCTCGACCTCGATCTCGTGGGTGAGGGTGGCCGCGCGGGCGAGGACCTCTTCCACGTCGCCCATGAACCAGGCGAGCAGGTCCGCGATGTGGATCCCCTGGTTCATGAGCGCGCCGCCGCCGTCCTCCTTCCAGGTGCCGCGCCAGACGGCGCTGTCGTAGTAGGCCTTCGAGCGGAAGTACGGGATCACGGCCATGCCGAGGACGGGCCGGCCGAAATGGCCGGCCTCGATGGCCTGGTGCACGAGCTGGTACGCGGGCTCCGTGCGGCGCTGGAGGGCCACGGCGAGGGTGACGCCGGCGGAGCGGCAGGCCTCGATCATGGCGTCGGCGTCGGCGAGGCTGAGCGCCATCGGCTTCTCGACCAGGACGTGCTTGCCGGCGCGGGCGGCGGCGATCGTCTCGCGGGCGTGTTGCCCGCTCGGCGTGCAGATGCAGACGGCGTCCACGTCCGGCCGGGCCAGCAGCGCCTCGTCGCTGGTCTCGCAGGGCACGCCGAACTCGGCGGCGGAGGCGTCGGCCTTGGAAGCGTCGAACCGCGAGACCGCGACGAGCCGCGCTCCCGGCGTGGCCGCGATGGCCTGCGCGTGATAGCGCGCGACCATGCCGGCCCCGCAGATCCCGATTCCAATCTCCACGTCTTTTTTAGTCAGGGGGGCACTCATCGAGCATCCCGATGGCGATTCGCGACCCCCCTGAAACCCCCTCGCAACGCGCCGCCGCTGCGCGGCGCCGCCTTGCTCTGCGGTCGGCAGCCAGCTTGCCCTGCGCCGCCATCAACCCGCCGCGGTGCCCAGGGGGAAGCCGAAGTAGTCCCTTGCGTTCGTGAAGCAGACCGCGGTGACGAGCTTGCCGAGCGCGTCGCGGTCGTCCGGCACCAGGCCCTGGCGCACGTCCTCGCCCAGCAGGTTGCACAGGATGCGGCGGAAGTAATCGTGGCGCGAGTACGACAGGAAGCTGCGCGAGTCGGTGATCATCCCCACGAAGCGCGAGAGGAGGCCCATGTTGGAGAGGGCCTGGAACTGGGCCTCGATCCCGTCCTTCTGGTCCAGGAACCACCAGGAGGCGCCGTACTGCATCTTGCCCGGGATGGTGCCGTCGTTGAAGTTGCCGACCATGGTCGCGAAGAGCTCGTTGTCCCGCGGGTTGAGGTTGTAGAGGATCGTCTTGGCCAGCGACTCGCGCACGTCGAGGCCGTTCAGGAACATGGCGAGACCGCGCGCCATCTCGAAGTCGCCCATCGAATCGCCGCCCACATTGGGGCCCAGCTTCGCGAACAGGCGCGTGCTCACGTTGCGATAGGCGCCAAGATGGAACTGCTGCACCCATCCGCGCTCGTGGTCCATGAGCGCCATGCGGTGCAGCAGCGCGGCCTGCAGCCCGAGCCCCGCCTTGACGTCGATTGCGCGTCCCGCGCGCAGTGCATCGAAGGTTGGCACGACGGCCGCGTCCGCATAGGCGGCGGGCGGGGGCAGGACTTCCAGGCCGTGGTCGGACGCGCGGCAGCCGTGGTCGTGGAAGACCTGGTGGCGCGCGTCGAGCGCCTGCACGAGATCGTCGAAGGAGCGCACGGTCCGATTCGAAGCGGCTTCCAGCTTGCCTACCCAGGCGTTCCAGGTGTTGGGACTGTCGAAGTCGAGGCCGGCGTCGGGGCGCCAGGTCGGATACACGCGCGTGGCGGGGTCCTTGCGCTTGGCCAGCGTGCGATGCGCCTCCAGCGAGTCCACGGGGTCATCGGTCGTGCACACCACCGCGACCTTCCACGACTTCAGCAGGCCCATGGTCGTGAAGCCGTCCTCGCGCAGCCGCTCGTTGCAGCGATCGAAGATCTCGCGCGCGGTGGCGGGGGTGAGCAGGCGCTCGATCCCGAAGGGACGCTTGAGCTCCATCGCCGTCCAGTGGAACAGGGGGTTGCGCAGGGTCTCCGGCACCGTGCGCGCCCAGGCCTCGAACTTCTCCCAGTCCGAGCCGTCGCCGGAGACGAGCCGCTCGGGCACGCCGCACGCCCGCATGGCCCGCCACTTGTAGTGGTCCCCTTCCAGCCAGATCTCGGTGATCGAGCGGAAGCGGTGGTCCGCCGCCATCAGCTCCGGAGAGAGGTGGCAGTGGTAGTCGACGATCGGCAGGTCGCGCGCGAACCGCACGTAGAGGTCGTGCGCCACCGCGCCGCCGAGGAGGAAGTCGTCGTGGATGAACGGTCTCATGCCCTCGAGGTCTCCGTTTCGGGGATTCGGACGGGCTCCAGCTTCGGCACCAGGAGGTGGATGATCACCAAGGCGGCCAGGTAGGCGAAGCCCGCGATGAAGAAGATGGGGACGTAGCTGTTCGTGCGGTTCAGGATCTCGCCCACAAGGATGGAGATGAACATGCCGCCCACGGCGCCCGCCATCCCCCCCAGCCCCGTCACGGAACCGACGGCCGTGCGCGGGAACATGTCGCCGACGAGCGTGAACAGGTTCGCCGACCAGCCCTGGTGCGCGGAGGCGGCCAGGGACACCAGGAGCACGGAGGTCCAGAGGCTCGACGACTTCGAGGCGAAGATGATCGGCACCACCGCGGCCGCGCAGATCAGCATGGCCGTCTTGCGCGCGGCGTTGAGGCTCCAGCCGCGCTTGATGAGGGCGGAGGAGAGCCACCCCCCGCCGATGCTCCCGATGTCCGCGATCAGGTAGATGACGACGATGGGCAGGCCGATGGAAGTGAGGTTGAGCCCGTAACTGCGGTTGAGGAAATCGGGGATCCAGAAGAGGTACAGCCACCAGACGGGATCGGTCATGAACTTGCCGAGGGCGAAGGCCCATGTCTGCCGATGGCCGATGAGGCGCGCCCAGGGGATGGGCGTGATCTTCTCGACCGGGTCGCTGCGGATGTAGGCGAGCTCGGCCGAACCCAAGCGGGGATGCTCTTCGGGCGGGCGATACACGGCGAGCCACCAGGCCAGCCACACGAACCCGGTGAGGCCGGTGGCCACGAAGGCCCATTCCCAGCCCCAGTGCAGCGTGACCCAGGGCACGACGAGAGGGGTGATGATGGCCCCGACGTTCGTCCCCGAGTTGAAGATGCCCGTGGCGAGCGCGCGCTCCTTCTTGGGGAACCACTCCGCGACCGTCTTGATGGAGGCGGGGAAGTTGCCCGCCTCTCCGAGCCCGAGCAGGAACCGCATGATGGCGAACCCGGCGGCGGCCCCGGTGAGAAGGACGACGGACAGGCCCGTCTTGGCGTCGAGATTGATCGTCGGGAGCTTCATCCAGTCCATGCGCTCCGCGACCGCGTGCCCGACGGCGGCGACGCTCCAGATCCCGACGGCGATGGCGAAGCCGCGCCGAGTCCCCAGCTTGTCCATGATGCGGCCGGCCAGGATCAGCCCGATCGCGTAGGCGAGCTGGAACGTGAAGACGATGGCGGCGTAGATGCGCTCGTCCTGCCAGCCGAACTGCTGCACGAGCGTGGGCTTGAGGATTCCGATGACCTGGCGGTCGATGTAGTTGATCGTGGTGCCGAAGAAGAGCAGCGCGCAGATCATCCAGCGGTAGCGGCCGGGCCGCCCGAGGGCGGGGGCGGGAGGCACGGCCGCCGTGCTCATTGGTTCACCCCGCTGGCCAGGAATCCGCCGTCCACGGCCAGGACGTGGCCGTTCACGAAGCTGGCCGCATCGGAGGCGAGATAGATCGCAGCCCCCGCGAGCTCCTCCGCGCGCCCGAAGCGCCGCAGGGGCGTGCGCGCGAGCAGCTCGTTGCCGCGCGGCGTGCCTTCGATGAGCTTGCGGTTGAGGTCGGTGGGGAAGACGCCGGGGGCGATGGCGTTGACGTTCACCCCGCGAGGTCCCCATTCCACGGCCAGCGACTTGGTGAGCGAGCCCACGCCGGCCTTGCTCGCGGAATAGGCCGCGACTTCGTAGAGGGAGACGAACGTGGCCAGGGACGCGATGTTGACGATGCGTCCGGAGCCGCGCTCGAGCATGTGCCGGCCGAAGACCTGGCAGGCGCGCAGGGTGCCCGTGAGGTTGGTGTCGACGATGGAGGCCCACTCCTGCTCGCTGACCTCGAGGCTCGGCGTGCGCTGGGTCCGTCCCGCGCAGTTGACGAGGACGTCCACGCGGCCGAGGCCCTTCAAGACCGCGGCCAGTGCGTCTTCGAGGGAGCGGCGGTCGGTGACGTCGCTCTGGACGCGCAGCGTGCGCCGGCCCAGCCCCGCGACCTCGTCGGCCGCCTCCGCCACCTGCTCCGCGCGCCGGGACGTGGGGACGACATCCGCGCCCGCTTCCGCGAGGCCGCGCGTGAGCGCGCGACCGATGCCGGACGTGCCGCCCGTCACGACGATCACCTTGCCCGTCAGGTCCAGAGGACGATAGGCCACCTTCTTACCTCCTGAGGCTCACCAGCTGTGCAGCGTACCGTCTTCCTTGCGGTTCACGGGCAGATAGGCGCGCTTATAGGGATGCCGCGCCGCCGCCGCCTCGTCGATGTCCACGCCCAGCCCGGGTGCGTCGCCCGGATGCATGAACCCGTCCGCGAACCGGTAGTGATGGGGGAACACCCGGTCCGTCTCCTCGTTGTGCGGCATGTGCTCCTGGATCCCGAAGTTGTGGACGCTGAGGTCGAAATGCAGAGCGGCCGCCATGCACACGGGCGAGAGGTCGGTGGCGCCGTGGCAGCCCGTGCGCACGTGATGGAGCTCGGCCAGGTTGGCGATCCGGCGGAGATGCGTGAGGCCGCCCGCGTGCACCACGGTGGATCGGATGTAGTCGATGAGCTGCTCCTGGATGAGCTGCTGGGCGTCGTGGATGCTGTTGAAGACCTCGCCCACCGCGATCGGCGTCGTGGTGTGCTGCCGGATGAGGCGGAAGCCCTCCTGCAGCTCCGCGGGCACGGGGTCTTCCATCCAGAAGAGGTGATGCGGTTCGAGGCCGCGGCCCAGGCGGCCGGCCTCGATGGGCGTCAGCCGGTGGTGCACGTCGTGGAGGAGATGCACCGCGGGCCCGAACTCCTGGCGCAGGCGGGCGAAGAGCGTCGGGACGAACTCGAGGTACTTCTCCGTGCTCCAGGCGTTCTCCGGCGGCAGGCCCGGTTCCGCCGGCTCGTAGGGCTTCCCGTCCTTGGCGACGCCGTAGGTGGAAGCGAGGCCGGGAATGCCCGATTGGGCGCGGATCGCCTTGTAGCCCATCGATGCATGATGGGCGACGGCCGCCACCGTGTCCTCGAGGTCCTTGCCGTTGGCGTGCCCGTAGACCATCACGGCCTCGCGCGACGCCCCCCCCAGCAGGCGGTACACGGGCACGTTCGCGACCTTGCCCAGGATGTCCCAGAGCGCGGTGTCCACGGCGGCGATCGCCGTCATGGTGACCGGACCGCGCCGCCAGTACGCGCCCTTGTAGAGGTATTGCCAGGTGTCTTCGATGCGGCGCGCGTCGCGGCCCACGAGCAAAGGGACGACGTGCTCGCCCAGGTAGGCGGCGACCGCGAGCTCGCGGCCGTTGAGGGTCGCGTCGCCGAGACCGTAGACGCCGTCTTCGGTCGTGACCTTGAGGGTGACGAAATTACGGCCGGGGGAGCAGACGATGACGCGCGCGTCGACGATCCTCACGCGCGGCCGCTCCCACGTTTCATTGGATGGGTCGAGTGTACTCGCGGACAGCGCCCGTACTAAATAAAGACCATCGGTCGAGGCGCGGGAATCCTATATCATATATGGCCGTGTTGACAACGACGTTTTCGGAGGCGTAGCCTCCACTCACACAGCGACATGTCCTCGGTTCCTTCGAGCTCCGACGCGACCGACGGCGGATCCGTGCGCCCCGTCCGGGCGCTCACGCGGCGGGAGCTGTTCGCGCGGAGGCGGCCGGCGGAAGAGGGCGGTCACTGGCTGCGCATCCACCGCGCCGCCATGGCCTGCCGGTTCGAGATCCTGCTCGACGGCACGGACGAGCGGCACGCGGCGGCGGCGCGCGAGGCGCTGGACGAGGCGGATCGGCTGGAAGCGGACCTCAGCGTATTCCGCGAGACGAGCGCGCTCAGCCGCGTGAACCGGATCGCCGCGGAGGCGCCGGCGGCGGTGGACGCGGACCTCTTCGCCCTGCTCACGCGTTGCCGTGATCTCCACGCGCGCACCGCCGGCGCCTTCGACATCACGAGCACGCCGCTCAGCCGCTGCTGGGGGTTCCTCCGGCGGGAGGGACGGCTTCCCTCGGCGGAGGCGATCGCGGCGGCGCGAGCTCTCGTCGGCATGCCCGGCGTGCTCTTCGACGAGACGGCGCGGACGGTGCGCTTCGCGCGCGCGGGCATGGAGCTCAGCCTCGGCAGCATCGGCAAGGGATACGCGCTCGACCGCATGGCCGCGTTGATGCGCGGCCGGGGCGTCCGGCACGCGCTCCTCTCCGCGGGCGGGAGCAGCGCCGTCGCCCTCGGGGGTCGCGGCGAGGGATGGACGGTCGACGTGCGTTCGCGGCGGATCGCGGGCGGCAAGCTCGCGCGACTGCAACTGCGCGACGGCGCCCTGGCCACGAGCGGGGCGGGCGAGCAGTACTTCGAGGTGGATGGAAAGCGCTACGGCCACGTCATCGACCCGCGCACGGGATGGCCGGCGGCCGGAGTGCTGAGCGTGAGCGTCGTGACCGCGGAGGGCGCGCTCAGCGATGCGCTGTCCACCGCGTTCCTCGTGGGCGGCCTCGACGTCGCCCGGCGGTACTGCGCGTCGCATCCGCAGACATTCGCTCTCGTGACCCCCGACGACGGCACGTCCCGGCCGGTCGTGCTGGGCGCCTTCGCGGGAGCAACGGTGGAGGAGGCGTGAAAGACAACCCGGAGGCCCTGACGTCCCCGCAACAGGTGGCCCTCGTCCTGTTGCGCACGCTCATCGGCTGGCACTTCCTGTACGAGGGCTTCTTCAAGCTCTGGCGGCCGGCCTGGACGCGGGACGGTACGATGCTGGGGCCGTGGAGCAGCGCCGGCTACCTGCGCGCGGCCAACGGGCCCTTCGCCGACGTCTTCCACCGCCTGGCCGCTTCGTCCTGGCTTCCGACCATCGATCACGTCGTGGCCGTCGGCCTCGTCCTCGTCGGCCTCTCCCTGATCCTCGGCCTCTTCACCCAGGCCGGATGTGCGGGCGCGCTCCTCCTCCTCACCATGTTCTACCTGGCCCAGATCCCGACGCGCGGACTGCACGAGACGGGAAGCGAGGGCGCGTACCTGTTCGTGAACAAGAACCTCATCGAGGCGGCCGCGGTGTTCGCGGTGTTCGCCTTCCGCACCGGCCGCATCGCCGGGCTGGACCGTTTGCGTCGAGGCCCGGCCACGCAGCGGCCGCGCGCCATGGAGGCTGCGTGAACCTGACACCCGAGCAGGAGACTCTAGGCCGCCGGAATTTCCTGAAGGCGCTCGCGGGCACGCCCGCGCTGGCCGCCCTGGGGGTGGCCGCGGCCACTCGCGGCCCCGTGAAGGGCGGCCCGATCAAGGTGGCGTGGCTGGGCGTGGGCGGCCAGGGGCGCGCGCTGCTCACGCGCGCCGACCACGACTTCGTGACCGTGAAGGCACTGTGCGACATCAATCCGACCTCGCTGCAGAAGGCGGACGAGGTCCTGGCCAAGAAGAACCAGCCGCCGGCGACGCACTACGCGGACTGGAAGGACATGCTGGCCAAGGAGGACATCGAAGGCGTCGTCATGGCCCCTCCGCTGTGGATGCATGCCGACATCGCCTGCGGCCTGATGGAGGCGGGCAAACACGTCCTCTGCGAGAAGATGATGGCCTGGGACGTGGCGAGCTGCGAGCGAATGACCGCTTGCGCGAAGAAGACGGGCAAGGTGCTCGAGATCGGATACCAGCGCTTCTACAACCCCGTCTACCAGGCCGCCTACGAGGGGATCGTCAAGGCCGGCCAGCTCGGCGAGATGTACCACGCGCGGCTCGTGTGGCATCGCAACGGGAACTGGCGGCGCAAGGGCGAGCCGCCGAGCCCCGACTACGATCCGTCGCGCTGGGGCTATCCCGACTTCGAGCACCTCCTGAACTGGCGCCTCTACTGGAAGTACTCGCAGGGGCTCATGGCGGAGCTGGCCAGCCACCAGGTGAACATCGCGAACTGGTTCTTCGGGGCGGCGCCGGAGGCGGTCCAGGGCTCGGGCGGCATCTATCGCTTCAAGGACGGCCGCGAGGTGCAGGACCACGTCTACGCGATCTTCGACTATCCGGGCGGCCGCACGGCGACCTTCTCGTCGATCGAGTCCAACGCCTTCGAGAACTACTACGAGATGTACATGGGCACGAAGGGCACGCTCATCCTGCGCGCGGAGACGGAGGCGTTCTTCTTCCCCGAAGGCGATGCCGGCCATGCCACCGCGGTCGAGGTGGCAGCCAAGACGCCGGGGGGGGCCGCCCTCGACGCGTCCGAGAGCAAGCCGGCCACGCAATCCTCGACCGCGGTCGGCCCCACCCCTACCGCCGGGGGAGAGAGCGCGGAGCGCGGCATCGCGTCCCGCAACGAGATCTCGCGCTGGGCCGCCGCCATCCGTACGGGCGCGCCGCTCCTGTGCGGCCCGGAGAGGGCGATCCACTCCGCCAAGGCCTGCATCGTCGCCAACGAGGCCCTCAAGACGAACCAGCGGCTGAAGGTGTGAGGGCGGAGCACGACTGATGTCCATGCGCCTGGCCGTACCCAAGGGGACGCAACACCGCACGAAGGGCGAGTTCGTCTACCGCACGCTGCGGGACGCCATCGTGAAGTGCGAGCTCCCGCCCGGGGAACGGCTCGTCATCGACGACCTGGCCCGGCGCCTCCAGGTGAGCTCGATCCCCGTGCGCGAGGCCCTCCAGCTCCTGCAGTCGGAGGGACTCGTGCTCATGGTCCCGCACGTCGGGGCCACGGTGGCGCCCATCTCCCACGAGTCGGTGGCCGAAGTGTTCACGGTGATGGAGGGGCTCGAGAGCGTGGCCGCGCGCGCCGCCGCCGAGCGCGCCCGCCCGGAGGATCTCGACGCCCTCGAGGACCTGGTCGGGGCCATGGACCGGGCGCTGGCCGCGGAGGCGCACGAGCACTGGGCGGAGCTCAACACCCGCTTCCACGCGACCATCAGCCGCCTCACCGCGATGCCGCTGCTGCAGGAAATGATGGAGCGCGTCCTCGACCGTTGGGACCGCGTGCGGCGCTTCTTCTTCGCGGGCGTCCTCGTGCACCGCGCCCAGCAGGCGCAGCAGGAGCATCACGATCTGCTGGATGCGATGAGGGCGAAGGACTGGGCCCGGCTGGAAGAGACGATCCGGGAGCACAACCGCGGGGCCCTCGCCGCCTACGCGCTCTTCCTCGAATCCCGCCTCGCCCCCGCTGCCGCCAAGGGCGACCGGTGAGGGCGTTCCGGCTGCCCGCGTGACCGCCGCCTCTTCGCCGGGTCCGGCCTATCCGCGCGTGGCGACCCTGCGCACGCCGGAGGACCTGCGCGCTCACCTCGGCCGGATCCACGCGCGCCTCGGGTTCGACGACGAGCTCCAGTCCGGGTCTTCGTCTCCGTTGGGGCGGCCCCTCGACGTGGAGGGCGTCCGCGTGGGCAACCGGTTCTGCATCCTGCCCATGGAGGGATGGGACGGGACCCGCGACGGACACCCGAGCGAGCTGACGGAGCGCCGCTGGCGGAACTTCGGGCGGAGCGGAGCGAAGCTCATCTGGGGCGGGGAAGCGGTCGCGGTGCGGCCGGAGGCCCGCGCCAACCCCAACCAGCTCCAGATCAATCCCGGCACCCAGAAGGCGCTGGCCGGGCTGCGCGAGACCCTCGTCGCCGCGCACCGCGAGCGGTTCGGGCGGGATGCGGACGCCGATCTCTACGTCGGCCTGCAGCTCACGCACTCCGGCCGCTGGGCGCGGCCCCACGTGAAGGACCGGCCGGAGCCGCTCGTCGGCTACGCGCACCCCGTGCTCGACCGCCGGTTCCCGGGAGGCGTCCGCCTGCTCAGCGACGACGAGCTCGACCGGCTCGTGGACGATTTCGTGCGCGCGGCCCGCCTGGCCCACGAGGCGGGATTCCGCTTCGTGGACTTCAAGCACTGCCACGGCTACCTCGGGCACGAGCTGCTCAGCGCGCGCGGGCGCGCCGGGCGCTACGGGGGAGACTTCGAGAACCGCACGCGTTTCCTCCGCGGCGTGATCGACGCGATTCGCGCCGCCGTGCCCGCTCTCGGGATCGCCGTGCGCCTTTCCATCTTCGACACCGTGCCCTTCCGCAAGGACGCGAGCGGCCGGGGCGTGGCCGAAGTCAGCGCGGAGGGATACGAGAGCGCGTTCGGCCTCCTCGCCGGCGAGGACTTCGACTCCGCGCTCGGCGATGCGCGAGCGCTGCTCCGCGTGCTCGAGGAGAAAGGCGTGCGCTGGATCTGCACGAGCGCGGGCAGCCCGTACTACAACCCGCACGTGCAGCGGCCCGCGCTCTTCCCGCCGTCGGACGGCTACACGCCGCCGGAGGACCCGCTCTGCGGCGTCGCCCGCCAGATCGAGGCCACGGCGCGGCTGAAGGCGGACTTCCCGCGCCTCGTCTTCGTGGGATCGGGCTACAGCTACCTGCAGGAATGGCTGCCGCGCGTGGGCCAGCACGCGGTGGCCCGCGGGCACACCGACCTCGTGGGGCTCGGGCGCATGGTGCTGTCGTATCCAGACATGCCCGCGGACGTGCTCGAAGGCAAGGCCCTCCGCCGCAAGGCCATCTGCCGCACCTTCAGCGATTGCACGAGCGGCCCGCGTCTCGGCCTCGTCTCCGGCTGCTTTCCCCTCGACCCGTTCTACGTCAAGCACCCGGACGCGGAGCGCCTGCGCGAGGCGAAGGCGGCCCTGGCGTGACCGTGGCTCCGGCGAAGCCGTTCGCGACGCGCGAGCAGACGGTGGCGCTCAGCGTCTCCTTCCTCGCCCTCTTCGCGATCGTGGGCTGCGCGCTCTACGGCCTGCCCTTCTTCTACGACTTCTTCGTGAAGGACCTGGGCTGGTCGCGCCGGGACGTCACCTCGGGAAACGCCTACAGCAAGCTGCTGGTCGGACCCCTGTTCGGCTGGTTGGCCGGGGTGATGGTGGACCGCTTCGGCCCGCGCCGCCTGATGCTGGTCGGCATCGTGATCGCGGGCTCCGCCCTCATCGGCCTCGGGAGCGTCACAACGCTCGGCGCCTTCTACTTCTTCTATCTCCTCAACGCCCTCGGCTACGTGCTGGGCGGACCGCTCCCGGTACAGGTGCTCCTCTCGCGGTGGTTCGATGCCGCGCGCGGCAAGGCCATGGGCATCGCGTACCTCGGGATCGGCATCGGGGGAGCGCTCGTCCCTCTCCTGGCCTACGCGCTCACGCAGTCGATGGGATGGCGCGGCGCCCTGCGCGCGCTCGGCGTCCTCATGATCGTCGTCGCCCTGCCCGGCGCCTTCCTCGTGCGCGACCCCCCGCGGCCGGCCGCGGGCACGGGGGAGCCGGCGCCGTCGGTCGCGGCCATCCTCCGCCGCCCGGCGTTCTACCTGCTCGCGGCCGGCAGCATGGCCTCGATCGGCGCCGTGGGCGGGACCATGCAGAACCTGAAGCTGTACCTCAGCCTGGACCGCAAGATCCCGCAGGGGGAGATCGCGGGGATCCTCTCGCTGATCCTGGTGGGGAGCATCGGGGGCCGCCTGCTCATGGGCTGGCTGGCCGACCGCTGGTTCAAGAAGCACGTGATGCTGCTCGTCTACACGATCGTGGCCGCCACCATCCCCGCCATGGTCTTCGCCCCCAGCGTGCCGCTCATCAAGGTGGGCGCCTTCCTCTTCGGGATCGGCCTGGGCGGCGACTACATGGTCATCCCGCTCATGGCCGCGGAGCTGTTCGGCCTGCGCATGCTCGGACGCGTGATGGGCATCGTCCTCACCGCGGACGGCGTGGCGGAGGCGGTGGTCCCCATGGCGGTGGCGACGATCCGCGACCGCACGGGCAGCTACGCGGGCGGATTCCTCCTGCTCGTGGCCCTGGCCGCGGCGGGGTCGATCGCGGTCGCGCTGCTGCCGCGGCGGGCGGAGCCGGCCGACGTGGCCAGCCTTCCCGCCGCCGCTACGCGCTGATCCCTTTCGGGGCCAGCGGGAGGCTCCGCCGCCGCGTCCCCGTCGAAGCGAAGAGCGCGCCCGCGACCGCGGGGGCGAGCCCGATGATCGGCGTCTCGCCTGCCCCCGCGGACGGCAGGTCCTTGCGGTCGAGGAGAACCGTCTCCAGGACGGGCGCGTCCGAGAAGCGCGGCACGCGGTAGAGCGAGAGCTTCGGGTTGTTGACCTCGCCCGCGTCGAACTGCACGGCCTCGAACAGCGCGCCCCCCAGGCCCATCAGCACCGAGCCTTCGACCTGGTTCTTGAGGTGATCGGGGTTCACGATGGCGCCGCACTCGAACGCGGTGACGGCGCGGGTGACGCGGACCTCGCCGCTCGGCCGCGCAACGGCGACCTCGGCACAGGTCGCGACGTAGCCGCCCTTCTCGACGCCGCAGGCCAGGCCGAAGCCGCGCTCCGGCGTGGCCTTCGTCTTGCCCCAGCCGAAGCGCTCCGCCGCCGCCTGGAGCACCGCGCGCAGGCGCGCGTCGCTCAGGTTCTTCAACCGGAATTCGAGCGGGTCCTGTCCGAGGGCGTGGGCCAGCTCGTCCATGTGGCTCTCGCGCGCGAAATGGTTCGCGGTGGCGGCGAGGCCGCGGTACGAGCCCTGGCGCAGCGGGTAGCGCGTGGCGTGGAACTCGATCTTCTGGTTCGGCACGTCGTAGGGGGTGCGGATGCCGGAGGCCCCCGAGTTGTAGTTGTGGAACTCCCAGGCCGTGAGCTTTCCGTCCGCGCCCACGCCGCTCTTGACGTCGATGACGCCGGCCGGACGGAAGTAGGCCCAGGTGAACTCCTCTTCCCGCGTCCAGACCAGCTTGACCGGCCGGCCCGCCGCCTTGGCCAGCCGCGCCGCTTCGATTGCGGCCTCGCCCGTGTGCTTGCCCCCGTAGCCGGAGCCCGTGTCGGGGACGATGACGCGTACTTTCTCTTCCGGGATGCGGAAGGCCTCCGCGAGCTCGCCGCGCACGCCGAACGGGCGCTGCGTGCCCGTCCACACCGTGAGGGCGCCGTCCTGCCACTCCGCCAACGCCGCCCGCGGCTCCAGGGGGACGTGCGCGATGTAGGCCACGGTGTAGGTCGCGTCGAGCTTCGTCGTCGCCGCGGCCAGGCCGGACTCCACCGTACCCGTCACGACGCGCGAGCGCGCGTCGCCGCCCTGCGGATCCGTGGGGTTCTTGCGCAGATACTCGAACAGCTCCGCGCCCGACGGCTGCGGTGTGGGTCTCCATTGGGCGCGCACGGCGTCGAGGGCGGCGGCGGCGGTGTGGCTGTCGGGTGCGGACACGCCCACGAAGTCGCCGTCGCGGACGACGGTGACGCCGGGGAGGGCGGATGCGGCCGCCGTGTCCACGGACACCAGCGTGGCCCCGACGCTGGGAGCGCGCAGCACGCGCCCGTACGCCAGGCCGGGGCGCCGGAGGTCGGACGTGTACTTGTGGTGCCCGGTGACGATGTCTCGCCCGTTGACCTTGGGCACCGACTGGCCGGCGACCTTCCAGCGCTCCGCGGGAACGGTGGGCGTGTCGTCGCCGATCGTCTTCACCAGCTTCTGGCCCTTGGTCAGCTCGCCATAGCCGGCCTTGCGCCCCGTCGGCGGATGCGTGACCGCACCGCCCTGGGCCACCAGCGCGCCACGGTCGACGGACCAGCGCTGCGCGGCCAGGTCCAGGAGCATCTCGCGCGCGGCCGCCGCCACCTTGCGCAGCTGCGGCGCCATGAACGGCGTCGTGCGGCTGCCGAACGTCCCCATGTCGAACGGGGTCACCGCCGTGTCGGCCATGACCATCGTGATGGAGTCGACGGGGACGCGCAGCTCCTCCGAGACCACCTGGGAGAGCGACGTGCGGATGTTCTGGCCCACCTCGGTCTTGCCCGTGAACACGCTGACCCGGCCGTCTTCGCCGATGTGGAGCCAGGCGGAGACGTCCGCGGGCATGGCGTCGCCGCGGCGCGCCCCGCCGGATTCCTGGGCGGTTGCGGACGGCAGCGCGAACGCCACCACGAGGCCGGCCCCGAGCACCTTGAAGAAGTCGCGGCGGGGGACCTCGAACCGGTAGGCGGGTCCTTCGAAGAGCTCGTAGCGTTCGGCTTCGACGAGATCGGGTGCGTCGTCGCGGTCAGCCACGGGTCGTCCTCGTGCCCAGGGCGGCCGCCGCGCGCACGGCGGCCACGATGCGCGGGTAGGTCCCGCACCGACAGACGTTGCCCTCCATGGCCTTGCGGATCTCCGCCTCTTCCGGGTCCGGGTTGCGGCGCAGCAGCCCTGCCCCCGCGACGATCATCCCCGCCGTGCAGAAGCCGCATTGCATCGCGCCCGCTTCCAGGAAGGCCTGCTGCAGGGGATGGAGCTGGCCGCCCGTCTCCAGGCCTTCGATCGTGGTGACGGACTTGCCGGCGACGGAGCCCACCTTGATGAGACAGGAGCGCGTGGGTTGTCCTTCGAGGAGCACGGTGCAGGCGCCGCATTGCCCCTCGCCGCAGCCGTATTTCGAACCGGTCAGGTCCAGGTCCTCGCGCAGCACGCTGAGCAGCGAGCGCTGCCCATCGGCGTCGAGCCTCTGTCTCTTGCCGTTCACGACGAGGTCGATCATGGGCATCAGCTCCCCGCGATCTGCAAGATCGTCGTGCGGAGAAACGTCGTTTCTAGTCCAGCCTCAGCTCGACAGGCCGCCGGCGATGGCGGGGACGATGGCAACCCGATCCCCCGGTTGCAGGGGAGTCGCCTCCTGCTGCAGCGCCCGTACGTCCTCGTCGTTCACGAAGACACGGACGTGGCGGCGCAGCGCGCCTGACCCGTCCAGGAGCCGGTCGCGGACGCCCTGGTGGCGCGATTCGAGGGCCGCGATCAGGCCGGCGACGTCCGCGGCCTCGACCTCGACTTCGCTGGCGCCACCGGTAAGGGGCCGCATGGGCCCCGGAATCTGGACGCGAATGGGCATCTGGTCGATCCTAGCTTAATTAAGTCAGGGGGGGCACTCACGCATAATCACGATGGGCGTTCGCGTCCCCCCCTGAAACCCCCCTCGCGACGGCACCGCCGCTGCGCGGCGCTGCCGCGCTCTACGTGCCCTTACGAGGCGGCTAGCTTCAACACGTCGTTCAGGACGCCCGCCGCGGTCACCGCGAGGCCGGCTCCCGGTCCCTTGATGACGAGCGGGTTGTGGCGGTCGTAGCGGCGGGTGGTGAACGCGATCTGGTTGTCGGTGCCGCTGAGGCCCGCGAAGCTGTCGCTGGCCTCCACCGCGGCCAGGCTGACCGCGACCTTCTTGCGCGTGACCGTGGCCAGGTAGCGCAGGACGCGCGCGCGCTCGCGCGCCGCCTTCGCGCGCTCGGCCCACCAGGGATCCAGCTCGCCCAGGCGGGACAGGAACTCGGGCAAGGGCAGGCGCACGTATTCGGGCGGGACCAGGGGCTCGATCTCGACGTCCTGGAGCTCGCCTCGGAAGCCGAGCAGGCGGCCCAGGATGAGCGCCTTGCGCGCGACGTCCTGGCCGCTCAGGTCTTCGCGCGGGTCCGGCTCCGTGTAGCCCTTGGCCATGGCCGCGCGCAGGGCCTCGGAGAACGGACGCCCGCGGCCGACCTCGGTGAGCAGGAAGCCCAGGGTACCCGACGTCGAGCCCTGGATCTTCTGCACCCGATCGCCGGACTCGTGGAGCTTGGAGTACGTGTCGAACACGGGCAGCCCCGCGCCGACCGTGGTCTCGTGGAGGATGCGCCGGCCGCGCTGCTTGGCATCCGCCCGCAGCGCTTCCGCGACTTCGCGGGGGCCGGCGAGGGGCCGCTTGTTGGCGAGGACGAGGTCCATCCCCGAAGCCAGGGCGGACGAGAGCAGCGGCGCCGTCTCCGCCGCCGTGCAGTCCACGAGCACGGGCCGCGACAACGCATGCCGGCCGACGAGGGTGAGCGCACCGAGCGCGTCGCCGGCACGGCCGCCGGGCAAGCCGCTCAGGGCCTCGCCCCGGCCCTTGGCCGCTGCGATCTCGGTGAGACGCCGGCGCGACAGGCCTTTGGGATCGAACACGAACCCGGTGGTGTCCAAGACCGCCATCGCGCGCAGCGCGGGCGGCGTGCCGTTGCGCTGGGCGATGAGGCGCGCGAGCTGGCGGCCCACCTTGCCGAAGCCGAGCAGCACCACGTCCGTGTGGGGAGCGGCCGCGTGCCCGCCCCCGCCGATCTTGGCGAGCTGGAACTGATCGTGGATCTGCTGCTGGGCCTTGGCCGCGTCCGCGCCCTGGACCACGACCGAGAGGTTCAGCTCGGACGAGCCCTGCGCGATGGAGACGACGTTGATGCCGGCGCCGGACAAGGCCGCGAACACTCGCGGCACGACGCCGGGCGTGTTCGCCATTCCGGGGCCGACCACGGCCAACGTGGCCATGCCCGGCCGCACCTCGACCCCGTCGATCTCGCGTCGGGTGATCTCGTCCGCGAATGCCTCCAGCAGCGCGGACTTCGCGCGGGCCGCGCTCGACTGCGGCACCGTGAAGCAGATCGAATGTTCGGACGAGGCCTGCGAGATGAGGGAGACGGAAATGCCGCTGCGGTGCATGGCCCCGAAGGTGCGGGCGGCGATGCCGGGAACCCCGAGCATGCCGTTGCCGGCGACGGTCACGAGGGCCTGGTCCTTGACCGCGGAAACGGCCTTCACGGGATAACGGGTCAACGTGCGGCGGCCCGAGACCTCCGTGCCCGTGGACGCGGGATCGGCG
>Ga0207428_10000138_pt1 | contig 98359 bp, 101 predicted proteins | sample RhiMethybrSRZTD1_FD_187600 | JGI IMG/M metagenome (GOLD analysis project Ga0207428, IMG submission 187600) | Populus rhizosphere microbial communities from Tennessee, USA - Rhizosphere MetaG P. TD hybrid SRZTD1 (SPAdes) (version 3) | ecosystem: Host-associated > Plants > Roots > Rhizosphere >... | reverse complement strand
CATCTCGGCGCGGCCTTTTGGCCCATGCGGGGCGTTCGCATGCAGCTTCATGGCCGGGTCCTCCCGGCCCGAACTCTTACCACACGTCCGCGCCGACATGAATAACCTGGCGCGAGATCACAGCTAGACGCTAGCGAGCGCTTCGCGCACTCGCCGCAGGCGCGAGATCGAGGCCACGACCTTCCCGTGATCGCTGGTGAGGTGGCGGACGATGACGTCGGTGTAACCGAGCGTGGCGAGCTCGGCGAAGCGTTCAACGACCTGGTCGACCGAGCCCGCGACGAGCGCCGGCGCGGGAATGCCGCGATAGCCCGAGGCGAGGACCTTCGCCTTCACCTCGTCCGCGTCGGCCGCGGATTCGCCGACGTAGATGTCGCGGCGGATCGCGACGGCCTTCGGCGCGCGACCGTGAGTCTTGCAGCGCTCGAGGTAGAACGCGGCCTGGTCGCGTGCCTCGTCGAACGTGAGCGAGGGCGACGCGAGAAAGCCGTCCGCCAGGCGGGCGGCGCGGTCGATGGCCGGGCGGGCGCTGGCGCCGATCCAGTACTCGACGGTCTCGACCGGCCGCAGCGCGACCTTGGCGTCGCGGAACGTGAAGCGCCCGGACGAGCTGACGGTCTCGCCGCGCAGCAGACGCTGGACGATCGAGAACGATTCCTCGAAGGCCGAGGGACGGTACTTCATCGTGGTTCCCATCGCCGCGAACTGCGCCTCGTCGTAGCCGAGCCCGCACTGGAAGATGAAGCGGCCGCCGGCGATCGACGCGAGCGTGCCGACCTGCTCGGCGACCAGCACGGGATTCCAGAGCGGCAAGAGGAACAGACAGCCGGCCGGCGCGGTGCCCCACTCGGCGAGGAGCCGTCCGAGGATCGGGACGTTCTGGTAGTAGGGGCCCGGCGTCGCGTGATGATCGCCGACGAACAGTGAGTCGAGGCCGGCCTGGCGCGCAGCCGCGGTCCGCTCGATCATCCAGCGCGCGCCTTCGCGCGGGTCCTTCACGGCGTGACTGCTGGTCAGCGAGATGCCCACTCTCATCGTCAGGCCCTCCCGCGCGGAGCTTAGCCGATCTTCGAGCCGGGCGCGACGGGCTGATCGGGATTGAGCAGGATCACCTCGCCGGCCGCGTTGTAGGCGCCGAGCACGAGCACCTCGGAGACGAACGGACCGATCTGCTTGGGCGAAAAGTTAACCACCGCGACCACTCGCCGCCCGATCAGCTCGGCGGGCCGGTAGTGCGCGGTGATCTGCGCGCTCGAGCGCTTCACGCCGAGCTCGGGGCCGAAGTCGATCCAGAGCCGGAGGGCGGGTCGGCGCGCCTCGGGAAAGTCCTTCGCGTCGGTGACGACGCCGACACGCATATCGACCTTCTCGAAGTCCTGCCAGGAGATGGTCACCGCGCGCGCGCGCCGAGCGAGCCGAGCGTCGTCCCTGGGTAGTAGTACTCGAGGATCTTCTCGGCCTTGTAGCCTTGGTCGGCCATGCCCTTGGCGCCCCACTGCGACATGCCCACGCCGTGGCCGTAGCCGCGGCCCGAGAAGCGCGCCACGCCGCCGTCGAGCGCAACCGCAAACAGCGTCGACTTGACGGTCTCGTAGCCGACCATCTTGCGAAAGTCGTTGCCGCGAAGCCGCGCGGCGCTCCGGGTGCCGTGCACGGTCAGGTTCGCCACGCGCAGCGACGGGGTGCGCTCGGTAATCTCGATCGCGGTCACCGTGCCGACGTCGTAACCGTTCTTCTTGAGGATCTCCGCGAGATCGCCGAGCTTGAGGTCGAGGGTCCAGTAGAAATGCGGCGCCGCCGCCGAGAAGTCGTCGCGGACCGCCTTGAGGGCGGGCATGTTGCGCGCGGCAAAGACCATACGCGGATCCTCGGTGTAGCCGCCGCTCGCCGAATGATAGAACGCGGGGAACAGCTCGCCGTCCCAGAGGAGCACTTGCCCGGTGGTGTCGCGCACGGCGTCCCAGATCGGCGACGAGGACGGCACGTGGCCGAGATACATCTGGTGCGTGGTCGACGCGAGCAGATGGTACGGCTTGGCGCCGCTCGAGGCCCGATGGAAGGCCGCATAGGTACGCGCCACGATCGCCTGCGCGCGCAGGGCATCGAGCGGCCACTTCTCGCTGGTCTCGGCCCGCAGCACGCCGACGACGTACTCCTCGAGGTGTAGCTCGTTCACGATCGCGAGGCCGTCGCCGTTGCGCACGATCTCGAGCGTCGCGGGGTAGTCGCGTCCGTTGATGCGGATCGGCGCGTCGCTGACGAGGCGAAACGCGGGCGCGACGCGGCCGCCGATCTCGACGCCCAGGCCGCTGGGAGTCGCCCGCACGCTGTCGGTGCGCCATCCGGGCCGCGGGCACGCGGGGCAGCCGACTTCGCTCACCTCGATGTTGCTCCCGCGCAGGTCCGCGGCGCGCGCGTTCTCGGCGATGGCGACGCGGATCGTGTCCGCACCGACCATGGTGGTCGCCGACAGCGCCAGCAGCGCCGCAGCCGCGAAGAGGCTGCTCAACGACGGCCCAGGAAATACAGAATGAGAGTCAGGACGACGCTCAGCAGGAGAGACGTCGCCAGCGGGAAGTAGAAGGTGAAGTTCCCACGCTGGTAGTGAATGTCCCCGGGCAGCCGGCCAAGCCAGGGGACTCGCCCGACTAGCAGGAGCACGACCCCCGCCAGGGCGATGAGCAGACCGAAGACGATGAGAATCTTCGCAATGTTTATTGTAGCGGGGTCCATTGTAGCGGGGACCGTGAGGCCGACTTGGACCGAGGGTGGCCTGAAATAGGCGCGACCCGGCTCCGGAAGGCGATGTCCAGTGCTGAACTGGTCACGAGCCCGGCTCGGCGATCATTGTTTCGTCCGCTTCCTCACTCGAAAAGTCCCTGTTGGCCGGGGGCGGCGGCGGGGGGCTGCTTGCCCAGATGCCGGTAGGCTTCGCGAGTGACGCGGCGGCCGTTCGGGGTGCGCACGACGAAGCCGATCTTGAGCAGATAGGGCTCGACGAGCTCGGACAGGGTCTCGGCTTCGTCGTTGATCGTCGCCGCGATCGCCTCGAGCCCGACCGGCCCGCCGCCGTAGTGGTCGACGATGGCGGTCAAGAAGCGCCGGTCGAGCCGATCCAGGCCGCGCGCGTCGACGCCCTCGCTGTCGAGCGCGCGATGCGCGATGTCCTCGTTGATGACGCCGTCACCCTTGACCTGCGCGTAGTCGCGCACGCGGCGGAGCAGCCGGTTCGCGATGCGCGGCGTGCCGCGCGCGCGGCGTGCGATCTCCTGGGCGCCGTCGGGCTCGATCCGAGTCTCGAGGATCGCCGCCGAGCGGTTGACGATCCGCGTCAGCTCGGCCTCGGAATAGAAGTCCAGATGATGGAAGATGCCGAAGCGCTCGCGCAGCGGCGCGGACAGCATCCCCGGGCGCGTGGTCGCCGCGACGAGCGTGAAAGGCTTGAGCGCGTACTTGAGCGTGCGCGCGTGCAGGCCCTTGTCGATGACGAAGTTGACGGCGTAGTCTTCCATCGCCGGATAGAGGAGCTCCTCCACCGCGCGCGGGAGCCGGTGGATCTCGTCGATGAAGAGCACGTCCTTCTCGCCGAGATTGGTCAGGATCCCCATCAGATCGCCGCCCCGCTCGATCGCCGGCCCGGCGGTCGTGATCAGCGTGGTGCCCATCTCGTTGGCGAGGATCCCGGCGAGCGTGGTCTTGCCCAGACCGGGCGGGCCGTAGAGGAGCACGTGGTCCACGCACTCGCCCCGCATCTTCGCGGCGTCGACCGACACGCGGAGACTCGACACCGCCTGCTCCTGGCCGACGTATTCCTCGAACGTGCGCGGCCGCAGCTGGCGCTCGAATTGCGCCTCTTCGGGGGCCGCGACGCGACTCAGGATCTTGCCCTCTTCGGCCGGGGCCGACATCACGCCTTCTCTCCGCGGTAGATCTCGTCGAACAGCTCTTCCGGCGACATGATGCCCGGGCGCCGCCGAAGGGCGTCAGTGATCAGCTGCGAGGCCTCCGAGGGCCGATGGCCGAGCTGCTTGACCATGATCTCCCACACCATCTCGCGCAGACCGTCGGCGTCGACGGGCGCCGGGGCGGCGGCGACGGGCTCGACCGGCGCGCCTTCGCGGGCCAGCGCGAACTTCGCCACCTTGTTCTGCAGCTGCGCGACCATGTTCTTGGCCTTCTGCGGCCCCACGCCGGGGAGGCCGCGCAGGAACTTCTCGTCCTGGCGCGCGATGGCAGCGGCCAGCTCGCCGACCGGCAGCGCCAGCGCGCGCGCGGCGACCATCGGGCCGATGTCCTTCACCGTGATCAGCTTCTCGAAGAACTCCTTGTCGAGGTCGGACGTGAAGCCGATCAGGACCGGGCGCGGCTGGTCGCGCGTGGCGTGGTAGTAGATGACCAGATCGAGCTCGCTCCCCTTCTCGCCCGGGCCGGCGCCGACGTGCTCGATCTGGCGCATCGCGATCGGGGGCAGGTACACCTCGTAGCCGATGCCGCCGCACTCGACCACCACGCGGTCCTCGAGCTTGCGCCGGAGCCGTCCGGTCAATGTCGCGATCACGACAGGCGCCCGCCCAGACGCGAAAAGCCGGTGAGCGCCAGCGCCAGCGCGTCGGCGACGTGCGACGGCGTCGGCAGCGCGTCGAGCTTGAGGATCCGGCGCACCGAGTGCTGCACCTGATGCTTGGAGGCGGCGCCGGCTGCGGCGACGGCGCGCTTGACTTCGGCCGGCGCCAGCGCCAGCACGGCGACGTCACACTGCCGCGCGGCCAGACAGATCACGCCGCGCGCGTGCGCCATCAGGAGCGCGGTCCGCGGGAACTTGTACTCGGCGTACAGGTCCTCGAGCACGAGCACCGTCGGCGTATGCGCCTCGAGGAGGCCGCGTATGCCGTCGTAGATGAGATGGATCCGCGCATCGAGCGACAGATCCGCGCTCGTCGAGATGACGCCTTTGCCGAGCACCGCGACCCCGCCCGGAACCGGCTCGATCACGCCGTAGCCGGTGCCGACCAGCCCGGGGTCGACGCCGAGGACCTTGAGGCTATGCGGCCGAGATGGCCTCGAGAACCTCGTCAGGAATGTCGTAGTTAGCGTAGACGGACTGGACGTCGTCCAATTCCTCCAGCGCCTCGATCAGGCGCACCACGGACGTCGCGTCTTTGCCTTCGACCCGCACCGTCGACTGCGGCACGAAGCTGACCTGTCCCTCCAGCACGGGCACGCGCGCGCGGCTCAGCGCGTCGCGGACCGCGTCCATTTCAGCAGGCGCGGTGATGATCTCGAAAGCTTTTTCGGCCCGGCGCATGTCGGTCGCGCCGGCGTCGAGCGCTTTGCCGAGCAGGTCGTCCTCCTCGATCTTGCTCGAGTCGACCTGGATGATGCCCTGGCGGTCGAACATCCACGCGACGGCCCCCGAGGAGCCCATGTTGCCGCCGAATTTCTCGAACGTGTGCCGGATCTCGGGGCCGGTGCGATTGCGGTTGTCAGTGAGCACCTGGATCAGCACGGCGACGCCGCCGGCCGCGTAGCCCTCATACGCGATCTCTTCGTAGGACTCGCCCGGCAGCTCCCCGGTGCCCTTCTGGATTGCCCGCTTCACGTTCTCCTGCGGCATGTTCGCTTCCTTGGCGGACTCCATCGCGGCTTTCAAGCGCACGTTGCCCTTTGGATCGCCGCCGCCGTTCCGCGCCGCCACCGTGATCTCGCGGAGGATCTTCGAGAAGAGCTTGCCGCGCTGGACGTCGGTCTTGCCCTTCTTGCGCTTGATTTGCGACCACCGGGAGTGCCCTGACATCGTCCTACCCTCTTTCGTTGGCCAGCATCGTCTTGAGTGCCTTCACCCGCTCGAGCCGCTGCGCGCGCCGCGCGAGCGCGGCTTCCCATCGACGCCGCCCACCCGCGGTCGCGGGCGTGTACGGCGGACACGGGCGCGGGCGCAGGTCGGGCCCGAGGTGCACGTACGTGACGAACGCCGTGCACGCGTGGCGGACCTCGCCCGACCACGGGACCTCGGCCAGCACCTTCACCCCGACCTCGAGCGACGAGGTACCGACGTGATTCAGCGCGGCCTTGAACGTGACCACCTCGTGCGTGAAGATCGGCGAGTAGAAATCCATCGCGTCGACGCACGCTGTCATCACGAGCCCCTTGCAGTATCGCATCGAGAGGATGCCGCCCGCCTCGTCGAGCGCCATGAGCATCTTGCCCACGAACATCGTGTTGCCGAACAGCGCGTCCTCGGGCAGGACGACCCGGACCGACTCGAACCGCCAACTCGGGTCGGCATCGCTGAGGTCCAGGTCCGTCTCGGGGCCCTCGCTCTGGCGAGAAGCCTTTCTGGCGAACCGCGCCAGCCGCTGCTCGCGTCGCTCTCTGGCCGCCTCGACCAGGGCCGCCTCGGCGGCGTCCCGGGGACGGATCTTAGCCTCGACCGGCCGCGGACGCACGCTCTCATCGACTTTCACGAAGACCAGGTGCGAGTTGAGGGTGACCTGCCGCTCCCCGGTCATGACGTCTTCCGCGAAGACCCGTACGCCGACCTCGAGGGAGCTCGTGCCGACGTACTCGACACCGGCCCTCAGAATGGCGATCCGGCCGACCTTCACCGGGTGGAGGAAGTCGATGTCGTCCATCGCGCCGAGGACCACCGTGCCCCGCGCGACCCGTGAGGCCGCCAAGGTTCCGGCCTTGGTGATCCATTCCATCATCCGCCCGCCGTGGATCTGCCCCGGGCCGCCGGCGTGCTCCGGAAACACCCACTCGATCATCTCGACCGTGGTGTCGGCGATCGACAGCATGCGTCAGCGGGTGGCGCCGGGAGCAGGCGCGACGGCGGGCGGCACCTCGAAGCCGACCGTATCGAGGCGGTGGATGCCCGTCGGGTGCAGACGCAGACCCTTCACGTCAGCACGGACGACCGCCCACTGCAGGCGGACGTAGATCGGCAGCCACGGCAGCTCCTCCGCGAGCATGGCCTGCCCGCGCTGGTAAAGCCGCTGCCGCTCCGAGCGAAATGCGAGCTGGCTGGCCCGAATCAGCACGTCGTCGAGCCGTTGATTCCGGTAGAAGGAGAAGTTCTGCGCGCGGGCGCCCTTCGCCGCCGCCTCGCTGGTCGAGAGCGGATACAACAGGAGATGCGGATCACCGCCGGCCACCGTCGCCTCGGTCAGCGCCATGTCGAACGCGCCGGCCTGCATGAGCGAGCGTGCGGTCGCCTCCGGCTCTGGCTGGACGTTCAGGAGCAAGTCGTCCGTGCCCAGGAGCAGCTGAATCGTCTCAGCGAGCTTGGGCAGGTTGAGCGGCGTCGTCGTCGCCGGAACCAGCAGCGTGGGCTTGGTGTCCTTCGGCCACCGACTCTCCTTGATGAGCGCCTTCACCGTCGTCCGGCTGCCGCCGAGGATCGGCGACCCTTCGCGGCGTCCCCACACCCCCGGCGGGAGGAACGATTGGAGCGGGACCGCCGCTCGCTCGAGCGCCTGACCGAGGATGGCCGGATCGAGTGCGGCGGCGACCGCCTGGCGCAGGGTGCGCCGAGAAAAGGGCTCCTTCTCGGTCTGGAACGCGAGATAGCCGATGCGAAGACTCGGCGCCGATAGCGCGCCCTCGGCACGGCGCGGCGGCGCCGTCGGGAACCAGATGTCCAGCGACCGTGAGTCGAGCTCGGACTCGGCCTGGTCGTCGGCGCTGACGTCGAGGAACACCAGCCGCTCCGATCTGGGCGGTCCCCCCCAGTAGCCGGGCATCGCCTCGAGCGCGAGACGCCCGACCGAGGCGTCGACCAGGCGATAGGGCCCCGTGCCGATCAGACGCCCCTGAGCGTCCGTCGACTGCGAAGGCTTGGCGATCGCGAGCGCCGGATGGGCGAGCACCGTCAAAAGCGGTGCATAGGGTTGGACCAGCGCGATCTCGACCGTACGGGAATTGGGCGCGCGGACGTCTTTGACGACGCCGGGCACGCCGCGCAGGAGCACGGGCCACGTCTTGTTCGCGCCTTGACCCTCCGGACGGATCTGGCGCTCGAAGCTGGCAGCGATCTCGAGCGCGGTCAGCGGACTCCCGTCGTGGAATTTGACGCCTTCGCGGACGTTGAACGACCAGACCAGACCGTCGCGCGAGACGTTCCACCGAGTAGCCAGCGCCGGCTCCACCTCGGTGCTTCCCTCGCGCCAGGCCACGAGCGTGTCGAAAACCTGACGCGCGATGAGCGGGCTTATGCCCTCGAGCGCCGCGCCCGGGTCGAGCGCCGACGGCACGCCGGGCGCGCCGATGCGGATCTCGCGGCGGACGACCTGGGTCGGCAGCACGCCCTGGCCAAGCGCCTGCGTGAGCATCGGTTGGGCAACCAAGAACGTCACAAGGAACGTCACGAGCGGAGCCAGAACGGCAGCGACGCGACCGAACAACGGCGCGGGCATCACCGTCTCTTATACGTGGAACCCATTATTCACGCCACTCGTTTCGAGAGCGGGGAACACGTGAGCGCTCGGGTACAGAAATTGCTCCCGTTTCGAGCCAAGGCCGAGCGTGAGGTGCCCGTAGTGGCGGGGGAGCCACCACCGATGGCGAAAAACACAGAAAATTCAACATGTCAACCGGCGGTAAGACACCTGCCAACCTTGACTTTCTTTTTTCCCGCCGCCTATACTTCGAGCACACGACAAATGTCTGTGCATGAGCGGCAAACAGGGGGTCAAGTGAGAAGGGATGGGCTATGAAGGAGTTCGACAAGAAGAGTAGCCCGGGTGGTAGAGAGGGCTTCTCAAAGTTCCTTCCCGCCTCTATGTCGGATTCGAGCACGCGTCGCCGTCTCACGGAGTACGAAATTCAAGTGCAAGACCTTCAGGCGTATATCCGATCGCTGGAAGCCGAGACGGTCCACCTCCGCAAGAAGCTCGAGGACACGCCGAAAGATTTCATGGTCCTCGAGAACAAGCTGCGCGAGGCGAACCGCCAGCTCGTACAGGCGTTCAACCAGAACGAGAAGCTCGTGAACGCGCTCTACGAGGCGCGCGAGCAGATCACCGCGCTCAAGGAAGAGGTCGACAAGCTCTGCGCCCCGCCCTCGACGTACGGCGTCTATCTCGCCGCGAACGAGGACAACACCGTCACGATCCTCTCGCAGGGCCGCAAGGTGAAGGTCAACCTCCACCCGTCGATCAAGCCCGAGAACCTCAAGCCCGGTCAGGAGCTCATCCTGAACGAAGGCCTCAACGTCATCGAGGCCGCCGGCTACGAGATCCAGGGTGAGGTCGTCATCCTCAAGGAGCAGCTCGACGCCGAGCGCGCGCTCGTCACCCTGCGGGCCGATGAAGAGAAGGTCGGCATCATCGCCGAGCCCCTGCGCACGTTGCGGCTCAAGACCGGCGATCACCTCCTGCTCGACGCGAAGAGCGGGTATCTCCTCGAGAAGCTCCCGAAGAGCGAGGTCGAAGACCTCACGCTCGAGGAAGTGCCGGACATCGGCTACGAGAGCATTGGCGGCCTCGGCGAGCAGATCGAGGCGATCAAGGACGCTGTCGAGCTGCCGTACCTGTACGCGGATTACTACAAGGAGCACAAGCTCACGCCGCCCAAGGGCGTGCTGCTCTACGGGCCTCCCGGCTGCGGCAAGACCATGATCGCCAAGGCTGTGGCCAACAACCTCGCCGAGAAGATCTCCGAGAAGCGCGGCGAGAAGATCAAGGGCTTCTTCCTCAACATCAAGGGCCCTGAGCTCCTCAACAAGTACGTCGGCGAGACCGAGCGCAAGATCCGCGAGATCTTCATCAAGGCCAAGGAAAAGGCCGCCGAGGACGTGCCGGTCATCGTCTTCTTCGACGAGATGGACGCGCTCTTCCGCACCCGCGGCACCGGTATCTCGTCCGACGTCGAGACCACGATCGTGCCGCAGCTCCTGGCCGAGATCGACGGCGTCGAAGGCTTGAAGAACGTCATCGTGATCGGCGCATCGAATCGCCAGGACCTGATCGATCCGGCCATCCTGCGCCCGGGCCGGCTCGACGTGAAGATCAAGATCGAGCGCCCCGATCGCACGAACGCCGCCGAGATCTTCGGCAAGTACCTCACGACGGATATCCCGTTCGCGGAGTCCGAGACGCGGGGCACCGATATACCGTCCGCGATCAACTCGATGATCGCCACGACCGTCGAGGCCATGTACGCGCTCAGCGAGGAGAACCGCTTCCTCGAGGTCACCTACGCCAACGGTGACAAAGAGGTGCTCTACTTCAAGGACTTCTCGTCCGGCGCCATGATCGAGTCGGTCGTGCGCCGCGCCAAGAAGCTGGCGCTCAAGCGCTACATCGGCCGCGGCGAGAAGGGCATCATGGCCGACGACCTCCTGACGGCCGTCCGTGAGGAGTTCAAAGAGAACGAAGATCTGCCCAACACCACCAACCCCGACGACTGGGCCAAGATCGCCGGCAAGAAGGGTGAGCGGATCGTCTACGTGAAGCCGCTCATGGGCGAGACGAAGGAGAAGCTCCGGAGCGTCGAGAAGGTCGTCAACACAGGTCAGTATCTGTAACAAGAGCGGGGGGCTCCGCACGAGCCTCCGAGACCGTTGTTAGCAATGGGGGGGCGTTGAACGCCCCCCCATTTCCCCCCCAGCGATCATCCCTTGGGGGGCGATCTTTCCAGAGGACGGCATGGCGATCCCGAAAGTCATGGGCATCGAAACCGAGTACGGGATCACGGTCAGGAATCAGCCCGATTTCAACCCGATCCTCTCCTCCCTTTTGCTCATCAACTCCTACGAGACGTTCCGGTCCTCGCGCGTGCGCTGGGACTACGAGGCCGAGAGCCCACTGCGCGACGCGCGCGGGTTCGAGTACATGGAGGAGAAGGAAGGCACCTCCAAGGAAGAGTCGCGCCTGATCAACCTGATCCTGTCCAACGGCGCGCGCTTCTACGTCGATCACGCGCACCCGGAGTACTCGAGCCCCGAGACGACGAATCCGCGCGACCTCGTCATCTGGGACCGCGCCGGTGAGCGGATCCTGAACCTGTCGCGACAGCGCGCGGAGGCGGTCTCCCCGCCCGAGCAGCGCATCCTGATCTACAAGAACAACACCGACAGCAAGGGCAACTCGTACGGTACGCACGAGAACTACCTGATGGACCGGAAGGTGCCGTTCGCGCGCATCGTGCAGCACATGATGCCGTTCTTCGTGAGCCGGCAGATCTTCACCGGCGCCGGCAAGGTCGGCGCCGAGAACAACGCCGATCCGACCGACTACCAGATCTCGCAGCGCGCCGATTTCCTCGAGACCGAAGTCGGGCTGGAGACGATGCACTCGCGCCCGATCATCAACACGCGCGACGAGCCGCACGCCGACCCAGAGAAGTATCGGCGCCTGCACGTGATCGTCGGCGACGCCAACATGAGCGAGGTCTCCAACTACCTCAAGGTCGGCACGATGGCGATCGTGCTGAGCATGGTCGAGGACGACTTCATCGACCGTGACTTCTCGGTCGACGGGCCCGTGGGCGCCTTCCGCGTGGTGTCGCGCGACCTGACCTGCCGGGAGACGTTCCGGCTCAAGGACGGACGCAGCATCACCGCGGTCGACCTGCAGCGCGAGTTCCTGGCGCTGGCGCATCGCTACTATCGCGACCGCGAGCACGAGCCGTGGGTCCGCGAGGTGCTGGCGCGCTGGGAGAACACGCTCGATCGGCTCGCCGAGGACCCGATGCAGCTCGGGCGCGAGCTCGACTGGGTCATCAAGCGGCAGCTGATCGAGAACTACATGGCCAAGCACGAGCTCGAGTGGAACGACTCGCGGGTGGCGATGATCGATCTGCAGTATCACGACATCCGCCCCGGCCGCGGCCTCTACTACAAGCTCGAGGAGTCCGAGGCGGTCGACCGCATCGCGACCGACGACGAGATCGCGAAGGCCATCTACGATCCGCCCAAGGACACCCGCGCCTACTTCCGCGGCATGTGCCTGCAGCGCTACGCGGACGAGATCGTCTCGGCGAGCTGGGACTCGGTGATCTTCGATCTCAAGGAGGGTCCGCTGAAGAAGATCTTCATGCTGGAGCCCCTGCGGGGCACCGAGGCGCACGTGCGGCAGCTCCTGACCGAGTCGCCGACCGCCGCCGACCTACTGCGCAACATTTCGCGCGCGTCCGGGATGTGACGATGGACGAACGCTGGCGGTCGCTCTTTCACGACTTCTCCAATTCGAGCTTCATCGACGTGTTGCGCCGGGAATCGCCGCACCTCATTCCGGGCGACCAGACGCGGCGGCTCGCCGAGGCCCTCGAGCCGATCCACGGTACGACGGTCCTCTCCGTCCGGTACCGCGACGGCGTGATCATGGCCGGCGATCGCCAGGCGACCGCGGGCTACCAGGTCGCCAGCCGCCACATGGAGAAGATCTTCAAGTCCGACGAGCTCTCCGGCGTCGGCATCGCCGGCGCGGCCGGCCCCGCGATGGAGATGGCCAAGCTCTTCCAGACCGAGCTCGAGCACTACGAGAAGGTCGAGGGCGAAAACCTCTCGCTCGAGGGCAAGGCCAACCGGCTCTCGCAGATGATTCGCATGAACCTGCCGGCGGCGATGCAAGGTCTGGTCGTGGTGCCGATCTTCGCGGGCTTCGACGAGAAGGCCGGCGTGGGCCGGCTGTTCAAGTACGACATCACCGGTGGCCGCTACGAAGAGACCAACTTCGATGCGCAGGGCTCGGGCTCGAAGGACGCGCGCGACTCGCTGAAGAAGCTCTGGAAGCGCGAGATGTCGCGCGACGACGCGCTGCGCGCATCGATCGAGGCGCTGATCGACGCCGCCGACGAGGACGTGGGGACCGGCGGGCCCGACCTCGTGCGCGGTATCTTTCCGACGGTGAAGACGATCACGCGGTCCGGATTCGGTGACGTTCCGGAGGACGAGGTCAAGCGCCTGTGCGAGGCGGTCCTGACCGACCGCTCCCGCAGCGGAAACGGGGCCTGAGCATGCCGCTCCCCTACTACGTGAGCCCCGAGCAGATGATGAAGGACAAGGCGGAGTATGCCCGCAAGGGCATCTCGCGCGGCCGGTCCCTCGTCACGCTCGAGTACGGCGAGGGCATCCTGCTGGTCGCCGAGAACCCGTCCACCTTGCTGCACAAGATCTCCGAGATCTACGATCGCATCGCGTTCGCGGGCGTCGGCAAGTACAACGAGTTCGAGAATCTCCGCATCGCCGGCATCCGCCACGCCGACGTGAAGGGGTACTCCTACAGCCGCGGCGACGTGACGGCCAAGGCGCTGGCCAACGCGTATTCCCAGGCGCTCGGCAACATCTTCACGCAGGACATCAAGCCCTTCGAGGTCGAGGTGCTGGTGGCCGAGGTGGGCGACGCCAACGGCGCGCGCAACGAGATCTATCACATCCTCTACGACGGCACGATCGAGGACGAGCGCAGCTACGCGGCAATGGGCGGCCAGTCCGACGAGATCCGCCGCTTCCTCAAGGATCACCACAAAGACGGGATGCCGCTCAACGAGGCGCTGCAGCTCGGCGTGCGCGCCCTCACGGTCACGCAGAACAAGACGCTGACCGAGAAGGATCTGGAGGTCGCCGTGCTCGACCGGACGAAGGCCCGCCGCAAGTTCCGCCGGATCCCGCTGGAGGCGTTGGGGCAACTCCTGGGCACGGCGAGGTAACCCGTGTTAGTCTTGGGCAGGACGGGCCCATGAAGCGGCGCATCTTCGGCCTCGAGAACGAGTACGGTCTTACCTGCACGCTGAACGGTCAACGTCGTCTATCACCCGACAACGTCGCCCGGTACCTCTTCGAGAAGGTCATCCCCGGCGCCCGCAACGCCAACGTGTTCCTCGAGAACGGCGCCCGGCTCTATCTCGATACGGGGTTCCACCCGGAGTACGCGACGCCCGAGTGCGACGACGTCGCCGAGCTGGTCATCCACGACAAGGCCGGCGAGCGCATCGTCGAAGACCTCCTGCACCAGGCCGAGAAGCGCCTGCGGGAGGACGGGATCTCCGGCAACATCCTGCTTTTCAAGAACAACACCGACTCCGCCGGCAACTCCTACGGCTGCCACGAGAACTACCTCGTCAGCCGCGACGTGTCGTTCCAGCGGCTGGCGGAGGCGCTGATCCCGTTCTTCGTCACCCGGCAGATCTTCGCCGGAGCCGGCAAGGTCCTGCAGACCCCGCGGGGCTTCCACTACTGCCTGTCCCAGCGGGCGCAGCACATCTGCCAGGAGATCTCGGGCGCCACGACGTCGTCGCGCTCCATCATCAACACGCGCGACGAGCCGCACGCCGACGCCGAGCGCTACCGCCGCCTGCACGTGATCGTGGGCGACTCGAACATGTCCGAGGTCGCGACCTATCTGAAGATCGGGACGACCGCGCTCGTGCTGGACATGATCGAGGACGGGTTCTTCGACCGCGATTACTCGCTGCAGTCGCCGGTGCAGGCCATCCGCGACATCTCGCACGACCCGACGCTCCGCGAGGCGATCAAGCTCAAGGACGGGCGCTCGATCACGGCGCTGCAGATGCAGCTTGAGTACCTCGAGTACGCCACCCGGTACGTCGCGTCGATCAACGCCGACGCGACCACCAAGGACGTCCTGGCCCGCTGGACCGACGTGCTCACCAAGCTCGAGTCGGACCCGACGCAGCTCGGCCGAGAGCTCGACTGGGTGATCAAGCGCCAGCTCATCGACAACTTCATGAACCGCCACCGGCTGTCGTGGCGCGATCCGAAGGTGTCGCTGCTCGACCTTCAGTATCACGACATCCGGCCCGACAAGGGCGTCTACTACCGGATGATCGCCAACGATCACGTCGATCGCATCACCGACGACGAGACGATCGAGCAGGCCAAGCACATCCCGCCGCAGACCACGCGGGCGCGCCTGCGCGGCGAGTTCATCCGCCAGGCGAACCTCAAGGGCAAGGACTACCGCGTCGACTGGGTCTACCTGAAGCTCAACGACCCGGAGCGCGAGACCATCCTCTGCAAGGACCCGTTCCAGTCGCACGACGAGCGCGTCGAGCGGCTGATCCGCTCCTTCTAGCTTTCTCGTCGACCGCGGCCCTCGTGGGGGCCGCCAAATCGGGCACAACCGGAAGCCGCTTGGATACCTCTCTGCACCACGGGAGGTAGCGGGCCGCAAAGGTTGACACCGCCTGTTCGGCGATGCTACGCCTGAAGATGCTGAGTTTGCGCCTCCCCGCTCATCCGAGCGGCCTCACAGCGTAAGGAGTCTTCGATGTTCAGCAACCAGAAGGATGCCCAGAAGCCGGGGGCTGCCTCGGCGTCGGCGAACGGGCAGGCCGGAGGCCCGGCGATCCCGCTCCTGTCGGTGGTCGGCGAGCGCGCGCGGATGGAGGGCAAGTTCGACATCGCCGACTCGATCCAGGTCGAGTGCGAGGTCGGCGGCGAGATGACCGTCGGCGGCAAGCTCGTCATCGGCGAGAAAGGCGTGGTCAACGCCAACGTCCAGACGGTCGACGCGATCATCAAGGGCAGCTACCAGGGCAACATGATCGCGACCGGCAACGTCGAGATCACCGATTCGGGCCGCGTCACCGGCAACATCACGACCGACTCGCTGGTGATCTCGAAGGGCGGCTTCTTCAACGGCAATGTCACGAAGATGAACGAGGCTCCCAACGGCCATCGGCCGATCTATCTCATGGATGACGCCCGGACGCCGCAACTGAGCGGACAGAGGTAAACAGCGGACATATGCGGTGGCGCAAGAACAAGCACGCGAACCAGGGCAGCCGCGGCAGCGACCTCACGGCCTTCATCGACGAGGGATCCGAGTTCGAGGGCAAGTACACGTTTCAGGGCACCGTCATGCTGAACGGCAAGTTCAGCGGCGAGATCGTCTCGAGCGACAGCCTCATCATCGGCGAGAAGGGCGTCGTGAATGCCACGGTCCGCGCGGGTGTGGTGCTGATCAATGGTGAGGTCATCGGCAACGTCTTCGCCACCGAGCGCGTCGAGCTGCGCGGCAGCGCGCGCGTCTACGGAGACGTCGAGGCGCCGGTGATCGTCGTCGAGGAAGGTGTGCTGTTCGAGGGCCACTGCAAGAACACGAAGGGCCGGTCGGCGGACCCGATGTCCGCCGACCGTGATCCCGTCGCTCTGAACCGGTAGCGCTCCCCCTTACTCCGGGCCGCTCTTCCCTACTCCAGGGCGCCGATCGCGGCTTCCACGGCCGCGAGCACGGCGCCCTCTTCGCAGAGCGTGAGCGCGGCGTCGAGGTCCGCCTTCAGATAGCGGTCGCGGTCGAGCGGCGCGATCCGCGCGCGCACGGCGGCGCGGGCCGCCGCGCTGCCGCGTCCGGGCGCCAGCGGCGCGCGGAAGTCGAGCGCTTGGGCCGCGAGCAAGAGCTCGATAGCGATGACCCGCCGCGCGAGGCCGACCGCCCGGCGCGCCTTGAGCGCAGAGCCCGCCGCCATCGAGTTGTAGTCCTCTTGCAGACCCGAGGTTGGAATCGACTCCACGCTCGCCGGGACGGCCTGCGTCCTGAGCTCCGAGGCCAGCGCCGCGGCCCCGTACTGCGCGATCATGTAGCCCGAGTGCACACCGCCGTGGGGCGAGAGAAACGGCGGCAGCCCCTCGTTGGTCAGCGGATTCACGAGCCGGTCGATCCGGCGCTCCGAGATCCCGGCCAGCTGGCCAAGGCCGAGGCTCAACGTGTCGAGCGCCAGGCCCAGCACCTCGCCGTGGAAGTTCCCGCCGCTCAGCACCGCGCCCTCGTCGGGAAACAGCAGCGGGTTGTCGGAGACCGACCCGAGCTCGCGCTCGAGGATCGATCGCGCGAACGCGACCGCTTCGCGGCTCGAGCCGTGGACCTGGGGCATGCAGCGCAGGCTGTAGGCATCCTGCACGCGCGTGCAGTCACGATGCGAGGCGATGATCGCGCTGTCGGCCGTGAGCTTTCTGAGATTTGCCGCGGTCGCGAGCTGGCCCGGATGAGGGCGCAGCGCGTGGATCTTCGGGTCGAACGCGGCGTTCGAGCCCATGAGCGCTTCCAGCGACATCGCGCCCGTGACATCGGCCAGGCGCGTGAGCCGGCCGGCATCCAGCACCGCGAGAGCCCCGAGCGCGGCCATGAGATGGGTCCCGTTGAGGAGGGCCAGACCCTCCTTGGTCTCCAGCGCGAGCGGCCTCACCCCGGCGCGTAACAGCGCTTGCGCGGCCGGAAGCTGGCCGTTGCCGTTCCATACCTCGCCCTCGCCGATCAGACAGAGCGCCACGTGGGCGAGCGGCGCCAGGTCGCCGGAAGCGCCGACCGAGCCGAGCTCGGGCACGATCGGATGCACGCGCCGGTTCAGGCACGCGATCACGGTCTCGACCACGACGGGCCTGACGCCTGAGGCCCCGCGAGCCAGCGAGGCGGCGAGCAGCAGCATGATCGCGCGCACCTCGGCCTCCGGCAGCGGCGCGCCCATCCCGCCGGCGTGGCTCAGGACCAGATTGCGCTGGAGCGCGGCGCGCTCGCCGGGCGGAATCACGACGTCCTTGAGCTTTCCCACTCCGGTCGTGATGCCGTAGACCGGCTCGTCGCCGGCTGCGAGCCGCTCGACGAAGGCGCGCGAGGCCGCCAGCCGTCGCGCGGCGCCCGGCGCGACCCGCACCTCCTCGCCGCGGCGGGCGACCGCCTCCACCGCCTCCGGAGTCAGTGGGCCGCCGTCCAGCTCGATCACGTGGCGACCGCCTCGGGCACCTTCCAGCCGTTCGTCAGCTCGCGGATCTTCGCGAGGAGCTCATGCTCGTCCACGGTCACGAGGCGCCCGGATTCGACGACGCGCCGACCGTGTACCCAGACGTCGGTGACGGCTCGGTCCGACATGGCGTACACGACCGACTTCAACAGATCGGTCCGCGGATGCATCGACGCGTCGCCGAGGTCGACCGCGACCAGATCGGCGAGCTGCCCCGGTGCGATCGTGCCCCCGTCGAGCCCGAGGATCGCGGCGCCCGAGCGCGTGCCGAGCTCGAACGCGGTCGCCGCGTCGAGCGCGCCGCCGTCGAGCAGCCGGACGCGCTGCAGGAGCGCCGCCATGCGCATCTCCTCGAAGACCGACAGGCGATTGTTGGTGCAGCCGCCGTCGGTGCCGAGCCCCACCCTGACGCCGGCCTTCCGGAGCTCGGGCAGGCGCGTGATACCGTCGCCCAGGAACATGTTCGAGCTCGGGCAATACGCGAGCGCGGCGCGGCGCGCTCCCATCAGCGCGACCTCGTCCTCGTCGAGCCACACGCAGTGGACGCCGATCATGCGCGGCCCGAGCACGCCCAGGCGATCGAGATACCGGATCGGCGTCGCGCCGTGCTCGCGCAAGGTCCGCTCGCCCTCGTAGCGGCCCTCCGCGACGTGGATGTGAAACCGTGCGGCTTCCGTCTCGGCCAGCTCGAACCCGGCGCGGATCATCGCCGGCGAGGCGCCGTGAGGGCTGTGCGGCGCGGGCTGCACGACCGTCGTCTCGTCGCCGCGGTGCGCGACCATCAGCTCGCGCGTGCGCCGCGTCGCGTCCGCGACCGACTCGCGATAGCGCTCGGGCGCGCCCGCCCAGTCGTACATCGTCCGCGCCAGGACCAGGCGGATCCCGACCGCGCGCGCCGCGGCAATTACCGCCTCGGCGTTCTCGTTGCCCTGATCTTGCAGATAGAAGAAATCGACGCACGTGGTGGCGCCATGCTTGAGCATCTCGGCGAACGCGAACGACGCGCCGAGCGCGATCCCGCTCCGGTTGAGCCGAGCCGAGAACGGATAGAGCACGCGGTCGCGCCAGCCCGCGAAGTCCAGGTCGTCGCCGAGACCGCGCAAAAGCGACTGGAACGTGTGGCAGTGCGCGTTGACGGTGCCGGGCAAAAGCGCCTTGCCGGTGAGGGCAACGTCGGCGGGCTGCGCGCGGCCCGCGGGCTCGATCGCGGCGATCCGGCCGCCGGCCAGGGTCACCGCCTGCCCTGACGAAAAGCCGCGCTCCGGCAGGACCAGGTCGGGGACGAGCCGCGCGCTCACTCCGGCGCCAGCCAGACCGTGTCGAGCTGGTTGTTGAGGAAGTGGCTCGGCGTGATCGTCCAGCCTCGGAGCCGCGCGTTGTGCGGCACGATGCGATGCCACTGGAACGTGAAGATGTAGTGGACCTCGTCGTCCAGGAGTCGTTTCTCGAACTCGCGGATGGCCCGGCGGCGCTCCTCCCGGTCGGTCGCGCGGCTCTGCCGCTGGTAGAGCTCGTCGAGCGTGCGATCGGTGTAGCGGCTGTAGTTCACGTGGCTGACGTCGGCTGACTGGAACTTGAAGAGCGCCAGGTCGGGCTCGACGATGTAGCTGCAGTGGAAGTCGGCCGCGACCTCGAAGTTGCCGCCGCGGATCTCGCTGTAGAGCGTCGCGAGCTCGAGCGTCTCGACCTTCACGTTGAGCCCGATCTGACGCCACTGATCGACGAGCCAGACCGCCAGCGGCTCGTACGGATCGCGGATCGCGCGGTTGCGGAACGTGAACCCGTCGGGCACGCCGGCCTCCTTCAAAAGGCGGCGCGCCTCGGCCCGCGCGGCGGTGATGTCGCGGCCGTAGCCCGCGAGCTTCTCCAGCTCCGCGGGCGGCGTGGCGAACGGCGTGCCGACCCCCTGGACGCCGACGACTTCCTTGAAGATGGAGATCTTCGACAGCGCGGCCGCGCCCTGGTGACGGTCGAGCGCCAAGGCGAGCGCGCGCCGCACGCGACGGTCGTCGAAGGGCTTGCGCTCGTGGTTGAGCGCGAGCGGGTTGCCGCACTCCCACGGGCTCTCCTGCACGCGGATCCGCGGGCCGAGTGCCTGCACCAGGCTGTCGCGGTCGGGGGGCGAGAAGCCGCGGAACTGGATCATGGCCCTGAGCCCGCGGATTGCGGCGATCTGGGCCGACGCCTCGCGGACGAACAGCGCGCGATAGCCGTCGAGGTACGGCTTGCCGCGATCCCAGTAGGCCGGGTTCTTTCGTCCGGTCCAGTGCGAGCCCTTGACGTATTCACCGAATACGAAGGGCCCGGTGCCCATGATGTTCTTCTCGTACCAGCGGATGTCGCGGGCGAGAAGGTCGGCCTTGTAGATCCAGTTGAACGGCGACGCGAGCGAGGGCAGGAACGACGCCGCGGGCCACTTCAGCCTGAACACCACGGTCGACCCATCGGGCGCGTCGATCGACTCGACCATCACGTACTCGCCCTTGCGGTTCGACGCGACGCCGGCAGGTGGGAAGACGATCTTGTCGTGCGAGGCCTTCACGTCGCGCGCGGTCAGCTCGCTGCCATCGTGGAACTTGACGCCGCGGCGGATCTTGAAGGTCCACGTCCGCCCGTTCGGCGCGCCCGACCACGTCTCGGCAAGATCGCCGACGAGCTTGGTGCCGGTGGGATCCTCCGGGTCGACCCGGAGCAAGGTGTTGTAGTGCGGCGCCGCCGGATGGATCAGCGCGAAGCTCTCCTCGCGATGCGCGTCGAACGACGGCGGCTCCGCCGGCACCACGAAGACGAGCTCACCGCCGTAGCGCGGCGTCTCCTGCGCGGTCGCGACCCGCGCCCGGGCGCTCGTAAGCAGCGCGACGATCAAAACGGCAGCCGCGCTCCGCAGCATGGTATGCCTCACGTCGTGATCCCCGGCAGATCGATCCCGTGGCGGCGCGCCGCGGCGATCGCCTCCGGGTAGCCCGCGTCGGCGTGGCGCATGATGCCCGTCCCCGGATCGGTCGTCAGCACGCGCTCGAGCCGCCGCGCGGCGTCCGCCGTCCCGTCGGCGACGACCACCATGCCCGCGTGAATCGAGTAGCCGATGCCGACGCCGCCGCCGTGGTGCACCGAGACCCACGTGGCGCCGGACGCGGTGTTGAGCAGCGCGTTGAGGACCGGCCAGTCGGCGATCGCGTCGGAGCCGTCGCGCATCGACTCGGTCTCGCGGTTCGGCGAGGCGACCGAGCCCGAGTCGAGATGATCGCGCCCGATGACGATCGGCGCCTTCACGACCCCGCGCGCGACCAGATCGTTGAAGAGTTGCCCGGCCCGCGCGCGATCGCCGTAGCCGAGCCAGCAGATGCGGGCCGGCAGGCCCTGAAAGCTCACGCGCTCACGCGCCAGGCGGAGCCAGCGGACGAGCGATTCATTCTCGGGCATTGCCTCGATCAGCGCCCGGTCAGTGGCATAGATGTCCTCCGGATCGCCCGAGAGCGCCACCCACCGGAACGGCCCCTGCCCCTCGCAGAAGAGCGGCCGGATGAACGCGGGCACGAAGCCGGGATAGCTGAAGTCCGAGACGCCGGCATTCTCGGCCTCGCGCCGGAAGTTGTTGCCGTAGTCGAAGAGGATCGCGCCGGACCGCTGGAGCTCGAGCATCGCGCGCATCTGCGCGGCGATCGATTCGTACGCGCGCTTGCGATAGGCCTCGGGATCCCGCGCACGTAAGGATCGCGCCTGCTCCGGCGTGAGCTCGGTCGGCACGTAGCCGTTGATCATGTCGTGGGCAGACGTCTGGTCGGTCACGACGTCGAAGCGCACGCCGCGGCGCGCGAGCTCAGGATGCACCTCGGCCGCGTTGCCGTGGACCGCGATCGAGAGCGGCTCGCGCCGCGCGCGAGCCTCCTCGGCCCACCCGAGCGCCTCGTCGAGCGACGACGCGGCGCGGTCGACGTAGCGCAGGCGCAGCCGCCGTTCGATGCGCTCGCGGTCGACCTCGATGAACAGGCCGACACCGCCGTTGAGGGTGACCGCCAGCGGCTGGGCGCCGCCCATTCCGCCGAGGCCCGCCGACAGCACCAGTCGCCCGGCGAGCGAGCCGCCGAAGTGCTGCCGCGCGCACGCGCCGAACGTCTCGTAGGTGCCCTGCAGAATGCCCTGCGTGCCGATGTAGATCCACGAGCCGGCGGTCATCTGGCCGTACATCGTGAGCCCCATCGCCTCGTATCGCCGGAAGTGCTCCCAGTCGCCCCACTCCGGGACCAGGAGCGAATTGGCGATGAGCACTCGCGGCGCATCGCCGTGCGTCTTGAACACGCCGACCGGCTTGCCCGACTGCACGAGCAGGGTCTCGTCGCTCTCCAGACGCCTGAGCGTCCGCACGATCGTGTGGAACGCCTCCCAGCTGCGCGCCGCCTTGCCCGAGCCGCCGTAGACGACCAGATCCTCCCAGCGCTCGGCGACGTCCGGGTCGAGGTTGTTCATGAGCATCCGGAGCGCCGCCTCCTGCGGCCAACCCTTGCAGCTGAGCTCCGTCCCGCGGGGCGCTCGAACGGGGGTGGCGGGGCGCTCGGTGAGCGAGGCCATCAGGCGTCACTCTATCAGAGGCTCCCTCGAGGAGAGGCTCCCTTGAGTACAATGACCACGCGCCGTATGGCGATCCTCAAGGTCCTGATCGCCGCGCTCGCCTTCGGTCTCAGCGCGCCGCTCTCCAAGCGGCTGCTCGACGTCGTGCCTCCGCTGTTCCTGGCCGGCGTCCTCTACATCGGCGCGGGCGTGTTCCTCGGGCTGGTGCGCCGGTTCTGGCGCAGCCGTCCGGCGACCGGGCGCCCGCTGACCGCGCGCGATCGCTGGGTCCTCGCCGGCGTCGTCCTCACGGGCGGCGTGCTCGCGCCGCCGCTCCTGCTGTGGGGCCTCGCGCGAAGCACGGCCACGACGACAGCGCTCCTGCTCAACCTCGAGGTCGTGTTCACCGTCCTCCTCGCCGGCGTCGTCTTCAAGGAGCATCTCAGCGCGCGCGTCGGCGTCGCCGCAACCCTGATGGCCGTCGGCGGCGTCGTGCTCGGCTGGACGCCGGGCGACTCGGCGATCGCGGCCGGCGCCGTGGCGGTCGCGCTCGCCTGCTTTCTGTGGGCACTCGACAACAACCTGACCGGCCTCATCGCCGAGGCGGACCCGCTGCTGATCGTGGAGGTAAAGGGCCTCACCGCCGGCACCGTCAACGTCCTGCTGGCGCTGGCGACCGGCCAGGCGTGGCCTTCGCCTGCCACGATCGCGCTGGGCCTGGCGCTCGGCGCGATGAGCATCGGCACGAGCCTCGTGCTGTTCATCCTCGCGTTGCGAGAGCTCGGCGCGGCCCGCACCGGTGCCTATTTCGCAACCGCGCCGTTCTTCGGCGCGGCGGGTGGAATCCTCCTGGTCGGCGAGCGGCCGACCGTCGGCCTCGCGGGCGCGACGGCGGTGATGGCGCTCGGCGCCTGGCTCTTGGCTCGCGAGCGACATATGCATCTCCATCACCATCCGAGCGGCACGCATGTTCACGTGCACGTCCGCGACGACCATCACCAACATGCGCACGACGGATGGGAAGGTCCGGAGCCCCACAGCCATCCGCATCCGACCGGCCCGATAGAGCACGAGCACCCGCACACGCCCGACAGCCACCACGATCACGGCCACCGCTGAGGCGGTATACTCGCGGCGCATGGCCCGACTCGGGATCGTTCTAGCTCCGTTCGCGACGTTGCCCGCCGCCGAGTTCATCGCCGTCGCGCGAGAGACCGAGGCCCGCGGCTACCACGCGGCGTGGACCGGGGAGGCCGGCGGCTATGACGCGATCACCTTGATGACGGCGATCGCGACCCACACCGAGCGGCTCCACGTCGGGTCCGCCGTGTTGCCCGTCCAGACGCGCACGCCGGTCGTGCTCGGCCAGAGCGCGGCGACGCTCAACCATCTGGCGCCCGACCGGGTCGTGCTCGGCATCGGGCTCTCGAGCAAGGTGATCGTCGGCGACTGGCACGGGCTCACGTTCGCGCCGTCGTTGCAGCAGATCCGCGAGGCGGTCCAGGTCATCCGGATGGTCGCGTCCGGTGAGCGCGTGAACTTCGAGGGCAAGTTCTACCGGGTGAAGAACTTCCGCCTGGCCGTGCCGCCGCCGCCCAAGCCGGTGCGCGTGGTGCTCGCGGCGCTCGGACCGGAGATGCTCGAGCTCGCCGGCGAGATCGCCGACGGCGTGGTGCTGAACTGGATCCCGCCCGAGACCGTGCCGGACTCGATCACGCATCTGCAGGCCGGGGCGAAGAAGGCCGGCCGCGCACTCGGCGGCGACTTCGAGATCGCGTCGTTCATTCGCACGTGCGTCACCGACAACCCGGCCGCGGCGCGCGAGGCGCTGGCGCGCGACATCACCGGGTACGCCACGGTGGACGCGTACGCGAGCTTCTTTCGCGACGCCGGCTTCGCCGACGAGGTCGACGCGGTCAACGCGGCCTGGCGCGCCGGGGATCGCAGCGGCGCCGTGAAGCAAGTGTCGCCGCGCTTCCTCGACGGGCTCGGCGTCGTCGGACCCGAATCGTTCTGTCGCGAGCGCATCGCGGAGTTCTCGCGGGCCGGGCTGACGCAGCCGGTGATCGTGCCCTTCGCGCCGGGCGCCGGCGGTGACGCGCGCGCCGCGCAGCTCCGCACGCTGCGCGCGTTCCCGTGAGCGGCCCCGCCGGGCTCCGCGTCATCGGCGTCATCCCGGCGCGGCTTCAGTCCACGCGCCTGCCGCGCAAACCGCTGCGCGAGATCGCCGGCAAGCCGCTGATCGTCCACGTCTACGAGGCCGCGCGGCGGGCGCCGGATCTGGCCGACGTGCTGGTCGCGACGGACTCGCAGGACGTCGTCGACGCCTGCGCCAAGCACGGTGCGCCGGCCGTGATGACGTCGTCCGAGCATCGCTCGGGAACCGATCGGATCTGGGAGGTCGCCCAGTCCCGCGCGGCCGACGTCTACGTGAACGTCCAGGGCGATGAGCCGCTGATCACGCCCGATCACATCCGGCTTCTGGTGCGTCCGTTCCGCGAGCGGCCCGACACGCAGGTGAGCACGCTCAAGATTCGACTGACGCCGGACGAGGTCTCCAACCCAAACGTCAACAAGGTCGTCTGCGGCGTCGACGGCAGAGCGCTCTACTTCTCGAAGTACCCGATCCCCTACGACCGCGACGGGATCGGCACGCCGCGCTTCAAGCACGCCGGGCTCTACGCGTATCGCAAGGCCGCGCTCGACGCGTTCCACAGGCTCAGCCCGTCTCAGCTCGAGCTCACGGAGAATCTCGAGCAGCTCAGGTTCCTCGAGAACGGGATCGACATCATCGTGCTGGAGACGACCGAGCCGACCCTTGGCGTCGACACCGAAGCCGACCTGCAGGCCGTCACCGCGCTGATGGCCGAGCGCGCCCGGAAGTCGTAGCGCGGGACGAAGTCGTCCCGTCGCCGGACCGGCGGCGCGCTATCCTGGCGGCATGCTGATGAGGGGCGTTCTTCTGGGCGTCGTCATCCTGGCTTCGACGCTGGCGCCGTCTCATAGCCTAGCCGAGCCGAGCAGCCCCAGCGCCGACCCGGTACGGCAGCCGACGGCTACCCCAACCGCTGAAAGCGAGTACGACCGGGGAATCCGCGCGCGTCTGACCAAGGACTGGACCGCGGCCGTGGAGGCTCAGCGCGCCGCCGTCACGATGCGACCGGCATTCCCCGAAGCGTGGAACGAGCTCGGCTTCGCGCTCCGCAATCAGGGCCGCTATCCCGAATCACTCGACGCGTACGGTGAGGCGCTGAGGCTGCGCCCGAACTACCCGGAGGCGCTCGAGTATCTGGGTGAGGCGTACGTGAAGCTCGGCCGAATGGACGACGCGCGGAAGGTGCTCGACCGGCTGCGTCCGCTCGACCGAGCCAGAGCTCAGGAGCTCGCCGAGGTCATCCAGAAAGGAAAGTAGCCCGGGGCGCGACACCGGGAAGGGGTCGCGGGGCTTCGAGAACCCACTCGCCCGGACCCCTTCCCGGTGTCGCGCCCCCGGCTACCAGACGTTTTTAGAAACGCGACGCGGTCAGCTTCACGTCAGCCTGCGACCACGCCTTTCGGAAGCTCTCGTCCGCCTGCGCGGCCTCGGCCGTCTTTCCTTGCGCGCGCAAGCTTTGCGTGAGGCCGAAGAGCGACCAGCCGTTGCCGGGATTGCGGCGAAGATCCTCGCGGTAGACCTGCTCCGCGTCAGCGGGCTTGTTGGCCTGCAGCAGCACGGCGCCGAGCGCCTGGCGAACCGGGAAGTACCAGGGCGGCGGCTCGGTGAACCAGTGCGAATCCTGCTCGGCCACCGCCGCGCGCAGCAGGCGCTCGGCGGCCGTGAAATCCCCCGCCTTCGCCGCGATCTCGCCCGCCAGCAGATTCGCCGCGAGCTGCAGCACGTTCTTGGTGCGGAAGAAAAACGCGGTGGTTCGCTCGGGCGGCACAGAGTGGAGGATCGCCTCCAGCGCGCGGAGCTCGTTGGCCGCATCGGCCGCCTGGCCCTTGGCGTTGAAGGCCACACCGCGCGCGTAGCGCCACACGCCCGACGTGTAGAGCCACTCGCGCGGCGGCGCCTTTTCGGCGAGCACCTCGTCCCACCGGCCGAAGCGCACGAGCGCCACGATCGGCGCGACGGGCGCCGTCTCCATGTCGGGCATCTCCTTGATCATCTCGGGCGGCGCGTTCGAGGCGAACTCTCGCGCGGCGCGGATGGTCTCGGCGCTCCGCCCCTGCATGGACGCGGACTGCCAGATGAAGTCGATGTTGTGCGGATAGTAGAGCCCGCGATAGATCGGGCTCGGCGTCGCGGTCTTGAAGTACGCGCGATCGGCGTCAGCCGCGACCGCGTTGACGCTCACCGCGTCGGCGTAGCGACCGACGCGCCAGTAGATGTGCGAGGGCATGTGGACCAGGTGGCCCGCGCCGGGCATCAGCGGCCGCAGCCGGTCGGCGGCCGCCTCGGCGCGCCCTGGCTCGCGGCTGGCCTCGACCGCGTGAATGTAGAGATGCAGCGCGCCGGGGTGGTTGGGGTTCTTCGCGATCACGCGCTCGAGCGTGGCCACCAGCTCCTCGGTGCCGGGCTGCGGCGCGCCGTCAGCGGTCCACAGGTTCCAGGGACGAAGGTTCATCATCGAGTCGGCGAAGAACGTTCCGGCCTCGAGGTCATCGGGAAACTGGCGCGCGACCTCGCGCATCGCGTCGGCGTACGCGCGATCGAGCGTCTCGCGCCTGGCCGAGGGATCGGACGAGTGACGCTTCGCGAGCGCCTGGATCATTGCGCGCTCGGCCGGCCGCGCGCCGGCCGAGCGCCGCACCGCCTCCTGCGCGGCCGCCGCCGCCTTCTTCTCGCGGTCGCCGTTCGTCGGGTCGTTGTAGTTGGAGCCCTCGGTGATCGCGATGCCCCAGTAGCACATCGCGCATGCCGGGTCGAGCCGCGCGGCTTCCTTGAACGCCCGCTGCGCCTCGAGGTGGTTGAACGCGTACACCAGGCGGAGACCCTGGTCGAACCAGCGCTGGGTCTCGGCCGAATTCGTCGTGATCCGATAGGAGTAGCTGCCGAGCGTGCTGTAGAGAACCGGGCGCGCGCCGTCGGCGCTCTGCGCGTGCGCTCCATGGGCCGAGCTCGTGCTGCCCTCCTGCCCTTGCCCCGCGCAGCCGGCCGCGACGAAGAGCATGGCGCCGGCCATCAGCTGAGTCGTTCGCATGTGTGCTCCTCTCTCGAATTTGGGTCCAACGATCCTACGCACACACGATGCCAGAGACCCCCGGCGAGAGAATCGCCAATTCGACGCGACGTTGGCGTCAGCCAGGCGCTGCGTGAATGGCGCTCCGCCCGAACGGCTCGGGCGCATTGCCAGTCGAGCCGCTGCTACGGTAGATCCTACGGGCTGCGCTGTAAGCGGTCGGCGAATCCGACCTAACGGCTCAGCGGTAGGCGCAGGGCGGCACGGGTGTCTTGAACGGCGCCTGAGTGAGATGCTCGCCGTGCGGGAACAGGCGAAGCTGGCGCGGCGCGGGCGAGCTCGCGAGTCGTCGGCCGCGGAGCGAGAGAAACCAACCGGCCCGCGTCACGTCGACGCCGGCGGCGCGAAGATCGCCCGACCAGCGGATCACCGCGCGGCGTCTCCCCTCGACCAGCGTGCGCGCGGTGGCGGGGCCGATGCCCGGAACTCGCACGAGGCTTTCATATGGGGCGCGCGAGACCTCGACCGGAAAGCGCTCGGGGTGCGCGAGCGCCCATGCGGTCTTGGGATCGTCGTCGAGCGGCAGATTGCCGTCGTCGGCGAAGACCAGCTCGTCGTAGCCGAAGCCGTACTGGCGCACGAGATGCTCGGCCTGATAGAGGCGCAGCTCTCGGCTTGCCGGCGTCGGCCGCCGGCTCTCGAACGGGGTTCCGACGACCGGCTGGAACGCGCTGAAGTGAGCGTGATGAAGCAGCCGACGTTTCTCGAGCCGCGTGACGACGCCGAGGATCTCGCGGTCCTGCTCGCCGGCCGCTCCGACGACGAACTGCGTGGTTGTGCCGGCGGCGGTGAACTTCGATGGGGCCCGCTCTTGGCGGCGCTCGAGCATGAGACGCCCGGCCCGCTCGAGGTTCGGCAGAAGATCGCCCGTGAAATCCTTCTCGCGAGCGAGCGCGCGCACGTAGTCGCCGCCGGGCGCCTCGAGATTGACGGAGACGCGGCTCGCGAGCGCCACCGCCGTCTCGACCTGGGCGGGCTCGGCGCCCGGAAGGAGCTTCAGATGAATGTACCCCTGGAAGTCTTCACGGCCGCGGAGCAGGTCCACAGCGGCCAGCATGCGGTCGGTCATCTTCGTGGCTCGACCGGGCACCCCGGACGTCAGGAACAGGCCATCGGCCAGCCCGGCCCGATGCGCGTCCATGAACACGCGCGCGACTTCCTCGGGGCTCAGATAGGTCCGGCGCACCTTGCCGCCGCAGAACGTCGGGCAGTAGCCGCACGACAGCGAGCAGGCGTTGGTCTGCATGACCCGCATGAGGCGCGTGGAGCCCTTGCCGGGGTAGCGGACCCTCGTGATCCCGACCGGGTCGCCTGGGCGCATGGACGAGCCCGGAGGGCCGTCCCGGTCGGCGGATTCGGAGAGAACCGTCACCCGAGTCCTGAGATCCACAGCGCCCGATACTATACATAAGACGAGTAGTATCGCAAGGCGCTGCGCTCAGCTCCGACCGGGGCCGTCGCCTCCCACCGCCCTGAGCTCGACCCCTCGCACCTGGACGGGGATCCGGACCCCCTCGGCCGCGAGGCGCGTCAGAACGCGTTTGCGCAGCTCGTGCTGCACGACGAACTGGTCGGTGAACGACTTCACGTGGACCGCCAAGGTGAAGTCCAGAGAGTACTCGCCGAAGCCGGGGATGAGCCGGGCCGAAGGCGCGGGCTCACCGAGCAGGCCGGGCACCTCGTCCACGGCCCGCGTGGACTCGTCCAGCAGGATGCGCTCGACCAGCCCCGGATCGGCGCCGTAGTCGACCGCGATGCGGATGGGCACAGCGAGGCGCGACTCCGGCATGTCGTAGTTCGTGATGGTCGATTCGGCCACGCGCTTGTTGGGAATCGTCACCACGACGTTCTGCAGCATGCGCACGCGAGTGGAGCGCCAGCCGATGTCCACCACGTGCCCCTCGACGTTGTCCGCGACCTTCACGTAGTCGCCGACGCGGATCGGCTTGTCGGCGAGCAGGTGAACGCCGGCGAACAGGTTCGACAGCGTGTCCTGCAGCGCCAGCGCGACCGCGAGGCCGCCCACGCCGAGCGCGGTGAGGATCGGCGCGATCTGGATGCCGAGAGCGCTCAGCAAGACGAGAAGGCCTGTGATGAAGACGACGCCGCGGGCGACCGACTGACCGAGGCCCGTGACCGCGACCCCGAGGGCCCGCCGCTCGCTCGCGGTCTGAACGAGGGTCGTGAAGATATTCGAGACGGTGATCGTCACCGAGAGGATCACCGCGATCTCGAGCAGGACGCTGATCTGGTGCGAGACCCGCGGAGGCAGCTGCTCGGTCTGGCGGGCGACTTCGTTGCCCACCCAGATCCCGAACACGATCGACCAGAGGACGGAAGGCAGTCGGATCGCGCGCGCGAGAGCTCCACGGCCGTCCGGTCCGGACCAGCGCCGCACGAGCATCAACAAGATCGCGCGCAGCAGCAACGCCAGCAGCGAGGCGGCGACGAACGCGAACGTGGGCCACGCGAGCTGCCGCATTGCGGTACATGCTATCGTAGTCGCGTCAATGAGTCAGCGCCGACTCTTCTACGGCTGGGTGGTCGTGTTCGCCGCCGCCACGGTCGTCGCGTTCGGACAGGGTTCGCTCTTCTCGCTCGGCGTCTTCCTGAAGCCGCTCGAGGAATCGATGCACTGGAGCCGAAGCGCCGTCTCGGTGACGGCGCTGATCAACTGGTTGGCGATGGGCATCGGCTCGTTCTTCTGGGGCGGGCTGTCCGACCGGCTCGGAAGCCGCTTCGTCACGATCTCCGGCGGCTTGCTGCTCGGCCTGAGCCTCGTGCTCTCGAGTCAGGCGACCTCGCTCTGGCATCTGCACGCGACGTTCGGCTTCGGCGTCGGCTTCGCCGCCGGCGCGTTCCTCACGCCGCTCTCCGCGACGGCGACCAAATGGTTCACGAGCAACCGCGGGCTGGCGCTTGGGATCATCTCGGCCGGCGGCGGCGCCGGAATGCTGCTGCTCTCCCCGCTGACCCGCTGGGTCACCTCGACCTGGGACTGGCGCGTCGCGATGATCGTGCTTGGCGACCTCGCGTGGCTCGTCGTCATCCCGGTAGCACTTCTGATCAAGAACGCGCCCGCCGAGATGGGCGCCGTCGCACTCGGCGGCGCGGCCACGCGCCAGCGCGAGTTCTCCACCGCCGAAGTCCTGCGCGCGCCGCAGTTCTGGGCGATCGCGCTCACGCACTTCGCCTGCTGCGCCGCGCACGCCGGGCCGATCTTCCACATGGTCACTCACGCGATCGACCAGGGCGTCGCGGCGATGATCGCCGCCACCGTGCTGGGCGTGTCCGGGCTCTCGTCGATCGGCGGCCGCATCGCCTGCGGGATGATCGCCGACCGGTTCGGCGCCAAACCCACGTTGCTGGTCGGGCTCGCGCTCCAGGCCGTCATGGTGTTCTCGTACCTGTTCACTCACGACACGTGGAGCTTCTACGCCGCGGCGGTGCTGTTCGGCATCTCGTACGGCGGCGTGATGCCGCTCTACGCGCTCGTCACGCGCGAGTACTTCGGCGAGAAGGTGATGGGCAGCGCGTACGGCGCGGTGTTCCTGATCTCGACGCTCGGGATGGGCCTCGGCTCCTGGGCCGGCGGGTTCTTCTATGACGCGTTCGGCACCTACGCCTGGCTCTTCATCAGCTCGGCCGCGATCGGGCTGATGGCGATGGTCCTCGCGCTGACCTTCCGGGCGCCACGCCTGGTAGCCGGCGCGCGTCCGGCTACAGCAGGAGCCCGCTAGACCGGTTCGTTGCCGCACCGGCGCCATTGACGGTTGACACCCCTGAGCCGGGGATGGTACTAATTCGTCGCTTTTCCCGGAGGTTAGGCCGCGCCCGGCGTCCGCACTTCTGATCAAGGAGGATCACGCATGGATCTTCAGGGACTCAGTCGCCGACAGTTCATTCGAGTCTCAGGGACCGCAGCGTTGGCCACCGCGGGAATCGAGGGCATCCTGGCCGCGCGGCGCGCGCCGGCGTGGGCGCAGGGAACCAAGCTCCACATCGTTCGCTGGGTCGACTTCATCCCCGAAGCCGACGTCGAGCTGCGCCGGCAGGCGCCGGAGGCCTCGAAGGCCCTCGGCGCGGAAGTCACCTTCGAGTTCATCAACGCCAACGACCTGCAGCCGCGGATCACCGCCGCGATCCAGTCCGGCTCCGGCGCCGACATCATCCAGATGCTGTGGAACTGGCCCCACCTCTACGCGAACGGGCTCGTCGACGTGTCCGACGTGGCCGAGCCCCTCGGCAAGGCGCAGGGCGGCTTCTACGACGTCTTCGACGCCGCCGCGAAGGTCAACGGAAAGTGGCTGGCCGTGCCCCACGCCGTGATCGGCAACGCGGTCGCCTACCGGAAGTCGTGGTTCGGCGACGTCGGCGCGAAGGAGTTCCCGAAGACCTGGGACGAGTATCGCGAGGTCGGCAAGAAGCTGAAAGCGAAGGGCAAGCCAATCGGGCAGGCGCTCGGCCACAGCTTCGGTGATCCGCCGACCTTCGCCTATCCGTTCCTGTGGGACTTCGGCGGCGCCGAGGTCGACGCGAGCGGCAAGAAGGTCGCGATCAACTCCAAGGGCACGCTCGAGTCGGTGAAATTCTTACAATCCTTCTGGAAGGACGCCTGCGACGAGGGCGGCCTGGCCTGGGACGACACCAACAACAACCGCGCCTTCCACGCGGGCGAGGTCTCGGCGACGCTCAACGGCGCGTCGATCTACATCGTCGCGAAGCGGCAGAAGGACAAGATCAAGGACGACAAGGGCGAGCCGCTCTATCAGGACATCGAGCACGCCGCGCTGATGCCCAAGGGCCCGGTTGGCCAGTTCGCGCTCTACGGCGGCCAGCAGCACTCGATCATGAAGTATTCGAAGAACCAGAAGCTCGCGAAGGACTTCCTGAAGTGGCTGCACATGGACGCGAACTACGGCAAGTGGTTCGAGGTCAACGAGGGGTACAGCGTCGGCGCGACCAAGAAGTGGGAAGAGCACCCGATGTGGGCGAAGGTCGACAAGCCGCTTCAGGTCTTCCGTCAGGCAGCCCGCGTGACGCGCGCCTTCGGGCACCCCGGTCCGGCGTCGGCCAAGGCCACCGAGGCCTACACGAAGTACATCATCGTCGACATGTACGCCAAGGCCGTTCAGGGCACGAAGGCCGAAGATGCCGTGAAGTGGGCCGAGGGCGAGCTCAAGAAGATTTACGAAGGTTAAACGACTTCCCCAGGGGGACAGAATGCAGCGACGCACCTTCTTGAAGACGGCCGGTATCGCCGGGATCGTGGCGGCGGGGCGTGCTCCCGCGTTCGCGCAGGGCACCAAGCTCCACATCGTCCGCTGGGTCGATTTCATTCCCGAGGCCGACGTCGAGCTCCGGCGCCAGGCGCCCGAGGCCTCGAAGGCCCTCGGCGCGGAAGTCACCTTCGAGTTCATCAACGCCAACGACCTGCAGCCGCGGATCACCGCCGCGATCCAGTCCGGCTCCGGCGCCGACATCATCCAGATGCTGTGGAACTGGCCGCAGCTCTACGCCAACGCGCTCGTCGATGTCACCGACGTCGCCGAGCCGATCGGTAAGGCGCAGGGCGGCTACTACGACGTCTTCAACGCCAGCGCCAAGGTCGGCGGCAAGTGGCTGGCCGTCCCGCACGGCTGCGGCGGCAACGCCGTCGCCTATCGACGCTCGTGGTTCAACGAGATCGGAGCGAAGGAGTTTCCGAAGACGTGGGACGAGTATCGCGAGGTCGGCAAGAAGCTGAAGGCCAAGGGCAAGCCCATTGGCCAGGCGCTCGGCCACAGCTTCGGCGATCCGCCGGTGTTCTCGTATGCATTCCTGTGGGACTTTGGCGGCGCCGAGGTCGACGCGGGCGGCAAGAAAGTCGCGATCAACTCCAAGGGCACGCTCGAGTCGGTGAAGTTCCTGCAGGCCTTCTGGAAGGACTGCTGCGACGAGGGCGGGCTGGCCTGGGACGACACCAACAACAACCGCGCCTTCCACGCCGGCGAGATCGGCGCCACGCTCAATGGCGCCTCGATCTACATCGTGGCCAAGCGTCAGAAGGACAAGATCAAGGACGAGAAGGGCGAGCCGCTCTATCAGGACATCGACCACGCCGCGCTGATGCCGAAGGGCCCGGCGGGTCAGTTCGCACTGTACCTGCCATTCCAGCACTCGGTCATGAAGTACTCGAAGAACCAGAAGCTCGCCAAGGACTTCCTGAAGTGGCTGCACCAGGACGCGAACTACGGCAAGTGGTTCGAGGTCAACGAGGGCTACAGCGTCGGCGCCGCCAAGAAGTGGGAAGAGCACCCGATGTGGGGGAAGGTCGACAAGCCACTGCAGGTGTTCCGGCAGGCGGCCCGCCTGACCCGCGCCTTCGGACATCCGGGGCCGGCGACCGCCAAGGCCACCGAGGCGTACACGAAGTACGTCATCGTCGACATGTACGCCAAGGCCGTGCAGGGTACGAAGGCCGAGGACGCGGTGAAGTGGGCCGAGGGCGAGCTCAAGAAGATCTACGAAGCGTGATTCACGGAGTCGTCGCGTGAAGAGATCAATCGCTGGAGGTGCCGGGAGCGCCGCGGTGGCGCTCCCGCGCTCCCGCGCCTCTCAGCGCCGGACGTTCGCGAGCCTGCTCGAGAACGAGCGCTTTCTGGCTGTCGTGCTCCTGGCGCCGACGGTGGTGCTGCTGGGTCTGTTCATCGCCTATCCGTTCGCGATGGGCGTGTGGTTCTCGCTGTCGAACATCAGCGTCGGGAATCCGGGGCACTTCGTCGGTCTGCAGAACTTCGTGAAGGCCTGGAATGACTCGATCTTCCGGACCGCGTTCTGGAACACCAGCTTCTATACGTTCTGGGCGACGATCTTCAAGCTCGTGCTCGGTATGTGGCTGGCGCTGCTGCTCAACCGCCACTTCCGCGGCAAGCGCATCGTGCGTGCGTCCATGCTGCTGCCCTTCATCGTGCCCACGGTGCTGTCGACCTTCGCGTGGCGCTGGATGTTCGATCCGACCTTCAGCGTGCTGAACTGGACGCTCTACAAGACCGGCTTCATCGTCACCAAGCTGCCGTTCTTGTCCAACGGCGACTGGGCGCTCTGGTGCGCGATCGCCGTCAACACCTGGCGCGGCATGCCGTTCTTCGCGATCACGCTGCTGGCCGGCCTGCAGACGATCAACACCGACCTGCACGAAGCGGCCTCGCTCGACGGTGCGAACGGCTGGAAGCGGTTCTGGCACGTGACGTGGCCGCTCCTGAAGCCGGTCACGGTGGTCGTGGTCGTCTTCTCGATCATCCAGACCTTCTCGGATTTTCAGCTGATCTACGTCCTGACCGGCGGCGGGCCCGCGAACTCCACGCACCTTCTGGCCACCTACGCCTACCAGATCGGCGTCGCCACCGGCCTCCTGGGCGAGGGCGCGGCGATCTCGCTCTGCATGCTGCCGGTCCTCTTCATCGTCGTGTGGATTCAGCTGCGCTATCTGCGGAGGCTCGAAGGCGCATGACGTCGGGAACCAAACGCAGAGGCACGCGCACCCTCGCGGCGGTGGAAAGCGTTGTCCGCTGCGGTCGAAAGGGTCGTCCGCGGACCGGAGCCACGAGCATCTTCAGCACGCCACCCTCGGTTGGAGCCGACCTGGAGTACTCGGTAAATAGCGCGGCCTGGAGCACTCGATAAATGGTCATCGAGAGACGATGGAAAAAGTGGGTGTACTTCTACATCCCGCTGACCATCTTCGTGATCGGCACCCTGTTTCCCTTCTACTGGATGCTCGTTACCGCGATCCGCCCCGACGCCGAGCTCTACCGCTCGTGGCGCGCGGTGAACAACGCACCGTTCTGGACCCTCCAGCCGACGCTCGAGCATTTCCGCGATCTCATGGCGAAGACCACGTTTCCGCGCTGGCTGTGGAACACATTCTTCATCGCCGTGATCTCGACCTCGATCTCGCTGGCGTGCGGCCTGCTGGCAGGCTACGCGCTGGCGCGGCTCAAATTCCCGATGGCCGGCACCCTCGGCACGTCGATCTTCGTTACATACCTGGTGCCGCCGACCTTGCTGTTCATCCCGCTGGCGGACATCATCCGAGACTTCCAGCTCGGCAACACGCCGTGGGCGCTGATCCTGACCTATCCGACGTTCTTGATCCCGTTCTGCACGTGGCTCCTGATGGGGTACTTCAAGACGATCCCCAAGGAGCTCGAAGAATGCGCGCGCATCGACGGGGCCACGCGCTTCGGCGCGATGGTGCGGATCATCTTCCCGATCGCGGTGCCCGGCATCCTGTCGGCGGGCATCTTCGCGTTCACGCTGTCGTGGAACGAGTTCATCTACGCGTTGATCTTCCTGTCGTCGCCCGAGCGCAAGACCGTTCCGGTCGGCGTCGTGTCAGAGCTGATCCGGGGCGACATCTACTTCTGGGGCCAGCTGATGGCGGGCGCGCTGCTCGGCTCGATCCCGGTGGCCCTCGTCTATTCGTTCTTTGTCGAGTACTATGTCACCGGCCTGACCGGCTCGGTGAAAGGCTAAAAGGAGACGTCCATGGCCCAGGTGATGATGAAGGACCTGAACAAAAAGTATGACGAGGTCCATGCCGTCAAGGACGTGAACCTCCACATCCGGGACAAGGAATTCGTCGTGCTGGTCGGCCCGTCCGGGTGCGGCAAGTCGACCACCCTCAGGATGGTCGCCGGGCTCGAGGAGATCACCGCCGGCGAGATCACGATCGGCGACCGGGTCGTCAACGACCTGCCGCCGAAGGACCGCGACATCGCGATGGTCTTCCAGAATTACGCCCTGTACCCGCACATGACGGTCTACGACAACATGGCGTTCGGCCTCAAGATGCGGAAGTTTCCGAAAACCGAGATCGCCAAGCGGGTCGGCGACGCGGCCGAGATCCTGGGTATCCAGGAATTGCTCAAGCGCAAGCCGCGTCAGCTCTCCGGCGGTCAGCGCCAGCGCGTCGCGGTGGGCCGCGCGATCGTCCGCCACCCGCAGGTGTTCCTCTTCGACGAGCCGCTCTCGAACCTGGACGCCAAGCTCCGCGTGCAGATGCGCGTCGAGCTCAAGCGCCTGCACGAACGTCTGGAGACCACGGCCATCTACGTGACCCACGACCAGGTCGAGGCGATGACGCTCGGCGACCGCGTCGTGGTCATGAAGGACGGCTGGATCCAGCAGGTCGGCGAGCCGCTCGAGCTCTACTCGCGCCCGGCCAACCGGTTCGTGGCCGGCTTCATCGGCTCGCCGTCGATGAATTTCGTCGAGACGACCATCGCCGACGTCAACGGCGGCCTATGGGCCGACACGGCCGGCCTCAGGGTGAAGGTGCCCCCGGCGAGCGCGGCCCGGCTCGGTCCGTACAAGGGCCAAAAGGTGACCCTGGGCATCCGGCCGGAGGACCTGCGCGTCGCAAGCGGGGCCGACTCGGCGGACTACAGCTTCGACACCGTCGTCGAGGTCGTCGAGCCGCTCGGCTCGGAGATCCTGCTCGACCTCAAAGCCGGACCGAACGTCATGGTCGCGCGTGTCGACCCGACCGTTCGCGTGAAGCACCAGGACAAGATGCGGCTGTCGCTACATCCGGAGCGCGTGCACTTCTTCGACAACAAGACCGAGCTGGCGATCTGACCTCCTGACGAGGAGCTCGTTGGGGCGCGCCCGGGACGTCCGGCTCGCGTATCTGCTGCTGGCACCGGCGCTCCTGCTGCTCCTGACGGCGCTCGCCTACCCGGTCGGCTGGGAGGTCTGGACCAGCTTCACGGACCTCTCACCGCTCAACGACCGCCCGACCGCCTTCGTCGGGCTCGACAACTATCAGCGGCTGGCCGCCGACCCCGCCTTCTGGCGCGCGGCGGTCAACACGGTGGCGTACGCGGCGGTCACCAGCGCCTTCAAGCTGGCGGTCGGCCTCGGCCTGGCACTGCTGCTGGCGCGCCCGTTCCGCGGCCGCGCGCTGGTCTTCCTGGCGATCTTCCTGCCCTGGGCGTACCCGGCAAGCGTCAGCGTGATCGGCTGGTACTGGACCTTGAGCCCGCCGATCCCGACCGCGTACAGCGTCTTCATGGGCAACATGAAATACGCGGTGGACGGCCTGCTCGGCGGCGGCGCGTGGGCCTTCCTCAGCGTCACCTTGTTCAACATCTGGCGCGGCAGCTCGTTCATCGGGATCTTCCTGCTGGCCGGGATCAACGCGATCCCGCCGGAGCTGTTCGAGTGCGCGGCGCTCGAGTCGAAGAGCGTCTGGCGGCGCTTCTGGCTCGTGACGGTGCCGCTGCTCAAGCCGTTCCTCGCCCTCGCCGTATTCCTGGCGCTCACGACGGCGTTCGCCGACCTCGCCAACGTATGGATGCTGACCGCCGGGCGCATCGTCTATCCGGTTCTCGGCACGCACGCCTACTGGCTGGCGATCCACAGCGGTCAGTTCGGGCCGGCGTCGGCGCTGTCGCTGACCCTGGCGCCGTTGCTGCTGGCCGTGCTGTTTGTCCTGTTCAGGATGTTCGACCCGCCCGAGCAGGAGCGCGCGTGAGCCCGCGACCGTGGTGGCGTAAGCTCGGCCACGCGGGCCTGCTCGCGATCGCGACGATCTACTGCGTGTTCCCGATCTACTTCATGCTCGTGCAGTCGCTCAAGACGGCGCAGGAGGATGTGTTCGGCAACCCGCTCATCGTGCTGAACCCGACCTTCGAGAATTTCGAGGAGCTGTTCGCGCAGAGCGGCGAGAGCCACGGCTACGTCGGCCGGGCGCTCCGCCGCTCCTATCCCGTGCTCGACTGGTTGGAGAACACGATCATCGTCTTCGCGGGCTCCGTCGTCGTGACCTTGGTCGTGAGCCTCTCGGCAGGCTACGCGCTCGGGCGGCTCAGGCCGCCGGGGTTTCGGTGGTGGCGCCGGATCATCTTCGCCAGCTACGTGATCCCGCACACGATCCTGTTCGTCCCGCTCTATCAGGTCATCATCACGCTCAACCTCGAGAACAACCTGCTGGCGCTGCTGGTCGTCTACCCCACGCTCGCGGTGCCCTTCTGCGTCTGGATCCTGTCCGCGTACTTCCAGAACCTGCCGCGCTCGGTCGAGGAGTCGGCGCTCGTCGAGGGCGCGAGCCGCGTCACCGCGTTCTTTCGCATTCTCTTGCCGATGAGCAAACCCGTGGTCGTAGCCGCCGGGATCTTCGCCCTCGGCACGATCGCGAGCGACTTCACGCTCGCGTCGGTCTTTCTGCTCGACGCCCACAACAAGACGATTCCGGCCGGCCTCGCCACGATGGAAGTGGCCCTCGACGAGCTGCTGGCGGTCGCCGGGATCAACCTGATGGCGGTGCCCGTCGTCCTGATCTGCGCGGTGTTCGCGCGCGGCTACGTGCGCGGATTGACCGCGGCGATGGTCGAAGGCTCCTAGCCCTCGACTCGTCGATGAACGACTCCCGCGTCGCGACGGATCGGCCGCGCGGCAGCAGCCGAGGGTGCGCGTGCAGCTCCGTCACCCACTCGCCCGATTCGCAGCGCTTCGCGCTGCGGGCGGGACGAGGAGGGTCCCACTACGCTGCATGCGCACCCCCGGCTGCCCGCGCGGCCCGTCCGGGCACCGTGGTGCCGGTTCATCAATGATCCGGTACTCGTCCGGGCATGGGACGGTCCCGGTCGGGCGGAGGACCGGTTTCTGGGTTAGGGGTCGGTGGGGCGGAGGCGGATGATGCGGTGGAGGGCGGTCTCGGCGACGTAGATCGCGCCCGAGCGGTCGATGACGATGCCTTGCGGATCGCCGAGGTCGTGGGCCACCGAGGTGACGACGCCGGCCGGAGAGACCCGATAGATCTCGCGAATGTGGAAGCCGGCCGAGACGAACAGGCTGCCGTCGGGTCCGACCGCCATGCTGGTGCGATGGAAGTGGCCCGACGGTAAGCGCGCCAGCCGCCGCAGCTGCCCCTCCGCGGACAGGATCAGCACCTCACCGACGGAGTTCAGGAGCGCGAGCGCGTCGCGCGCGAGCGGAGCGACCGCGATGAACTTGTGAAGCGGCTCGCCGACGACGCGCCGCACGGGCGGACGCGGGAACATCGGCGGGACCAGCTCGAGCCGGCGGGGCGGCGGCACGTCCTCGTCGGGATTGAGCCGGAACACGAGGGGGCCCGTGTAGTCCTCGGCCGCGAGCGCTTCGAGCGCGGGCGGCGCCGGCGATTCCGAGCGCAGCTGGCTCTCGAAGCTCGCATAGTCGAGCACGACCAGCCGGCCCTCGCGATCGAGGGCCAGGCTCGAGCCGCCGAGCAAATGGTTGAGACCCACCGCGAGCGGGCTCAACCGTTTGGCCGCGACCAGCCGGTAGATGCGGTTGCCGTTCTCTTCGCCCAGATAGAGGTCGCCGGACTTCTGATCGACCGCCAGGCTCCCGAGCGCGTTCTTGCGCGGGCCCTCGGCGAACGGAATAACGAGTCGGGGAGCGAGTGAGGCATCGATGGGCGCCGCGGCCGCCGGGTCGAGCCAGTAGATCTCGGCGGCTGAATCGCCGCGCCAGCCGTGGCTCAAGATCACCAATCGCCCCGCGCTGGTGAGCGCCAGCTGCGCCGGGCGCGGCACCGCGGTCGCCACCACCTCGATCGGCGTAATCCGCGACGGCTGCGCATCGCTCGAGCGCGCCGGGAGCCCGATGCACACGAGCCACGCGAGGACGACGAGCCAACTGTACCTTGACAGGTTGCAACGGCTGGTGCTAATTTTCGCCGACAATCGAAAGACGGCAGTGCTCACACATTCTCGCCGGGAGCGTGGCCAATGACGATCAAGATGGTAGTGGCCGTTGGAGCGGTCCTGCTCACTGTCCTGACCGGAACGCCGGCGCGCGCCCAAGACGCCAAGCCCGAGCAGCCGAAGGGCGTCGCCGCGCGGAACCTGTTCACCTCGCTCGGCGGCTTCAGCGCGACCGTCAACGCGCCCGTGCTCGTGACCGGCGCGACGATCACGCTCGAGCCGGGCGGCCAGACCGGGCGCCAGCAGTTCCGGGTTCCGACGTTCGTGTACGTGGTGGACGGCATCCTGACGACGTTCTACGAAGCGGGTCCGGTCGGCATCGCCGGCGCGCAATACCACGCGGCCGGACAAGCCTTCATGGACAACGGCGGTTGGTGGCACAACCACTCCAACAAGACCGACAAGCCGGTGAAGTACATCCTCGTGCATATCGGCTACCCCGGCCGACCCGACCCGATTCAAAAGCCCGACGCCGACTAGCGCACACCGCGAGCCGGCGCGAACGCGCTCCGTTCCGCCGGCTCGTTCTGCTGTCCGCGCGTTACTTCCCCACGCCGCCGGTGATGCCCTGGATGAAGCGATCCAGGAAGAAATTGTAGAGGACCGCGACCGGTAAGCCCACCAGCAGGGCCGCGCCCATCAGCGAGCCCCAGTAGTACACGTCGCCGCGGATCAGCTCGGTCGGGACACCAACCGGCACCGGCTTCTGGTCGCCAGGCGCGACGAAGGCGAGACCGTAGAGGAAGTCCTGCATCGAGAGCGTGAACGCGAAGATCACCGCCGTGAGGACGCCGGGCACGCTCACCGGCAGCACCACGCGCAGGAAGGCGCCGAGGTAACCGCACCCGTCCACGCGCGCCGCTTCCTCCATCTCCATCGGCACGGTCTTGAAGAAACCCATCAGAAGCCACGTCCCGAACGGGATCGTGAAGGTCGGATAGACCACGACCAGCGCCCACCACGAGTCTTGGAGGCCGAGCATCGCGACCACCCGTGACAGCGGAAGAAAGAGAATGATCGGCGGGACCAGGTACGTCATGAACACGGAGATGCCGATGTTCTCGGCGGCCGGCAGCCTGAGCCGCGCCAGCGCGTAGCCCGCCGGCACGGCCGTCACGAGCGTGATGAGGGCGACCCACGCGGCGATCGTCATGGTGTTGATGATCCAGGCGCCGTAGTTCGTCTGGTAGAAGAGGATCTTGAAGTGCTTGAGCGTCGGCGCCAGGTTGAACCAGAACGGGATGTTGTCCATCCGGTACAGGTCCGGGTCCTGCTTGAACGCCGTGATCAGCATCCAGTAGATCGGGAAGACCGCCATGAACACGAAGGGCGTGAGCCCCGCGTAGATCAGGAGATGACGGCGCCGATCCTTCTGTTTCTGGGTCCGGATCTTCTGCTCGAGGACGGTGGCCACGGCTAGTACTCCCGGCGCCGGAGATTTCTCAGGAACAGGAACATCAGCGGCGCCAGCAGCGGCACCAGGAACAGCGCGATGGCCGCGCCGCGACCGAGATTACCGGCCTGGATGCCGATCTGGTACGCGAGCACGGGCAGGATCTTCGACGCGTTGGCCGGACCGCCCTGCGTCAAGAGATAGACCACCGACAGGTCGGACAGCGTGAAGACCGTGTCGAACAGGAACCCGATCATCAGGATCGGGAAGATCATCGGCGCGACCACGTGGCGGAACCGCTGGAAGAACGAGCAGCCGTCGACCTTCGCGGCGTCGAGCACCTCGAGCGGTACCGAGGTGAACCCGGCCAGCAGCACGATCGCCGAGAACGGGAACGTGCGCCACACGTTCACGGCGATGCAAGCCAGCAGCGCCAGCTTGGGATCGCCGAGCCAGATCGGCCAGGAGTCGGTACCGTACTGGCCGATGAGCCCCACCCGGCTCAGCACCCAGTTGATGACGCTGAACTGGGAGTCGTACATCCATTTCCACGCCAGCACGCTGATCGCGATCGGCAGGGTGAACGGAATCACCACGAGGCCGCGGATCAGCTTCTTGCCCGGGAACTCCTGCAACAGGAGAAACGCCAGCGACGTGCCGAGGATGCTCTTGAAGATCGCCGCGACGACGAGAAAGATGACGCTGTTCTGAAGCGCCGTCCAGAACACCTCCATCTCGAGCGCGGCGCGGAAGTTCTCGACGCCGATGAACTTGGCCACCGGATCGCCGACGTTGGCATCGCTGACCGCAAGGTAGAGCGAGAACAGGAACGGCGCGCCGACCAGCAGCAGCACGTAGAGCGCCGCCGGCGCCAGCAGCAGATAGCCGAACGCGAGCCGCCGCGAGGTCTGGCTCCGGAACATGAGCCGCGAGCGCGCCGGGGCTGCGACAGAAACGACGGCGGCCCGGGCCGTCGGCTCCGGGCCGCCACCTTGGAGCGAAGCGGACGTCATGCCCTCTTGTGCTTCGCGAAGATCCGGCGGTACTCCCCCATGCCCCACTTCATGACGTCCTCGATGCTCTGGCCCCGCGCGACCCGCGTGAACATGTCGGGCAGGACGAAGAGGTTGACGACTTCCTGAATGGGCGTGATGAAGGGACCGGGATACCCGTAGAACGCCACGATCGGCGGGAAATCTTGCAGGATCTGCAGCTTCGGATCGCTACCGATCACCGGCATCGGCTTCTTGGCGAGACCGTTCAGGTACGGCATGTTGTACCCGCGGCTCGCGGTCATGCCCTCGCTGAACGTGTCGACCATGTGGGTCAGGAACTCTTTCGCCGCCTGCTGGTTCTTGGAGAACTTCCACACCATCCATACGTTGGCGGCGCACGTGTTCACGCGCTTGCCGTTCGGCCCCGCCGGCTCCATGCCGATGAAGGTGTTCTTGAACACGTCGGGGTTCGTGTCCTCGGTGGTCCGATACGCCGAGATCGCATCGTGGACCCAGCACGCGATGCCGGAGGCGAGATAGCGGTTGTCGGAGGCGTCGTCCCACGAGAAGACTTCGGCGGTCATGCCCTCGTCGAAGAGCGCCTTGGCGAACCTGAGCGCCTCGCGCGTCTCCTTCGAGTCGATCAGGACGTTCTCGCCCGACGGATCGAGCTCGGCGCCGCCGAAGCTGAACAGGATCGAGCGCCAGTTCAGGTTGGCGTCCGCGCACTGCGAGAACTGGATGCCCGTCGGATGGCCCTTCGGCTTCAGCGTGCGGGCCGCGACGCGCGCGAGCTCCCAGGTGTCCGGCGCCTTGAGCCCGTTGGCGTCGAAGAGATCCTTGCGGTAGGTCATCGGCAGCAAGATGTAGAAGAGCGGGATGCCGTACTGGCGTCCCTCGGCCTCGACCAGCGCCTTGGCCGTCGGGATCCAGCCGCCGTGCTTCTTGCCCGCGGCCTCGTAGATGTCGCTCAGATCGGCGAGGCTCTTGTAGTAGAGCCGCGTCAGGATCGACGAGCCGTTCATGATGATGTCGTGGCCCGCGCCCGCCGCGTATTCGGCGGCCATGCGCGCCGGCAGCTCGAGGTGCGGGATGTGGTCCACGCGGATCTTCACGCCGTGCTGATCACCCCACTCCTTTGTCAGCTTGCTGTCGAACCACGTGTCGTAGGCCGGGATGAAGTGGCTCCACTGCAGGATACGAAGCGTCGTGCCTTTGATCTGTGCCGGCGCCTGCTTGGCGTCCAGCATCGTCAACAACGAGCCGCCCGCGACGCCGGCACCGGCCGCCGCGAGGAATTTCCTACGGTTCAGGGTTGACGGCGAGGGCTTGACCGGCTGCGGGTCCGTCATCTGAATCCTCCTTAAGGGTCCTGGCGCCTATAGTGGGTTGGCAGGTGACAACCCTCGTAAAGAATTAAGTTCTTTATGCTGGCTAGCGGCCCGTTGTCAAGTGGTCTCCCGCCCCCCGGTGCTATTCTCGCCGCCATGCGCCGACCGGTCCTGGCCTTGGTCGTCGTTCTGGCCGCGATCGGCGTCTTCACCGGGGGCCTCGCGATGCTCCTGGACACCCCGCGCCCTTCGGCGGGCGCGACGAAGGGGGAGGCGCTCTACCTCGCGCTGTGCGCGACCTGTCACGGGGCGGATGGCAAAGGGTCGTGGCGTGCCGCGCTCTTCCTGGTCAGGCCCGGCGACCTGTCCAATTCGGTGACCATGGCCGGGCGTTCCGATAAGTACCTCTTCGATCTGATCAAGCACGGGGGGGCGCCGATCGGGAGGCCGGGCATGCCGGCGTTCGGCTCGACCTTGACGGACGAGCAGATCGCCGAGGTCGTCCGCTACGCTCGCGGGCTCGCGCGCCCGCGCTGAGTCAGGGAAGCTTCTCGATACGGATCAAAACGAGCTGAGCGTTGACCTGCCGCACGGCGAGCTTCACGCGGTCGCCCGGCTTGGGCGCGATAGGGTCGAGGAGCGTCGGGCTCGCGGAGACCGCCATCAGGTCCATCGCGTTCATGCCGAGCGCAGACACCGCCTCGTGTCGGACCAGGATCATGTCCGCGGCAGGACGCCCGACAACGGTTCCGCGAACTTCGTAGGCCGCAGGGCGAATGACCGTGCCCCAGATGCCGGCGGCGAACGCCGCCAGCAGGACGACGAACAGCAGGACGGCGAGCGGGCGGTGCGAGAGTGACCTAGTATCGAGTCGCGTCGCGCTCCCAGTCGAAGGCTCTGACGTCCGCGTCAGGCCGGAGATCGTCGCCGGTGAGAACCCACTTACCGCCGCAACCTTCGCGCGCGAAGTACGCGGCAGGTCTCGGCGCGGAGCCGAGGCTGATGATCAGGATGAAGATACCGACCGCACCACCGACGCCGCACAGGAGACCTTTGCCGGGAATGTAGAACACGTTGGCAATACCGGCGCCCACGTTGTACGCGGCCGATTCGGCCAGATGAGACTCCTGCTCCGGAATATCCGTCGGCTGCTGCACCATGGGCTGCGGTGCGGGCACGGGCGCGGGCGGCGGCGGAGCCGGCTGCTGGGCCAATGCGAGCGGCGCGAACGGGCCGGTGGCGAGCACGGCAAGGGCGACCACGACGGCGAGGATCCGAGCTCCGGTCTTCGTCAAGGGAACCTCCTCCCTACAGCGTCAGGGAGTCATTGTCAGCCCTCAAGGGGCCGCCACCAACATTTCCGGCAGACTTCGATCATAGCAAACGGTACGCACGGCGCGGAAACTCGACAAACGCTATAATCGGCGGCACATTTTCTCCCAGGGAGGCACGTCACCCATGAAGCTCGTGCGCTTCTCCACCAACGGCCAGACCCCACGGCTCGGCGTCCTCCAGGGCGACCGCATCGCCGATCTACAAGCGAGCCTCGCGGTGTCTTTGACGCGTCGCGGCGTAAGCCGTGCCTCCGAGATTGCCGCGGCCCTCGTTCCGAACAGCACGCGCGCCTTCCTCGAGGGCGGCCCCGTCGCCGAGGAAGCCGTCGCGGGCATCAAGGAATGGGTCACGGTTCCCGCGTCGTCGGCGCGGCTGCACGCGCCGATCACCGATCCCGGCAAGTTCATCTGCATCGGGCTCAACTACCGCGACCACGCCGAGGAAGCCAATCAGCCCATCCCGAAGGAGCCGCCGATCTTCGCGAAGTGGTCGAACGCGATCATCGATCCGAACGAGCCGATCCTGAGACCGCGGGGCTCGAATCAACTCGACTGGGAAGTGGAACTCGGCGTCGTGATCGGAAAGACCGCGCGTTTCGTCAGCAAAGAGAAGGCGCTCGACTACGTCTGGGGCTACACGATCATCAACGACGTGAGCGCGCGCGATTTCCAGTTCATCGGCAGCCAGTGGATGGCCGGCAAGATTCCCGAGACGTTCGCGCCGGTCGGCCCCTACATCGCCGACCGCAGCGACATTCCCGACCCGCACGTGCTCGAGCTGAAGCTCTGGGTCAACGGCAAGCAAATGCAGGGTGGGAACACGAAGACGTTCATCTTCGACGTTCGCTACATCGTGAGCTACCTCTCGGGGCTGATGACGCTCTCGCCCGGCGATCTCATCGCGACCGGCACGCCGCCCGGCGTCGGGTTCGCGCGCAAGCCGCCGGTCTTCTTGCAGCCCGGTGACACGTGCCGGCTCGAGATCACCGGTCTGGGTCAGATCGAGAACCCCGTGAAGGAGGCCTGAGGAGACCGGACGATGCTGGACGTCATCGCGCCGCTCGTCGTCCCGAACACGACGAAGATCGTTCTCCTCTCGTCCGATGGCCTCGGGGGGCTGCCGCGCCCCGAGACGGGACGCTCGGAGCTCGAGACTGCTCACCTGCCGAACCTGTCGCAGCTGGCGAGCGAAGCGGCCTGCGGGCTCATCCGTCATGTCGCGCCCGGCATCACGCCGGGCAGTGGCCCGGGCCATCTCGGGCTGTTCGGCTACGATCCCCTGCACTACCAGGTCGGCCGCGGCGTGCTCGAGGCGCTCGGCATCGAGTTCGACCTGCGCGCGGGCGACGTCGCGGCGCGCGGGAATTTCTGCTCGGTCGACGCGGCCGGCCGCATCACCGATCGACGCGCCGGTCGCCTGGCGACCGAGATCAACCTGAAGCTCACGGAGCGGCTGCGTCGGATCAAGCTGCCCGGCGTCGAAGTGTTCGTCGAATCGGTGAAGGAGCATCGGTTCGTCCTCGTGCTGCGCGCCCGCGCCCGCGGCGGCGCTCGCCTGGCCGCGGGACTGTCGGAGACCGATCCGCAGGCGGTCGGCCAGCCGCCGCTCCCGGTGAAGGCGCTGAACCCGCGCGCGAAGGCGACCGCGGCACTCGTCAACAAGTTCGTGGCCGAGGCCAAGCGCCTGCTCGCCGACGCGGCGCCGGCGAACATGATCCTCCTTCGCGGCTTCGACCAGCTTCCCAAGCTTCCGCGGTTCCCCGAAGTCTTCGGGCTCCGGAGCGCGGCGATCGCCGCGTATCCGATGTACCGCGGCCTCGCCAAGCTGGTCGGCATGGAAGTCTTGAAAACCGGCACCTCGTTCGACGACGAGCTGGCGACCTTGCGCGAGCACTGGGACACGCACGACTTCTTCTTCCTGCACTACAAGGACACGGACAAGGCGGGCGAAGACGGCGACTTCGATGCGAAGGTGCGGGCGCTCGAGCGCCTCGACCGCGCGATCCCGGAGATCCGCGCGCTCAAGCCCGACGTCATGATCGTGTCGGGCGACCATGCCACTCCATCGGTGCTCGCCGGCCACGGTTGGCAGCCGGTGCCGGTGCTGATCTGGAGCCGCTATTGCGGCGCCGATGCGGTCACCGCGTTCACGGAGCGCGCCTGCAGCGCGGGGAGCCTCGGCGTGATGCCCTCCCAGCACCTCATGCCGGTCGTGATGGCCAACGCGCTCAGGCTCACCAAGTTCGGCGCCTGACGGCCAAAATTCACTTGCCCGGAGTCCGGGCGGCGTCATACTCCGTAGTGAGGTAATGCGCGCATCCGGCCGTCGAGACGTCTCGACGGCCGAGGCGCGCTGACCAAGCATGGAAGAGCTCGAGCGCCTCCGGGAATCGATCAAGCAGCTGCTCGTCGAAGGCCGGGACGAGCGGCTCTCCGACCTCGTCGAGGACGCCCACCCCGCCGACGTGTCGCGCGTGATCCGTGAGCTGCCGCGCGACGACCAGGTACGCCTGTTCCGTTTGCTGAGCCCGCAGCACGCGGGCGAGGTACTTGCCGAGCTCGACGATCCGACCTTGCGCGAGCTGGTCGGCTCGCTGCCCGAGGTCGAAGTCTCGCGCGTCCTCGATCGCATGCCGTCTGAGCAGGTCGTCGACGTCGTCGAGGAGCTGTCCAAGGAGCGCGCAGACGAAATCCTCGAGCTCATGGAGGAAGAGAAGTCCGAGGAGGTCCAGGAGCTCCTCGAATATCGCGAGGGCACGGCGGGGCGCCTCATGTCCCCGGAGTTCGTCGCGGTCCGCGAGGACGCGACCGTGGCGGAAGCGATCGAGCACATCCGCAAGGCGGCCTCCGGCGAGGGCGCCTTCTATCTCTACGTCGTGGACGATCACGATCACCTGGTTGGCGTCGTCCCGCTCCACCGGCTCCTGGCTGCCGATGCCGCGACGCCGATCCGCGCGATCCGTACCGACGAGGTCGAGAGCGTGCGGGTCGACACCGACCAGGAAGAGGTCGCCCGGCGGGTCCAGCACTACAACCTGATCCAGATCCCCGTGGTCGACGTCAATCGCCGGCTGCTCGGTACGATCGGCGTCGACAACGTCATCGACGTCATCCGCGAGGAGGCCACGGAGGACATCCAGCGCCTCGGCGGCGCCGGCGGCGACGAGACGGTGCTCGATTCGCCCCGCGCGGTCTTTCCCAAGCGCAACCTGTGGCGGCTGATCAACCTCGGAACGGCCGTCCTGGCGGCGTCGGTCATTGGCCTGTTTGAGTCCTCGATCCAGACCCTGGCCACCCTGGCAGTCTTCATGCCCATCGTGGCCTCGATGGGTGGTATCGCGACCACCCAGACCGCCACCGTGGTCGTGCGGGGCATCGCGCTCGGTGACATGTCCAGCAGCGTGCTGCGGCGCGTGCTGTGGAAGGAGATGTGGCTCGGGTTCACGACTGGGGCGGTCAACGGGCTGGTGATCGCGGCGATCGCCTACCTCTGGAAGGGGCAGCTGCTCCTCTCGCTGATCCTCGCGGTCGCGCTCCTGTTCAACATGCTCATCGCCGCCGTCGTGGGAACCTTGATTCCGATCGCGCTCAAGACCTCGCGCGTCGATCCCGCGATCGCGTCGAGCGTGATTATTACGACCTTCACCGATGTGTTCGGATTCTTTTCGTTTCTCGGGCTGGCGACTCTCCTGATCAGGTTTCTCCTCTAAAGGGCGTCGGGCGGGATATCCGGAAAAGTCCCTTGGCAACGGCGGCCGGCCGTGAGTAAAATACGCCCGGCTCTCGGCTTCGACCGACACACCCCCAAATCGACACCGCCGGAGGGCTCTGAGTGGACGTAGCGTTAGAAAAGAGGCAGGTGGAGCGGGCGTACGAGCTGTTAGCTCCGGTTTACGACTTCGTCTTCGACTGGATCTTCGCTCCGGGCCGCTCCGCCGCAATCCACGAGCTCGCGCTGCAGCGCAGCGACTCGGTGCTCGAGGTGGGTATCGGCACCGGGCTCAACCTGCCGCTCTATCCGTGGTCCTGCCACCTCACGGGCATCGATCTGTCCCAGGAGATGCTCGACAAGGCCGTTGAGCGCGTCCAGAGCCTGGCCATGCCCAATGTGGTCCTCAAGGTCATGGACGCCACGTCGATGGACTTCGGCGAGAACGAGTTCGACAAGGCCGTCGCCACCTACACGATCTCGGCGGTGCCCGATCCGGTCGCGGTGCTGCGGGAGATGCGCCGGGTGGTCAAGCCCGACGGGATCATCGTGATCCTGAACCACTTCAGGAGCCAGCGGCGGGTCACCGGCTGGGCCGAGGATCTGGTGGCTCCGGTCTGCACGCGCCTGGGCTGGAAATCAAACCTCGTGATGGCGCCGCTCCTCGAGCAGGTCGGGCTGGTTCCCGAGTCGGTCACCCACGTCAACATGTTCAAAGGGTGGCGCCTCGTGAAGTGCATCAACCGGAAGTAGCCCGGCTCGCCGCTCTTCTTCTCGCCCTCGTCGTCGTCGCGCCTGTCGCGCGCACCGGATGGTCTGGTCTCCTCGCGGGGGCGTTTCTCGTCGAGTTCCTGACCCACGGACACCCGCCCGCGCTCTCCGCGCTGACGGATCCGCCGGACCGTCGACCACTCGATCTGCCCGGGACGCCGGCCGACCTCTACGCTCGCGCGGGCCTCGTCCGAGGCCGCCCGCTGGTCCTCGTTCACGGGCTTTCCCCGGACGGTAAAGACGATCCGCGGGTGCGGGAGGCGGCGGCGCTCCTGGCCCGAGCCGGGTTCGACGTCGCGGTGCCGACGATCCCCGGCCTCACGCGCGGCCGGCTCGGCCCCGAAGACGTCGAGCCCGTCGTCCGCACGCTGGCCGCGCGCGCCGAGAACACCGTCGTCGTGGGGGTGAGCGTGGGCGCCGGTCCTGCCCTGCTCGCGGCCGCCGACCCGCGCGTTCGCGACCGGGTGAGCGCGGTGCTGAGCCTCGGTGGCTACGCGTCGGCTGGCGAGGTCGTGCGCTTCTGGCTCACAGGAGCCTACTCGTACCAGGGCATCAGTGGCCGCGTCGAGCACGACCCCGAGGTCGTGAAGGCGTTCGTGCGCGCCAGTGCCGACCGCCTCGAGCCTGGCTCCCGTGCCATTCTCGAGGCCGCCGACCCGCAGGCGGTCGAGCGTCTGCTCGACGCGCCTCCCGCGGATCTCCAGCGCTACCTCGAGAGTCTCTCGCCGCTCCGCGTGGCGCCCGCGATCGGCGCGCGCCTGTTCCTGGTTCACGGGCGAGCCGACCGCGCGGTGCCGTACACCGAGAGCCTGAGGCTCGCGGCCGCGCGGCCCGATCGGACGACTTTGGTGCTGGTCGGGCTCGTGGGCCACGTCGAGGGCGCCGGAGGGCGCGGCTGGCAAGAGGTGCGCGACCTGTTCGCGCTGTGGCGCGTGATGTACGCCCTGCTCGGCGTGAGCCGAGGGTGACACGCGTCCAAATTTCTTGGGGAAGCCGGGACCGCCCTGCTAGGCTGCGGGCATGAAAACCAAAATCTTCGCGACCGTCGTGATCATGATCTTCGCCACCGGATGCACCACTACGACGACGGCTCGTCGCCACTTCGACGACATCACCTTGCCCTCGGGAATGGCCTACCAGGCCGACGACTCGGTCGTGATCGAGTCGCCAAATCTGAAAGCGGCGCACCTCGTCTATCGCGGCCGTCTCGAGCCGGACACGCTCGGCGACGCGATGCGCACGCGGCTCGAGGCAAGCGGGTGGCGTCAGGTCTCGCGCACGAACACCATCAAGGATGGGATGCGGCAGGTCTACGAGAAGGACGGCAACGCGATGGAGGTCCACATCAACGAGGGGCTCTGGTACACCTACCTCGTGATCAACGCCTCCGAGGTGACCCAGCAGGCGCCGGTCCAGACCGGCAGCGACACCCCGCCGGCGTCGGTGGCCACGGGCATCGATCCGAAGGCGGTCGGTCAGGCCGGGACGGTGCTGAGCGACGCCACCGGGACGCCGGACGCGCCCCCAGCGGACCGCCCCGCCAAGGAGCCGACGTTCACGCAGCGCGTGAAGGAGTTCTTCACGAACCTCTTCACGTGGTGAGCTGAGGCGCAGCCCTAGCGGCTTAGCCCAGGAAGTCGCGACAGAGCGCCTCCCACATCATCGTCGAGAGCTTGAGGCTCTCGGTGTCCACGCGCTCGTTGTTGCCGTGGAACATCACCGGGTACTCGGTGTACGGGATCCGCAGCGAGTGTAGGCCGAAGCCGTAGGCCGGGATCCCCTTCCAGCGGAAGAACTTCGCATCCGTTCCGCCGGTCGTGATGGCGGGGACCACCGTGCTGTCCGGCATCATCCGCTTGGTCACGCGCCGCATCGCGGCGATCAGCGGCGTGTCGGTCGGCGAGATGCTGCCGCCGCGCCGGCGATCCGACGGCGACTGTACCGTCACCCGCGAGGCGAGCGGTCCCAGCGCCTCCTGGATCATCGCCTCGACCTCGTGCTGCTCGACGCCCGGCAGCGAGCGGATGTCGACGTCGATATCGACGCGATCCGGAATCACGTTCACCTTGGTGCCGCCGTGAGCGATGTTGGGCGAGAACGTGGTGTGCGTGCACGCATGGGCCTCGCGGGCCAGCGCGAGGTTCTCGAGGTCGTTCACGGCGTCGTAGACCCGGTCGGGATCGGTGAGCGCCTCCGCGAGGCCGGGCTCGAGATGCAGCGACTCCACGTAACCACGCCAGGCGTCGAGAATGCGCGCCTTCGGCCGATACTCGGCGAGCCGCTGCACGACCTTTGCGGCCGTCACCAGCGCGTTGTCGGTCTTGAATGGCCGCGAGCCGTGGCCGGGCGTCCCGTGCACGACCAGCCGGCGCCAGTTGCCGCCCTTCTCACCCACCGTCACCTTCAACGTGTGGCCGGCCTTGGTCGGGATCGGCACGCCGCCGCTCTCGGTGATGACGTAGTCGCACTTCACCGCATCGGCGTGATGCTCGACCAGATGACCGGCGCCGAGAAACCCTCCCGCTTCTTCGTCCGCTACCGCGAGGTAGATGAGCGTGCCGCGGGGACGCCAGCCGCTCTTGGCGAGTCGATGCATCGCCACGGCCATCGTGGAGGTGAGGTTCAGCATGTCGATCGCGCCGCGGCCCCAGACGATGCCGTCGACCAGCTCGGCTCCGAATGGATCGCGCTGCCAGCCCGATGGCGTTACGGGCACGACGTCCGTGTGCCCCATCAGCAGCAATGTCGGAGCCTTCGGGTCTCGCCCCTCGATCCGCGTGATGAGGCTCATGCGCCCCGGCTCGGAGGTGTAGCGCTCGCAGGAGAGGCCAGTGCCGGCGAAGAAGTCTTCCAGCGCGGCGACGCTGCGCTCCTCGTGGCCGGAGGCGGCCTCACCGGTGTTGACGCAGCCGTTCTTGATCAGCGTGCGGAGTAGCTCGGTCGCCTGGGTCTCGATCGCGGCTTCTTCGGGCATCTCGACGCCTCCTTGACTGAACGGATGGTAGCAGAAGCGAAAGGGCGGCCGATGTGAGTGCTCAGAGGGATGAGGGGCTCGTCTGCAGCACTCCGATCCGGTCGATCAGCAGCTCGATCGCTTGACCGAATGCCGCTGTTTCGCGGCGACGAAGCTACAGGCTGAGACTCCGCCCGTCGCCGGTCGTCGGCCGCTGGATGCCCCAGCCCGAGAGCTTGGTGAGCACGGTATTCCGATGCACGCCAAGCCTCCGCGCCGCGCGGCTCACGTTCCAGCCCGTGCCCTCGAGCACGCGCAGGATGTACTGGCGCTCGAACTGCTCCATCGCCTCGCGCAGCGGCGGGCCGGTGTCCTCGCCGAGGCGCGAGCCGGTCTCGGGCATCGCCACGTCGAGCGGCACGTCCTGCAGCTGGATCACGGGGGTCCGCGTCAGCACGACCGCGCGATGCAGAACGTTCTCGAGCTCGCGTACGTTGCCAGGCCAGTCGTAGCGCGTGAGCACCTCGAGTGCGCCGACGGACACGCCGCGGACGTCGCGGTTGCACTCGCGCGCGATTTTTCTGACGAAGTGCTCGACCAGCGCCGGGATGTCCTCGCGCCGCTCGCGGAGCGGCGGCACATGAATCGGGACGACGTTGAGCCGGTAGTAGAGATCTTCGCGGAACGCGCGCGCCCGCACGGCGCTCCGGAGATTCACGTTCGTCGCGGCCAGGATGCGCACGTCGACCGGCACCGGCCGCACGCCGCCCAGCCGTTCGATCTCGCGCTCTTGCAGCACGCGCAAGAGCTTCGCCTGCAGGTCGAGCCGCAGGGTGCCGATCTCGTCGAGGAAGACGGTGCCGCCGTGGGCCATCTCGAAGCGGCCGAGCTTCTTTGCATGGGCCCCCGTGAAGGCGCCCTTCTCGTGACCGAACAGCTCGGACTCGACCAGCGCCTCGGGGATTGCCGCCACGTTGACGGCCACGAACGGCTGCGTCCGGCGCTCGCTGCGCGCGTGGATCGCCCGAGCGACCAGCTCCTTGCCGGTGCCGCTCTCGCCGGTGATCAGCACGGTGGTCGGCGTCGAGGCGATCTGCGTGATCAGCTGATAGATGCGCGCCATCTCTGGATGGCGGCCCACCATGCGCTCGAACGATCCCGCGATGCCGCCTGCCTCGGTCGGGCCGCCGGCGAGCGCCGAGCGTAGATAGAGCACCTCGCGCTCGAGCGCGCGCTTGTCGAGTGCGCGCTGGGCCAGCATCAAGATATCGTCAACGTCGAAGGGCTTGGTCAGGTAGTCGTAGGCGCCGCGCTTGAGCGCCTCGACCGCGGTCCGGAGCTCGCGCACGGCGGTCGCGATCACCACCACGGTGGAGGGGTCGGCGGCCTTGATGCGCGGCAGCACGTCGATGCCGGGCTCGCCCGGCATCCGCTGATCGAGCATCACCAGGTCGATCTCGTGCGCCTTCATCACCTCGAGCGCCTCGACGCCGTTGCCCGCTTCCAGGACGTCGCAGGTCTCCTCGAGGATCGCGCGGACCGAGGCGCGCACACCCTCCTCGTCATCGACGACGAGGACTGTGCCGCGGCGCGCGGTCTGCGAGTCCACGCCGGTCACCGCTGGCGCGAGCGTTCCATCGTGAGGTACTGGTTGGCGCCGCTACCGCTGCCGCCCGCGCGGTGAACGTAGATCAGGACGGACTCGCCCGGCTTGAGCGCCGAGAGCGCCTTGAAGAACGTGCCCGGCTCGTCGGCAGGGCGTCGCGAGATCTCCAAGATCACGTCGCCGCGGCGAAGGCCGGCCTTCTCGGCCGGGCTCCCGGGCTGCACTTCGGTGACGAGGAGCCCGCGCGAGACCGGCAGGTCGAGCCGAAGAGCGGCATCGCCCGTGAGCGATTCCACGCTCAAGCCCCACTCGTCGTTGCCCGGCGCCTCGGCCACCATTGGCTCGTCGGCCGGCATCTCGCCGATCTTCACGGTGACCGACACCGGCTTCTTGTCGCGGATCACCGTGAGCTTCATCGTCTGCCCCGGACGAATCGAGGCGATCCGCCGCTGTAGATCGGGCACCTCCTTGATCGGCGTACCGCTGAGGTCGACGACGACGTCGCCGGCCTTCAGGCCCGCGGCCTCGGCCGGGCTTCCCTTCATCACCTCGGCCACCAGCACGCCCTCGCGCTCCTTGACGCCGAAGCTGCCGGCCAGCTGATCGGTCACGTCCTGGATGACGATACCGAGCCAGCCGCGCACGACCTTGCCGCGCGTGATGAGCTGCTGCATCACGTCCTTGGCCTGGTTGATCGGGATCGAGAAGCCGATGCCCTGGCCGGCAGCCACGATTGCCGTGTTGATCCCGATCACCTTGCCGTCGATGTTCAGGAGCGGCCCGCCCGAGTTGCCGGGGTTGATGGAGGCGTCGGTCTGGATGAAGTTGTCGTACTGAGTGACCCCGACCCGCGTGCGGGCCGTGGCCGAGATGATGCCGACCGTCACGGTGCGGTCGAGGCCGAACGGGTTGCCGATCGCGATCGCCCACTGGCCGACCCGCAGGTGATCTGAATCCCCGAGCTCAGCAGTGGGCAGCGGGCGCGGTGCGTCCACCTTGAGCACCGCGATGTCGGTCTTGGGATCGCGGCCCACGAGCTTGGCGGTGAACTTCCGCTGATCGGAGAGACGCACGATGATTTCCTGAGCGTTCTCGATTACGTGGTTGTTCGTCAAGATGTATCCCTTCGGATCCACCACGACACCGGAGCCGGTGGCACGCGCGTCTTCGCGCGGGCGCCGGCGGAAATAGCGATCGAAGAATTCGTCGCCGAAGAATTCCCTGAAGCGCTCGGGCGCTTCCTCGGCCTGGCCCCCCGTGCCTTTCTTCTGGACCGTGCTGACGTGCACGACGGCCGGCGTGACGCGATCGGCGACGGCGCTGAACGCCTCTTCCATCGCGCGCAGGACGCCTTTCGGATCCACCTTCGGCGCAGGGCGTGTCTCGGGCGCGGCGGGACGCTGCTGGGCCCACGCGGGACCGGCGAGGAGCAAGGCGAAGACGAGAAGGATCAGTCGGTTCATCGGGGGCTCGGCCTCCTACTCTACTGGGGGCGGTCCGGCTGCGCCAGAGGGATGAGCGTCAGCTCGAGCACGCGCCTGGTGCGCGCTGTGACTCGGGCGGCGGCGCCGCGGCGGACGCGGCCCACCCACACGATCGCGCCGCCGGCCTCGACGACGGGCACGCGGCCGCGGTCCCAGCGCGGAATCTTGGCTTCAATGAGGAGCGTCTTGAGTCGTCGCTCGGCTCCGCCGAAGGCGACGAAGCGATCGCCGCGTCGGCGCGCCCGGACGATCAGCGGCGCGGCGAGCTCGTCCGCGTCGAAGGCCACCGAGCTCGCATCGCGCGGAATCGCGTATGCGTCGGGCGAGATGAGCCGCGCATCCAGCGCCTGGCCGATCTCCGGCATCTCGGTGCGTCCGGGCAACGTAACGACGCGCTCGATCAGCGCCGGCAGCGGCGCGGATGCGAGCCGCGCGAGCGCGCCGCTGACCTCGACGGTCACGCCGCCCAGCTTGAACGCGCGCCGCGGCGGCGGGACCGCGAGCACGCGCTTGAGGCCGCGGTGCGCCCACGCCCTCAGCGGCGCTCGACTGCCCAGATGCGCCGCGGCCTGGCGCAGGGTCTCGGCGGCGATTGGGCGCGGCAGCCGGCGCAGCGGGTCCAGGCTCACGGTGACCGCGCGATCGCCCCAGACCGCCAGCCGATCGAGCTCCGCCGCGGCGCTCTCGTCGAGCGCGGAGACGGCTTCGCGCGCGAGGGCCGCGACCCGCACGAGCGCCGGCGCGATGTCCGGGTTGTAGGAGTCGGAGAGCAGCGGCAACAGCTCGTGACGGATCCGATTGCGCAAAAACTTGGGATCGCGGTTCGTCGGATCCTCGACCCAGATCAACCCGGCGCGCCGCAGCTCGGCTTCGAGGACCGGTCGGGAGAGCTCGATGAGCGGGCGGATGATCCGCCCGCGAACCGGCGGAATCCCGGCCAGGCCGCGCACGCCGGCGCCCTGCACGAGCCGCATCAGTACGGTCTCGGCCTGATCGTCGGCGGTGTGGCCGAGCGCGATGCGCGCGGCGCCGATGCGGGCGGCGCACGCTTCGAGCGCCGCGTACCGCGCCGATCGCGCCGAAGCTTCCAGTGAGCCGCGGCGATCAACCGTCACGGTCGCGACGTCCACCGCGATGCCCAGACGCGCGCCCAGCGCGTGCACGAAGTCGGCGTCCTTGGCCGAGTCGGCGCGAAGCTGGTGGTCGACGTGAAGGACGTGCAGGCGGAGCCGCCATGCCGTGGCGAGGTTTGCCAGGAGATGGAGCAGCGCGACGGAATCGGCGCCGCCCGAGACGGCGACTAAAACGGTTTCGCCGCCCGCGAGCATCGCGTGGCGGCGAATGGTCCGCTCCACTTGCTCGAGCAGGGACAACCGCCTATCCGCCCTGCAGCCCCACCCAGACCTCGCCGTCCTCGAAATACTCCTTCTTCCATACCGGCACGGTGCGCTTGAGCGTGTCGATCGCGTAGCGGCACGCCTCGAACGCGTCCCCGCGGTGCTCAGCAGAGACGGCGATCAGCACGCTCGCCTCGCCGATCTCGAGCCGCCCGGTTCGGTGCAGCAACGCCACGCGCCGGACGCCCGGCCAGCGCGAGCGCACGGTCTCGCCAATCTCGCGCATCTTGACCTCGGCCATCGCCGCGTGCGCCTCGTACTCGAGGTACTTGACCGGGCGGCCGCCGGTCTGGTTGCGCACGACGCCCGAGAAGATGACGATGCCGCCGGCGCCCGGCTCGTCGACCTCGGCGGCGATCGCGTCGGGCGAGAGGGGCTCGGTCACGACACGGAAGATGTCCTGAGCGGACCCGCCGCTCACGGGCGGAAACAGGCAGAGCTCGTCGTCGGGCTCCAGACGATGATCGGGCTGGACGTAGTCGTGACCGACCGCGAACAACGTGAACGGACGGAACGGCGCGAGCTGGGGATGACGAGCGGCGACCGCCGACCACGCTGACTCGACGGTGCCGCCCTCGGGAAGATCGACTTCGAGTTGTTCGCGTCCGAGCGCCTCTCGGTACCGGGCGAAGAGACGAACCCGGACGCGCACGCTGGAACGCGAGCTTAGAAGCGGTGCGACTGACCGCAGCCGCAGCTCGACTTCACGTTCGGATTCTTGATCGCGAACCCGGCGCCCATCATCTGGTTGTCGACGAAGTCGATCTCGCTACCGGAGAGATAGGGCGCGCTGTGCTTGTCGATGTAGACCTTGATGCCCTGCGCGTCGAACACGTCGTCGTCGGCCGCGGCCTGGTCTTCCCAGCCGAGCTCGTACGACATGCCCGAGCAGCCACCGCCAACTACGCGGATCCGAAGGCCCCATTCGGGCTTGCCTTCTTCGAGGCGAAGCTCGGAGACTTTCTTCGCGGCCGTTTCGGTCATCGTAACCATGCGATCCTCCCGATCTAACAGGCTTTTCCGGATTCGAACCGAATCGAAGTCATCGTATCACATCTGTCCTTACGCCGGGCGGCTGAGCATGCCGCCCTAGGCGTCGGGCGTTAGAGGATGCCCCCCTGTGGCAGGAGCGTCAGCTCCTCGAGGGTGGCGCCCGGCGGAAGTGACGCCATCAGGACGGCGGCCCGCGCGACGTCCGCGGGGCGCAGCATGCGGCTGCGGTCCGGCGAGCCCGGGATCGCATCCCACAGCGGGGTATCGACCGCCCCGGGGACCAGCACACCCACCCGTACCCGCTCCGAGCGCAGCTCCTCGGCGAGAACCCGGCTGAAGCCGACCACCCCGGCCTTGGTCGCCGTATAGACCGCGGCGCCGGGGATGGCACGCTGAGCGGCCACCGACGCGACATTGATGATGGTGCCGCGACGCTGGCGGATCATGATCGGCAGCACCGCGCGACAGGTGACCATCACCGCGCGCAGATTGACAGCCAGCATCCCATCCCAGTCGGCCGGCTTCGTGCCGGACACCGGGCCGAACGAGGCGACTCCCGCCGCCGTGACCAGGATGTCGAGGCGGCCGAGCTCGGCGATGGCCTGCTCCACCATCGCCTCGACCGCCGCGTCCTGGGTGACGTCGGTCGGAATGGCGAGGGCGGCCCCGCCGGTCTCCCGGATCTCAGCGGCCGTCGCGGCCAGCTGCTGTCGCGTCCGGGCCGCCAGCACGACCGTAGCGCCCTCGCGCGCCAGAGCCATGGCGGTGGCGTGGCCGATGCCGCGGCCGGCGCCCGTGACGACCGCGACCTGCCCGAGCAGCGTGCTCAAATCTGGAGCCCCCGGCTCGACTTGATCAGGTCCATGAACTCGGCGCGGGTCTCCGGCCGGTCGCGGAACGAGCCCAGCATGGCCGAGGTGATCGCCTTCGAGTTCTGCTTCTCCACGCCGCGCATCAGCATGCAGAGGTGCACCGCCTCCATCACGACCGCAACGCCTCGCGGCTGCAGGACCTCGTTGATCGTGTTGGCGATCTGCGTCGTGAGACGCTCCTGAACTTGTAAACGGCGGCTGAACATCTCGACCAGGCGCGGGATCTTTGACAAGCCGACGATCTTCCGGCCGGGCAGATATGCGACGTGGCACTTGCCGATGAACGGCAGCAGATGGTGCTCGCACAGCGAGCTGAAGTCGATGTCCTTTACGATCACCATCTCGTCGTAGTCCTCGACGAACATGGCGCCGTTCAGGATCTCTTTGGCGTCCTGATCGTAGCCCGAGGTCAGATAGCGCAGCGCCTTCTCGACGCGGTCGGGCGTCCGCTCGAGCCCTTCACGCTCGACGTCCTCGCCGAGCTCACTCAAGATCTTCGTGATCAGTTTCGCGACCGTTCCGTCTTCGCTCATCGAGCTGCCTCGCCTTCGTACTGGAATCGATTCTTGGCCGTCTCCACGACGGTGACGCGCCGGAGCGCGCCCGCCGGGACGGCCGGCGCCAGCAGGCGCCAGAACGCGCGCGCGAGCCCCTCGCCCGTCGTGACGACACCCGCCAGTGCGGGAACTTCCTCGAGCGTTCGGTGATCGACGTGGTCGAGCACGCGCTCGCGCACGGCGCCGTCGATCAGCCCGAGATCGATCGACATCCCCGTGACCGGGTCGGGCGTGCCGGCGACCGTGACTTCCACGTAGTAGTTGTGGCCGTGGGGCCGAAAGCAGGCGCCGTAGAGCGCCTCGTTGGCTTCGTCCGATCGGCTCGGATCGGCCAGCCGATGGCCCGCGCTGAAGTGATAGACGCGGGTCAGCTCAAGCATCGGGCCCGCGATAATCCACGAACAGGGTCGGATCCTCCCACACGCGAACCTGCCACAGCCGGTCGGCGCCGAGCTTGGGCGCCAGCAGATCCCACACGGTGATCGCCAGGTTCTCCGTGGTGGGCACGCGGCCTCGGAACAACGCATCGGCGTTCAGATCGGCGTGGTCGAAGCGCTCCACGACGGTCTCGCCCACGATCCGCTTGAGCTCGGCCAGGTCGATGACCATGCCGGTCTGCGGGTCGATCGGGCCGCGCACCGTCACGTCGAGCGTGTAATTGTGTCCGTGCGGCACCGTGAGCCGCCCGAAGAACTGCTCGTTCTCTTCGGGGGACCAGCTGTCGACCCAGTAGCGGTGGCCCGCCGAGAACGTGAACCGCCGGGTGCTTGCCGCATGCATGTGGTCAGTCATGGTAACGCCTCGAGGAACTGGCGCGCCACCGGCTCGAGGTCGAACGCCTCGACCCGACGCGCGGCCGCCTCTCCCAGCTCTTCGCGAAGCTTCGTGCTCGTCAACAATGTCTCCAGTGCTGTCGCCAGCTCACCCGGGCTTCGCGGAGTCACGAGGACACCGGTGCTCCGGTCGTCGACGATCTCCGGAACCGCCGCCGCGCGGCACGCGACCACGGGCAACCCGGCCGCCATCGCCTCGGCGAAGACCAGCCCGAACCCTTCCTGGACGGTCGGAAGGCAGAAGCAGTGAGCGCTTACATATTCTACCGCGAGCTTTTGGCGCGTCACCTCGCCGAGCAGGACCACCGAGTCGCCGAGCTCGAGCTCGCGATGCAGGGCACGCAGCCGCGCCGACTCGGGGCCGTCCCCGACGATGCGCACCTGAGCCTCCGGGATTCGCCCGTGCAGGAGCGCGGCGGCCCGCAGCAGGTCGTCCAGACGCTTGCGCGGGTACATCCGCGCGACCGACAACACCGTCGGCCGCGCCGCGCGCACGCCGCCTGCCGCCGCGAAGCGGCGCCGCCAGTCGGCGAGGTCGATCGGCTCCGGAACGACGGCCAGCTTGGCGGGCGGGACGTCGTACACCTCGCGCGCGACCGAGGCCGAGTACCGGCTCGGCACGATCACCCGATCGGCGCGCTTCGTGTTCGATCGTTCCCAGCGCGCCTGCACGGAGAGCAGCGCCCGCACGAGGCCGCGCTCGTTGCGCAGCTCGTCCGCGATGATCCCCTTCAGCATCACGACGAACGGGCCGCGGCGCCGGCGGGCCCACAGAAATCCGTCGAGATCCACGCCGACGGTGACGTCGGCCATGGGCGGCGCCAGCGCGACGCGGGCGTTGTAGAGCCAGCGGTCGAAGGTGTGAAAGCCGGTACGCGCCGTGAGCGGCCGGACCCTGACGCTGTGACCGAGGCGTTCGAGACCGCGCACGAGCCCGTCGATGGCCACGAACGTGCCGCTGCCTTCGGTTGCCGACAGCGGAGTCGACGTGAGGAGCTCGAAGCGCACGGCCCCGCCGCGCTAGCGCTCAGGCCTCACGGCTAGCGCCCCTGGAATTTCGCCGCGCGCTTCTCGAGGAAGGCGCGCGTCCCCTCCTTGTAGTCGTCGCTCTCCGTCGCTTCGACGGCGAGGTCCCTGAGCTTCTTGCGGCGCTCGTCGGTGAGCCCCGCCAGATAGGATTCGACCGTCGCCTTGGCGCCGCGCACCGAGAGCGGCGCGTTGTCGGCAACCTTGCGCAGGTAGTCGTAGGTGTACCCCTCGAGCTCCGCCGCGGGCACCAGGCGCTGGATGAAGCCCATCGCGAGGGCCTCTCGGTCGTCGATCGTGCGCGCCGAGTAAAGGATGTCCTTGGCGTACGCGGGGCCGACCAGATCGACGAGCTGGCCGACCGAGTCCGCCCCGTAGATGATGGACAGGCGCGCGGCCGGAATGCCGAACTTCGAGCCCTCGGCGGCGAAGCGCATGTCGCAGGCCATCGCGACCGCCATCGCGCCGCCCATGCAAAAACCGAAGATCATCGCCACCGTCGGCTTGGTGCACTCGCGGATCGTCGTGTAGGCCGCGCCGGTCTCCGCGTTGTAGCGCGCAGCACTCGCGGCGTCCTTGCGCTGCTCCTTGAACTCCGAGATGTCGGCGCCCGAGGCGAACGCTACGGTGCCCGCGCCGCGATAGACGATCGCGCGCACCGAGTCGGTCTTGTCGAGCTCCTGGGTCACGCGCGTGAGCTCCATCCACATCGCCAGGCTGATCGCGTTGCGCATCGCCGGCCGGTTGATGACGACCGTCGCGATCGGCCCATCGTGCTGCACCAGAATGTCGGTCATGCCTTCTCACCTCGACGAGGTTTGGTCTGCGTCACCACGAGGAAGAAACAGTACCACTTCCGGCGCGCGCGCCGCGTTCCAGCTATACTCACGGCCATGGGCTCCCCAACCGTCGGCGGCGCCGTGGGACGCGTGGTCGAGGATCGAGTGATTCCGGCCGGCGAGCCGTGGGCGCGGGTGCTGACGCGCGGTCAAACCTTGCGGATCGTCGACGTCGAAGGACGCCAGGCCGTCGACTTCCTGTGCTACAACGCCAAGAACCTCGAAGAGCGCTACAACGCGGCCGACACGATGAAGTACGCCAAGACCATCTTCCTGACCCGCGGGCACGGCATCTACTCCGACATGGGCCACCGCCTGTTCACGATCGTCGAGGACACCTGCGGCCGCCACGACACGATCGGCGGCTGCTGCAGCGCCGAGAGCAACGAGCTCCGCTACGGCGTGAAGGACACGCCGAGCTGCCGCGCGAACTTCCTGCGCGCGCTGGCCCCGTTCGGTCTCGGCAAGAAGGACGTGGTCGCCAACCTCAACTTCTTCATGAACGTGCCGGTCGAGCCTGACGGCACAATGGGTATCGTCGACGGGCTGTCCAAGCCGGGCGACCACGTGGACTTGCGCGCCGAGATGGACGTCCTGGCCGTCGTCTCGAACTGCCCGCAGACGCGCAACCCCTGCAACGGCTTCAACCCGACGCCGATCCGGCTGATCGTCACCGATCCGGTCTGAGCGTTCGCATCGTGCGGAGTGAGATGGTGGCGGTGGGAGGAATTGAACCTCCGACACGGGGCTTATGAGACCCCTGCTCTGCCGCTGAGCTACACCGCCGATCCAACGAGGCCGGTCACCGGACGCAGAACCGGATTCTACCGCGGACCCACGAAATCATGCTTTGCTATAATCCGCCCGGACAATTCATCCGAAGGAGTCTTCCCATGCAGTTTCGGCAACACCCGTGGCACGATGACGTCGAGCTGCGTCAGAACGATATGGCCGAAGAAGACGATGCGGACGAGGACGAGCTCGACGCCGACGAAGGCGGCACCGACGAAGACGACGAGGATGACGACGACGACTTCGACGACGACGATGACTTCGAAGACGACGACCTCGACGACGACGATCTTGACGACGACGACCTCGACGATCTGGACGGGGATGCTCCCGACGCCCCGGACGCCGAGGACGATGATGATGACGACGACGGAGACGACTCCGAGGAGGATGACGAAGACGAGTAGCCGGTAGCCCACCACGCGACGAGGAGGCGGCGAGAATGGATGCTTGGCCAGTATTCCTACTACGTTGGTTGCATTTCCTCGCAGGAATTACCTGGATTGGGATGTTGTACTACTTCAACTTCGTACAAGTCCCGTTCTTCGCGGGGGCCGAGGCGCCGGTACGGACCGGCATGATCGCGGGTGGACTCGTCGCCCGAGCGCTCTGGTGGTTCCGGTGGGGCGCGATGATCACCTTCCTGACCGGCTGGCTGTATCTCCTGGACAAGATCTTTCGCCAGTACGGCGGGCTGCAGCAATTCTTCAGCGTGCCCTACGGCTGGGCGATCTTCTTCGGCGGCATCATCGGCAGTCTGATGTGGTTCAACGTGTGGTTCATCATCTGGCCGGCACAGCAGGTCGTCATGGCCTCCACGGCGCGCGTGAAGGAAGGCGGCCAGGCGATCCCCGAAGCGGCGGCCCGCGGCGCGCGTGGCGGCGTCGCCTCCCGCACGAACACCTTGCTGTCGATTCCGATGCTGTTCTTCATGGGCTCCGCGAGCCACCTCCCCTTCTTCATGCCAACGGCGCGCGGGGCGAAGATCGTGATGCTCATCGTATTCGTGATCATCCTCGCGATCGTCGAGGGCAACGCGGTCATGGGGCCCGCGACGCCGGACAAGGCCAGCGCCGGGAAGAAGCTACTCAGCACGGTGAAGGGGACCCTGTGGGCGGGGTTCATCTTGACCGCGATCTTCGTGATCGCGCTCAAGGTCATCTTCAGGGCCTGATCTCGAACACGAAGGCCCGGCGTGCAATGACGCCGGGCCTTCGTTCTTTGCCACCCCGTTCGATCTACGGGCGCAGGTACTCGGCCAGCGCCGAGACCTCCGGTGCCACCGCGGGAATCGGCACCATCACCTTGGTCGGCCGCTTCGGCGCGTAACCAGCCGGGTACGTTCCGTTCAGGACCTTCGCCTCGAGGAGCTCGCGCGAGGAGCCCTTGATCGGCGGCCCCACGGCTCCCGGTTGCGCCGGATCGAGGTTGTGGCACGCGATGCAGTACGCGAGGTAGATCTGGCGCCCACGCTCGGCGCCGGGTGAGAGCCCCGTGTCGGAGCAGCCGCCGAGTGCGACGGCGAAGCTGAGCACCGCCAGCGCGGCACTCCTCACGCGAGGTCGTCCAGGAGACTGCGCTTGGTCTCGTCCGAGAGCACCGTGCGCGCCCGCTCGTTGGGGTGCTCGACGACCAGCGCGACCTCGGCGCGGGCGAACTGCGCGCGCGCGGCCGGCGGCAGCTCGAAGCGGACGAAGTGTACGGCGCTGAGCTTGCCGCGCTCCTCGTCCGAATGGCCGGCCTCGAAGTCGCCGACGATCACGTGAGGGCCGACGGTCAGCTTCACGTAGTCGCGCGTGTCGATGCCGAGGAGCCGGTCGAGCACCGGCTTGATCTCCGAGGCCTCGGCGATCTCGATCATCAAGGTCGCCGCCAGCTCTCCCCGCTTCGGCAAGAGCGCGTTGTAGACCTCGACCTCTTCCGCGATCTTGGACTCGTCCACGATGCGCTCGGCCCTAACCATCTCCTGGATCTGGAACCAAACCGTCGCGCGATTCTCGAAGACGAACGTCAGGTAGCGGCCGACCGATACCCGTCGCGCCTTTTTCAGCTCGACGATCTCGCGCCGCCGCTCCGTGCGGACCTTTTCGTACTCGACGAGATTGAGGATCTCGGACGTTTCCAGCAGCTTCATCGCATCACTCCTCGAGGCCGTAGGCCGCCGCGAGGACCTCGACCGGGTGTTTCGGCTTGCGCCCCGTGCCCTGCTGGATCTGCAACGCGGCCAGTGGGCAGTCGGTGGCGGCGACGGGCCCGCCGGTGCTGACCGCATCGAACAGCGGCTTCGCGAGCTGCATCGACAGCTCGAAATACTCTTTCTTGAACCCCCACGTGCCGTCGACCGCCGAGCACTTCTCGACCACGCCGACCGAGGCGCCGGGAATCGCGCGCAGGACGTCCGCCGACTTGTGGCCGATGTTCTGGGCGCGCAGATGGCAGGGCACGTGGTACGTCACGGCGCCGACCGGCCGAGAAAAGTTCGTGTCGAGCTCGCCCGCGGCGTGAAGCTTCGCCAGGTACTCGAACAGATCGCGCGTGTTGGCCGCGACGAGCTTGGCATCGTCGGAGCCATCGAGCCACGGGTATTCCTGCTTGAGCATGTAGCTGCACGTCGGTCCGGGCACCACGATCTCGCGCCCCTCGCGGACCGCGGCGGCCAGGCTCGCCACGTTCTCTCGGATGAGGACCTTCGCCTGATCCACCGCGCCGCCGTCGAGATACGGCATCCCGCAGCAGCGCTGCGCCGGCAGGCTCACGTCGACGCGGTTGCGCTCGAGCACGCGCACTGCGGCTCGTCCCGTCGCCGTCTCGTAATACTCGACGCTGCACGTCGCGAACAGCGCGACCTTACGCAACGGCGCCGTCGTCGCACCCGCCCGCGCGGGCGGCGCCGTGCGCGCTCGGGACTTGAACCACGAGGAGAACGTCGGGCGCGCGAACTTCGGCAGGTTGCGCAGCTTGTGGATGCCCATCACCGCCTGCATGAACGCGCGGTGCACGCCGAGCTCGTTCATCCAGTTCGAGAGCGGCGCCGTCAGGCTTCCCAGCTTGCCGACGAGATCGGCGTTGCCGAGCGCGCGATCTTGCAGACTCACCCCGCTCTGGCGAGCCTGGGCGGCGCGGGCACGCAGCATGAGCCGGGGGAAGTCGACCTCCCACCGGTGCGGCGGCGTATACGGGCAGTGATTGAAGCAGAGCTTGCACTGGTAGCAGAGATCGACGACTTCCTTGACGTCCGCCGCGGGCAGCTTGTCGACATCGCCATCGACCGCCTCGACATCGATGCGATCGAACAGCACCTTGAACGACGGACACAGCGGCAAACACCGCCGGCACCCGCCGCAAATGTCGTAGACCCTTCGCAGCTCCTTATCAACCGCGCCGAGATCCCAAAACTCCGCCGACTTTATATCCAGCGTCGCCATCAGAATTATCAGCCGCCTACTGATGTGTTTTATCTGTTCGCAGCACTCACGGAAGTGACCGCAACTCTACTGGTGCGCGCCGAACCCTAACCGCGCAAGCCCAAACTGACTCGTGCGACCCAACAGCTCTGGTCAGTCGATCCTAAGTAGAAAGCCGAGGCGTTTAGCTACGCACCGGTTTGCGGCCGAGGGGGGCGCGGGTGGGTTTGTGGGACCCGTTCCCGCCCCGCGGCGCCGAGCGCCGCGCGCCTGGATGGAGCCCAGCCGCCGCGGGCCAGCGGAAGTGGGCCGCGTGGTCCCACGAACCCCACCCGCGCCCCCCTCGGCCGCAAGCCAGTAGTAGCTAAATCGCTTCAGCCGGATCTTTGCCCGCGATCTGCTGCAGCCCCTTGTTGAACCGCCCAGCGTGCGACTTCTCAGCTTTTGCGAGCGTCTCGAACCACTCGGCCAGCTCGTTGAAGCCCTCGGTGCGCGCGGTCTTGGCCATGCCGGGGTACATCTGCGTGTACTCGTACGTCTCGCCCGCGACCGCCGCCTTGAGATTCTTCTCCGTCTTGCCGATCGGCTCGCCGGTCGCCGGGTCGCCGACTTCCTTCAAGAAGTCGAGGTGACCGAAGGCGTGGCCGGTCTCGGCGTCCGCGGTGTCCTTGAACAGCCCCGCGATGTCCGGGAAGCCCTCGATGTCCGCGACGCGCGCGAAGTAGAGATAACGCCGGTTCGCCTGCGACTCGCCGGCGAACGCTTCCTTCAGGTTCTCGAAGCTCTTAGTGCCCTTGAGATTTGCCATGGGTTCTCCTGTGAGAGGTGGGGGAAAGGCGACCGCCGGAGCGACGGCACGCCGCGCAGCGTCCGAAAAACTCCGTTCGGTGATCGAGGACCTCGAAGCCCGTGCGCGCTGCGAGGCGGCGCCGGGTGCCCTGCTCGACGCGCGCCGGCACGTCGAAGATGCGCCGGCACGCCAGACACGTGAAGTGGTCGTGCGGACCGATGTTGCCGTCGAACCGGAGGCCGCCCTCGTCGGCGCGCTCGGCCAGGAACCCCTCGGCGGCCAGCATCCGCAGATTGCGGTAGACCGTCGCCAGGCTCACGCGCGGCAGCCGTCGGCGGACGCGCCGGTACACGAATGCGGCGGTCGGGTGCGCGTCGCTCGCGCGGACGACGTCGAGGATGATCCGGCGGGGTCGCGTCAGGCGCAGCCCTCGGTCGCGCAGAGTGTCGATCACCTTGTTAGTAATCATTATCAATTAGCTCTCGACCCGGAGAGTACACGCGGCCGCGGGCGCGTGTCAAGCGCCGGCCATCTGGCGCGCTCGATGGACTTCCAGTAGACTACCCACCTCAGGAGGACCGTTCGAATGGCTCGGCCCCCCGGGCTTCGGATTCAGGGAGCCCGACAGAACAACCTCAAGAACGTCTCCCTCGAGATTCCGCACGACCGTCTCACCGTCGTGACCGGCGTGTCCGGATCCGGCAAGTCCTCGTTGGCGTTCGACACGCTCTTCGCCGAGGGCCAGTGGCGCTACGTCGAATCGCTGTCCACGTACGCACGGATGTTCCTCGACCGCGTCGACCGTCCCGACGTGGACAAGATCGAGCAGATCCGGCCCGCCGTCGCGCTCGAGCAGAAGAACCCCGTGCGCACGGCGCGCTCCACCGTCGGCACCGCGACCGAGATCTACGACTACCTGCGGCTGCTGTACGCGAAGATCGGCCGCGTGCACTGTCCGAGCTGCGGGGCGCCGGCGGTGTCGCACTCGCCCGAGTCGATCGTGGACGCGCTGCTCGAGGCGCACCCGGGCGCGCGGGCGATGATCACGTTCCGCCTGGCCGTCCCCACCGGCCTGCCGCCCGCGGAGCTCTGGGCGAACCTCACGCGGCGCGGCTTCGCGCGCGTGCGTGTCGACGGCGACGTCCTCGACCTGGCCGCGCCGCCGCCGGCGGATTTCGGCGACCGCAAGGCGATCGCGGTCATCCTCGACCGCGTCGTGCTCGAGACGGCGCATCGCGCCCGTATCGTCGAGTCGGTCGAGTCGGCGCTCCGCGAGGGCGGCGGGCAGCTCGCCGTCGAGGTCATCGGCGGCGCCACGCGCGAATTCGGCGAGGACTTCCGGTGCAGCGCCTGCGGCACCGCACTCGAGCGCCCGCAGCCGCTCCTCTTCTCGTTCAACCATCCGCTCGGCGCGTGCCCGGAGTGCAAGGGCTTCGGCAACGTTCTCAAGTACGACGAGGCGCGCGTGGTGCCGGATCGTACCCTGAGCCTCGCGGGCGGCGCCGTGGAGCCGTGGACGCATCCATCCGGGCGCTGGTACCAGCGCGAGCTGATGAAGGCGGCGCGGCGGCTCAAGGTCGACACCGAGACGCCGTGGGACAAGCTTCCCGCCCAGACGCGCGAGTTCGTTTACGCGGGTGACGGAAATTTCCCGGGCATCCACGGCTTCTTCGAGGAAGTCGAGTCGTACCGCTACAAGCTTCACGTGCGCGTGTTCCTCTCGCGCTACCGCAGTCAGTCCGTCTGCAAGGTCTGCCACGGCGCGCGGCTCAAGCCCGCCGCGCTCGCGGTGCGCGTGGCCGGGCTCACGATCGCCGAGTTCGCGGTGCTCACGGTCGACGCCGCCGCGCGGCTTCTGGGCGATCTCGGCCTCACGGCATGGGAAGCGGTCGTCGCCCGCGAGATCCTGCGCCAGCTCAACGCCAAGCTCACGTTCCTGCTGCGGGTCGGGCTCGGCTATCTCACGCTCTCCCGCCAGACGCGCACGCTGTCGGGCGGCGAGGCCCAGCGCATCAATCTCGCGAACCAGCTCGGGTCGCAGCTGGTCGGCACGCTCTATGTGCTGGACGAGCCGTCCATCGGGCTGCACGCGCGTGATACGGCCCGGCTCACCGATCTCTGCCGCGAGCTCGCGCAGGCCGGCAACACGGTGGTGGTCGTCGAGCACGACCGCGAGTTCATCGGCGCGGCCGATCACATCGTCGAGCTCGGACCGGGTTCGGGCGAGCGCGGCGGCGAGATCGTCTTCAACGGCTCGCAGGCCGAGTTCCAGAAGGCGACGCACTCGCTGACCGCCCGCTACGTCTCGGGCCGCGAGACGATTCCGGTGCCGCCGTTCCGGCGCAGCGGGCGTCGCGTGCTGACGCTCGCCGGAGCGCGCCAGCACAACCTCAAGGACGTCACGCTTCGGGTGCCTCTGCACACCCTGACCGCGGTGTCGGGCGTCTCGGGCTCGGGGAAATCCACCCTGGTGCACGACACGCTCTACCGCGCCGTCGCCCGTGTGTTCAAGACGGAGTTCGCGCCGCCCGGCGCCTACGACACGCTCGCCGGCATCGAATACCTCAAGGGCGTCCGGCTCATCGACCAGGAGCCGATCGGTCGCACGCCGCGCTCGAACCCGATCACCTACGTGAAGGCGTTCGACGAGATCCGCAAGCTGTTCGCGGCGCTGCCGCGGGCCAAGGCGCTCGGGCTCGACTCAGGCGCGTTCTCGTTCAACGTCCAGGGCGGGCGCTGCGAGTCGTGCCAGGGCGACGGCTTTCAAAAGCTCGAAATGTACTTCTTCGAGGATGTCTACGTCGCTTGCCAGGAATGCGAGGGGCGGCGCTACCGGCCCGACGTGCTCGGGGTGAAGCTCCGCAACCGCAGCATCGCCGACGTGCTCCAGATGACGGTCGACGAGGCCGTCGACTTCTTCGCCGCGCAGAGCGGCCTCGCGCGCCGTCTGCAGACCTTGCAATCGGTCGGGCTCGGTTATCTCCGGCTCGGCCAGGCCGCGACGACCTTGTCGGGCGGCGAGGCGCAGCGGCTGAAGATCGCCGCCGAGCTCGGCGCCCGCGCGACCGGGGAGATGCTCTACATCCTCGACGAGCCCACGACCGGCCTGCACCTCGACGACGTCAAGAAGCTCCTGGGCGTGCTGAACCGGCTGGTCGACGCGGGCAACACGGTGCTGGTCGTCGAGCATCACCTCGACGTGATCAAATCGGCGGACTACGTCGTCGACCTGGGCCCCGAGGGCGGCGAGGACGGCGGCGAGATCGTCGCCGAGGGCGCGCCCGAGACGATCGCCCAGACGCCCGGCTCCTATACGGGGAAATTCCTCGCGGAGCTCCTTCCCCGGCCCAACGGCAAGCACCACCATTCCTGAGCGAGACTCCGTGGACCGCGAGACCACCCCGACCCAGCTCTTCGTCGTCGCCCGAAGCCGTCCCGAGCTCTACGAATATTTGAAGTCGCGTCATGCCGGCGACGCAAGCGTCGCAGTCGTCCTCGATCGCCGGCTCGCGACGCGTCGCCGCCGGCCAGTGGCCGCAGCGGCCGAGCGCCGCCGCGCCGACCGGCGGTCACGACCCGAAGTGGACGCGCAGCTCGCGGCGACCGCGCTCGCCGTCGTCGGCGGCCCGGCCGCGCCCCCGAGCGAGGCGCGCGAGTGGATCGACGCGATGCAGCGAGGAGTCCAGGCGGTCCAGGGCGCGCTCGCCAGCAACGACCAGCTCCGGCACGAGGCACTGGCCGCGCGCCTGGACAACGAGCGGCTCCGCGCCGAGATCGACCGGTCCTCCAAAGAGCTGAACGAGCTCGACGCCATCCTCGCGCGCGCGATCGAGCTCGTGAACGATCTCCGCTCCCGCCTGAACCAGGACCCGAGCCGCGCCGCGACACAGTAACCGTCCCGCCGGGCTCGCCCGGCGCCTCCCCGCCGCGCAATGACACGGTCGGCGCCAAAGTGGTAGCATCTCGCGGCCGTCGCTTTTAGATGGCGATGCGCGTCGCGGGCCGTCGCGGGGCTGGGGGCTCCGCCGGCCGAGGGCGCTTCTAGTCAACAGGAGGCTTCCAGAAGATGCTCGTCCAGAGTCGCGGGCTTCGTGACAAGTACTGCATCGTCGGCGTCGGTGAAACCGAGTACTCGCGCGCCTCGGGGCGCACGACGCGCGCCATGGCCGTGGAGGCCATCCGCAAGGCCATTCTCGACGCCGGGCTCAAGGCCGCCGACGTCGACGGCATGCTCGACTACCAGGGCGGCGACTCGACCTTGGCCAACAGCGTCGCGTCCGACCTCGGCATCCGCTTCAACTTCTACATGGACGTGATGGGCGGCGGCTCGTCGACTGAGGCGCTCGTCGGCCTGGCCATGGGCGCGATCGAGGCGGGCATGTGCAACACCGTCGCGATCTACCGCTCGATGAACGGCTACTCCGAGTTCCGGATCGGCGGCACCGGGGCCCGCGCGGCCCAGCCGGTGCGCGGCCTGGACCTCGCCCAGGTGCCGTACGGCATGCGCAGCGCGGGCCAGAACTTCGCGCCGACGTTCATGCGCCACATGTACGAGTACGGCACGACCTCGGAACAGGTCGCCCACGTGCGCGTCGCGCACAGCAAGCACGCCTCGCAGAATCCAAAGGCGCTCATGAAGCAGCGCGTGACGGTGCAGGACGTCGTCAATTCGCGGTGGGTCGTCAAGCCGCTGCACCTGCTCGATTGCTGCCTGGAGACCGACAACGCGACGTGCATCATCGTGACCTCCGCCGAGCGTGCGCGCAATCTCCGACAGCGTCCCGTGCACATCATGGGCGTGGCGGGCCGCGTGTCGAAGCCTCGGCTGGATTTTCACTGGGCGCACGGGCCGATCTCGCGCGTGGCGGGCTACTACGCCAAGGACATCATCTTCCCCCAGGCCGGGCTCGGGCCCGAGGACGTCCACATCACCGGGTCGTACGACGCGTTCACGTTCACGACGATGCTGCAGCTCGAGGAGTACGGCTTCTGCAAGAAGGGCGAGGGCGGAGCCTACGTGTCGAGCGGCATCATCGAGCTCGGCGGCAAGCGGCCGAACAACACCTCGGGCAGCCACCTCTGCGAGGGCTACACGCACGGCATGTCGATGGTGATCGAGAACGTGCGCCAGCTTCGCGGGACGGTCGACGACTACTGTCCGCGCGCCGCTGAGGGTGTGCACACCTACGACTACTCTCCGGGCCACTGCCGCCAGGTGAAGAACGCCGAGATCACGATGAATCTCGGATGGGCGATGCCGGCCACCGGCAGCGCGCTCATCATGCGCCACTGAGCGCGCGCCGCCACCCCAGGGAAGACAAGGAGCTCCGATGCCTCAGCCAGTTCAGTACCGCGGCATGGCGCTGATCGTTCCGGACAACGACAGCGAGTGGAAAGAATTCTACGCGCACGCGCGCGCGCATCGCCTGGTCGTCCGCAAGTGCAAGGCCTGCGGGCTCATGCGCTATCCGCCGACGCACGCCTGCCCCTGGTGCATGGAGCTGGGGTGGACGTGGCACGAAGTGTCGGGGCGCGGCACGATCTATTCGTACGAGATGGTCATGCACGCGATCCAGCCCGGCTTCAAGGAGATCACGCCCTACGCGGTCGTGCTGGTCGAGCTCGACGAGCAGCGCGGTCAGCCCACGCCGGACGAGGCGTTGCGCGTCATCGCCAACCTCGTCAAGGCGGACTTCACGCCCGAGGCCGAGGCCAACGTGCAGATCGGCCGCCGCGTCCGCGTCGCGTTCCAGGACCTCGCGGATCACATGGCGCTACCCCAGTTCACGCTGACCGACGAGCCGCCGGCCGGCCGCGTCTGGAGACTGCCGGAGTGAGATTCGGCCTCGGGCTCTCCGTCCAGCATCTGCCGGAGGACCCGCAGGCCGTCCGCTTCCGCGAGCACGTCGAGCAGGTGCGGCTCGCGCGCGCCGTGGGCTTCAGCTCGGTCTGGGCGAGCCAGCACTATCTGTCTGACCCGTTCACGTACTTCCAGCCGATTCCGACCCTCGCACGGCTCGCCGCCGACGCCCGCGGCATGATTCTCGGAACCGGCGTGCTCTTGCTTCCCCTGCTCCATCCGGTCGACGTCGCCGAGCAGCTGGCGACGCTGGACGTGATCGCGGACGGCCGGCTCGTGTTCGGCGTCGGCCTCGGTTATCGAGACGTGGAGAACCTCGCGTTCGGGCACGATCCCAAGCAGCGCGTCGGCCGCTTCGTGGAGAGCCTGGAAGTAGTCGAACGGCTCTGGCGCGGCGAGCCGGTCGACTACGAGGGCCGGTACTTCACCCTGCGCGGCACGCGAATCTCGATGCGTCCGATGCAGAGCCCGCGGCCGCCGGTGTGGCTGGCCGCGAACGGCGACGGGGGCGTGCGGCGCGCCGCGCGCCTGGGCGACGCGTGGCTGATGAATCCGCACGCCACCCTGGCGACGCTCGAGCGCCAGCTGGCGCTGTTCAAAGCGACGCGGCGCGAGGCCGGCCGCCCGGCCGCCATCGAGACGCCGCTGATCAAGGAATGCTACGTCGCGCCGGACAACGCGACGGCGATCGCCGAGTCGGCGGCCTTCATCGGGCCGAAGTACGCCGCCTATCGACGCTGGGAGCAGGACAAGGCGCTGCCGGCGGGCGAGAGCTTCGACGCTGGCTTCGGCGAGCTCGCGCGCGACCGCTTTATCATCGGTGATCCGGCGCGCGTCGTGGACGAGATCGCGCGCTACCGCGAGCGACTCGGCGTGACGACGATGATCTTCCGCCTGCAGTGGCCGGGAATGGACCAGGAAAAAGTTCTCCGCTCGATCCGGCTGCTCGGCCAGAAAGTCCTGCTGAAGTTCCTGTCGAGCTAGCGCAGGAAGTACACGAAAACCGTGTAAGTCCTGCTCCGAGCCCACCGCGGCCTCGGACACGGCGTGAGCGCCATCCGCCGCTCGCCTCGGCGTTTTTGATTGGTGGCATCGCCCTTGCCTCTCGCCCTGCAGGTAGGAGGCGACGCACGTGAGCCTATCGACGCCGCTCGAAGGTCCGATCACGCTCGTCCTGGCCCTGGCCGTCGGCCTGCTGCTCATGCTCGCCCTGGTCGGCAAGCTGTCGGACCTACGCCTCAAACGCGATGGCGAGGCGGTCGCCGTGAAGGGGCTGATCGCCGACGCGCTCGACCGCGACCCGGAGCTCCTTGGATTGCCGTTCTCGGCCGCGGTGCGGGTCCCGCTCTTGCGAGGCAAGCCCGTCGTCATCCGCATCAGCGGCGAGGTGCCCTCCGACGAGCTCAAGCGTGTCGCGCTCCGTCGCGTGCAACACACCGCCAAGGCCGAGCTGCTCGTCCGCGTGCGGATCCGCTCGCGGATCGGCGTGGCGCCGGCCGCGACGTTGCTCGGAAGAGCGCGATCGCGTTGACGCCCGTTCCTTCACGCCTGCTCCTTTAGCCGCTGACGACAGGGCTGACGCCAGGGCGCGCAACCCCCGATGCGCGCGCGTCGAAACACGCCGATCGAGGTGGTCAATGGCTTGATCAAGCCCTGAACAGCTGACCGGCTCGCCGGGCCCGAGCCAAGCCGCAACCCCTGGAAGTTTCTCTCAATTTTGCTTGGCACCCCGTTTGCCATTTCCTCTCCCGCAGACGGGTCGCATCGACCATTCGAGTCGTGATGGAGGCACCGATGGCGCCGGAGAGCCCAACGGGCGACTACCTCGATTTCGAGCTCAGCATCTGGGCAGAGGGCAGCCGCTACTACGCGCGGGTCACCGACTCCCCGGTCGGCCCGTCGAAGGCGGTTCCCTTGGCCTCGTTCTTCGAGAACCGCGAGCGGCTCGAAACGCTGCTGCTTCGCGTCGAAAACGCGATGCTGCGCGGAGGCGGAAAGGTCCGCGGCCCGCTCTCGATCGAAGAACGAACCCTGCAGGAGTTCGGGCACAACGTCTTCGACATCGTGTTTCGTCAGGCTCAGCCCATCGCGCTGAGCTACGCCCAGAGCCAGGAGAAGGCCGACGAACGCAAGGCCGGCGGGTTGCGGCTGAGCCTGCGTATTCAGGAGCCCGAGGTCGCGCAGCTGCCATGGGAGTACCTGTACGACGCGGCCGAGCGCGAGTGGCTCGGCCTTGCGTACCGATCCCCGATCATTCGCTATCTGGGCGGCGAGCAGGCCGACGAGTCGCTGCTCGTCGAAGGGCCGCTGAACATCCTCGGAATGATCGCGAACCCCGGCGGCGATTGGGAGCGCATCGACGCCGAGCGCGAGCGGCGCATTCTCGATCAGGCCATCGGACCTCACCAGAAGGCCGGCCGCATCAACTTCTCGTGGATCGCGGGCGACACCGAGGAAGACCTGCTCAAGGCGATCAACAAGGGCTCGTGGCACGTGTTCCACTTCATCGGCCACGGCGGCCTCTGGAAGCCACAGCCGGGCGAAACGGCAGAGCCGGAAGGCTTCATCGTGCTGTCGGACGGGCAGGGCGGCGCACGGGAAGTCCGCGCCAGTACCCTCCGGGTTCGGCTGAGCACGCGAACGAACTCGCTGCGCCTGGTCGTCCTGAACTGCTGCGAAGGCGCGCGGGGCACCGCGGACGACGGCCGCGCCAGCCCCGCGGCGGCGCTCGTCCAGTGCGGCATCGCCGCGGTGGTCGCGATGCAGTTCCCGATCAGCGATTCGGCGGCAATCCAGCTCGGCGGAGGCTTCTACGACAAGCTCGCCGACGGCTGGCCGCTCGAGGCGGCGCTCACCTTCGCCCGTCAGATGATCCAGGTGAAGTGCCCGACGGAGTGGGGAATCCCGGCCCTGTTCACGAGCGTCAAGACCGGGCACCTCTTCGGCGGGTTCCGGCCTCTCGCGCCCGATACGGCGCCGCCGGTCGACTCCGACACCGCCAGGGCGCGGGCACGGCTGCGGGAGCTCTTCCGTGTTTGACCCGCAGGCGCTCCACCACCCCTGGTTCGCCGTCGAGTTCCTGCTCGGCCTGGTGCTCGTCGCCGTGCTCGCCGGCGAATGGTTCAACCGGCCGGGCTCGATCCGCAGCCAGACGACCGCCGCGAAGTACCACGCCGGTCTGCTCATCTACCGGTTCGGGCTGGCTCTCGTCTATTGCTCGGCCGCGCTGGCCCTGGCGCCGCACGTGCCGCCCACCGTGGTCGTGGTCGCGATCGTCGCACTCAGGAAAGCGCCGCTGGTGTGGCACTTCGATGTCTGGGCGCGCCAGGGTTTGCATTGGCTGGTCGGCGTGCGCTGCGAAGCGGCCCGCCTCGTCGACACGCTCGTTCGCGCAGAGCTTCACGCCTCCGAGGCCGAGCGCGAGGTGGCGCTCGTGCTGCGCTTGCACGGCTACGATCCCCACGAGGAGACGATTCCGGCCGCCGAGCCGATGCGCCGGCTCTGGCTCAAGGCGGCGGTGGTCTTCCATCAGATCCGCGGCTGGGCCGACGATCCCGGCTACCGGCGCTTCGTGGTGGGCGCCGCGACCGAGTTCGACGTGCTCCGCCAGCGCTTCGACCAGCTCTCGATGAAGGTCGTGCGCGTCTCCGAGACGGTGGATCGGCTCGCGCTGTGGTCCCCGTCTCCGTCGGCGGCGTCGTCCGACGACGAGAACACGGCGCGAGAGATCATCACACGCCTCTACACCGATCTGCGCGAGGACGTCGCGTTCTTCTGGCGGAACACCTGTCTGTTCGTCGCCCACGGCGTTCTCGCGGTGTCGGCCACCGCGGGCGGTCGCCGGCGGCGTCTGGAAGAGATCGGTTTCGCGCTGCCGCCGAAGAACCGTCAGACGTCGAGGGTGCTGGCCTGGGCGTTTGTCACCTACGTCGCGATCTTCGTGGCGTTCAGGGTCGCCCCGCTGCTGCTCGACGAGTCGCACGAATCGCGCCAGCAGATCTGGACCGGTCTGGTGCGAGCGGTCATGATCGCGACGGTTCAGGTGGCCTCGATGATGGTGGCGATCCTGCCAAAGTTCCGGTTCGGATTCGCCAACGAAGATCTCCACGGCCGCGTGTCGCTCTCGTTCGTGCTCGGCGCGGGGCTCACCGCGGCTCTGGTCGCGGTGCCGATCCAGCTCTGGTTCAACCTGCTGATCTATCCGACCCCGACCCGAGCGCTCGGATCGTTCACCACCAGCTATCCGTGGCTGCTCATGCCCTTCGTCACCGCCGCGACGTTCGCCTACCTCGTTCAGGACAGCCGGTGGTCCCGCCTGGCATCCCGAGCCCGCCGCCGTCTGGCCGACGGTCTCGTGTTCGCCGCGGCGACGGTGTCGGCAACGCTCGCGACGCACTGGATGCTGCAGCATCTCGAGGCGAACAGCGGGCGGGCTCTGCTACCGCGGATCGCGGTGGCCGTCGCCATCGGTCTCACGATCGGCGCGATGGTACCCGCGGAGTGCCGGCGCCGCTATCTCGACGTACGACCGACTCGTCCCCGCCTCCGCGAGACGACCGCTCCAAGCGGACCGCTCGCGGCGGCGCGACCCTAGGAGGCTCTCATGCCGTTCTATCTGCACCAGTGGGTGTACAAGGACGCCACGGTCCGCGACATGGTCGTCCAGCCCCAGAATCGGGAGGACATCGTGCGTGTAGCCTCGGAGGCCTTCAAGGGCCGCCTGCTCCACTTCTATCTGAGCTTCGGCGAGTACGACGGCGTTTGCATCTCCGAGTTCCCGGACAACCAGACCGCGATGGCCTTTCTGATGCTCGTTCTCGGTCAAGGCGCGGTCGAGCGCATCAAGACGACGGCGCTCATGTCCCCGGAGGAGGCGCGCGGCGCGATGGAACAAGCGCACGAGGTTCTGACCCGCAGCTGAGACCGGGGCTGACCCCGGTCAGGAGGGACCATTTTGATGTCGCGTCAACCGATGCCCGATGTGATCGTGCTCTTGCCCGGTATTCTCGGCAGCGTCCTCACGAAGGACGGCAAGGATGTCTGGGGCCCTTCCGCCGGCGCCGTGCTCGGCGGCCTCATGAGCCTGGGCGGCAACGTCAAGGCCCTGGCGCTCGACGGCGACGATCCGACCGTCGACGATCTCGGCGACGGCGTCGCCGCGACCCGGCTCGCGCCCGACGTGCACCTCATCCCCTACGTGTGGAAGATCGACGGCTACTCGAAGGTCCAGGCGGCGATCACGCAATTCTTCGAGGTCCGCGAGGGGCAGAACTATTTCACGTTTCCCTACGACTGGCGCCGCGACAATCGCGTGGCGGCGCGGAAGCTCGCCGCCCAGAGCCAGCGCTGGCTCGCCGACTGGCGGCAGAGCTCGGGCAACGCCGACGCCAAGCTCATCCTGATCGCTCACTCGATGGGCGGCCTCGTCTGCCGCTACTTCATCGAGGTGCTCGGCGGCTGGCGCGACACGAGGGCGCTCCTGACGTTCGGCACGCCGTACCGCGGATCGCTCAATGCGCTGCAGACCCTGGTCGAGGGCGTCCGGAAGGGCCCGTTCGGCGTGGTGGACCTCTCGGCATTCGTCCGGTCGCTGACGTCGATGTATCAGCTGCTCCCGATCTATCCGTGCTACGACCACGGCACGGGACGGCTCGAGCGCATCGGAGAAACCTCGGGCATCCCGAACGTGGACGCCGAGCGCGCGCGAGCGGCGCTCGCGTTCCACCGCGAGATCCGCGATGCGGTGACTCGAAACGTGCAGGACGCGACCGATTCGACCGAGCGCTATCGCATCAGCCCGATCATCGGGATCGAGCAGCCGACGCTTCAATCCGCGCGCAACGGCGCGTCGAAGGTCGAGTTTCTGGCAAGCCACGACGGGCGCGACGACCGCGGGGACGGCACCGTGCCTCGCGTTTCGGCCACGCCGCTCGAGCTCGGCGCCGACGGCGCGATGTACGCCGGCGATCGCCACGCCTCGCTCCAGAACGCCGACCCGGTGCTGATCCAGCTGAAGGGCTTCCTCACGAATCTGTATCTGCCGCTGGGCCAGTTCAGGGCCCCGCTGCCGACTCGCGCGCAGCTCGGCCTCGATGTCGAAGACGCCTACTGGAGCGACCAGGACGTGACGTTCACGGTCAGGTCGTCGCGCGCCGGCAACCAGCCGATCCGCGCCGTCGTCGAGAACTGCGCCGACGGCGAACGCCGGGGCGCAGCGAGCCTGGTGATCGGATCGAATGGGCCGGCCAGTACCCGGCTCAAGCCTCTCGAGCCCGGCGTGTATCGACTGCGCGTGTCGGGGGACGACACGGTCGATCCGGTCTCGGACGTGTTCACCGTGTTCGATCGCGCGACCGCGTGAGGGAGGGCACATGGCGCTGATCCGCTGGTGGCCCACACCGTCGATCATCCTCGTCGACGTCCGTCAGAGCCTGGGCGACATCGTCGCGCTCGGCGTCGCCGCGCCGGGACGCTGGATCGTCCTCGAGCGGCACGAGCCGTGGCGACCTCAACCGTACTTCTACGCGTTCGTGCTCGACGAGCTCCAGGATGTTCTGCGGCGGCGGCCGCAGGCGCGAACGCTCACGGCGCTCGAGGCGCTCGACCTGCACGAGACCGGTGAGAGTCGGGTGGTGCCCGCCGGCACGATGTCGACCGACGAGCCGGCCCCGACCGACCCGGCGTATCCATCGGCGGCACGCGTGGTATCGCTCGCGCTCAGCGGGCGGCCGGTCGAGATCGGTCAGCTCTTCGAAGGCCACCGAGGCCGCCGAGCCGCTCCGCCCGCCGCCGCGGCGGAGCCCGAGCCCATGTTGGGTCCCCCGCGCGGCGCACCCGCGCCGGGTTCCGCGGCTCCGGCGCAGGCGCCTCCGCCGCCCCCGCTCGAAGCCACAGTCTTGGGCGACGCAGCGACGACGCCCGCACCCGCTCGGGTCGACGCGATGCTCTCGGCACAGGGACCGCAGGAGATCGCGGTCGGCGCCGAGGAGCTCGTCGACGTGAGGATCGAGCTCGCGGTGGCAGCGACCCCGCTGGCCCACGCCGTGCCGGCGTCGATCGGTGTGGCCGAGCCGATCACCGTGATTTTCAGTGCCGAGCCGGGCCGGCTCAAGATCGTCGGGCCGCGGAGCGTCAAGCTGGATCCGCCGAGCGAGGACACGCCGTCGATCACGTCGTTTCAGCTCCAGGGCGTCGCACCCGGCCGCTCTCGGATCGCGGTGATGTTCCGTCAAGGCGCCTCCGATCTGGGCACGATCGCGTTCGACACGACGGTGGTGACCGCGGGAGCGCAGCCCGGCAGGACGCATGCCGAAGCGACGGCGCTGCCGAGGGACCAGCGCGACGACGACGTGCTCGTGCTGCTGGTCGACGAGGAGAAGATCGGCGACACGATCCAGTACCGCTATCGCGTTTACTCGAAGGCGCTCGGGCTCAACTTCAACGAGTTCATGTCCGAGCCGGTCAAGCCGGTGGCCGGCGGCGCGGCCGCCGCCACCCTCGACTACGTCGAGTCGATCCATCGGCGCATCGTCGAGCGAGTTCTCGCCCAGCCCGACGACCTGCGTGATTTCGACGTCGAGCTCGAAGGGCTCGGCATCGACCTCTGCCGTCAGCTGTTCTCCGCCGACTTCGTGCGCAAGCTCTGGGAGCGTCGCGGCGACATCGTCACGGTGCAGATCACCTCGTGGGAGCCGTATATCCCGTGGGAAATGCTGCGGCTCAGACACCCGGACACACAGGAGGTGGACGATCGCTTCCTCGGCGAATACGGGCTGGTTCGCGCCCACAGCGGCAATACCCGTCCCAAGGTGCTGCGCGGCGCCACGTGGCGCTATCTGATCGGCGAGTACCCGCAGGGAACGCTGCCGAAAGTCGCCGCGGAGGAGCCCTACCTCACCCGTAAGCTTCCGGCCAGCATCAAGCGCGAGCCGATCGAGCTGACGCCGAGCGGTCTCCTCACCGCGCTCGCGCAGGGCGACTTCGACGTCCTGCACATCTCGTGTCACGGCCACACCGACATGAACGACGGCCAGCGGACGGAGCTCCTCATCAGCGATCGAGACAGCCCCGGCGGCAAGGTGCCGGTGACGGTGAGCGCGACGACCGTGGCGGCCCGCGCGCGTCTCGCGGCCCGCACGCCCCTCGTGTTCCTGAATGCCTGCGAGACCGGCCGGCAGACCGCGTCGCTCACGCGCTGGGGTGGATGGTCGCGGACGTTCTTCGACGCCGGCGCCGGCGCGTTCGTCGGCACCGCGTGGTCGGTGCACGACAAGCCGGCGGCCCGATTCGCCGAGGCATTCTACGAGGCGCTGCGGAGCGGCCAGACCCTGGCCGAAGCGGCCGTGGCCGGCCGCAAGGCTGCCAAGCAGGTCGGCGGGGCGTCCTGGCTGGCGTACGTGGTCTACGGCAATCCGAACGCGCGCGTGCAGACGGATTGACGCGCACGGCGCGGCGCTAGTGCGCGCGGCGCTAGAAGTGCTCGAACGAGACGGGCTCGCGCTCCATCCGCAGTCGTAGGTCCGCCATGAACACCAGATAGGGGTGCGCTCCGCGGGCCAGCAGCGCATCGCGGTCTCGGCGCAGGACCGCGGCCGCGTCGTCCGGCTCGAGCTCGAGCTCTCCCATCGCGCCCTGCGGATCCTTGAGGAATCGTGCGCGGAACGCGTCGTCCGACTTGAGCGCGAAGAGGCAGCGATTGAGCCGGTAGGCCGACGCCGGCGGGAAGCGATAGTGGGGCTGATCGTTCATCACCGCCCCCCGCTGCCGCCGATCATACCGGCCATTCGACGACCGCGTTGCCGTGATGCCACGAGGGTTCGTAGCAGTAGACGTCCGCCTTTGCCTCGCCGACGGCGCCGAGCAAGGTGGCCCACGTCCGGAGCTCGATGTTGCCCATCTTGTCGAGCTCCTCGCCGGTGACGGCGGCCAGCTCTGCGCCGCGACCCGCCTTCAACGTCTCGAGCAGCCGCCGGTCGTACTCGAACTCGGGTGACGCGTAGCGATCCGTGCCCGGAAAGTGCGACATGCCGCCCGAGACCATCAGCGCCACGCGCTCCGGCCGCGCGCGCAAGATCTCGCCGAGCGTCCGTCCCCAGTCGTAGCAGCGGCGCGGCGTCGGTTGGGGCGGGAGATAGACGTTCACGTGCAGCGGCACGATCGGCACCGAGGGCGCTGGCATCGTGAAGTGCAAGGGCACGTAGAACGCATAGTCGAGCGGCGCGTGTTGCGTATAGAAGAGATCGAAGCCGCGCTCCACACCCTGCTCGACGATCGAACGCGCCAGCGGCTCGTGGATCGGGAACCGGTACCGGTAGCGGCCGAACGTCCCGGCGCACTCGGTCCCGACGTAGACGGCGAGCGCGGGCACGGCGTCCAGGAAGAACGCCTCCACGTGATCCCCGGCGACGATCGCGATCGCGTCGGGGCGGAGCGCCTCGAGCCGGCGCTTGACCCGCGCGAACGCCGCGTGCACGCGCAGGACCAGCTCGCGGTCCTCTGTTTCCGGACGCGCCAGGAGCTGAGGGGTGTGGGCGCAAGCGAACGCGCCGACCAGCATCAGCCGCGCGCCTTCATGCGGTGATCCGTCTGACGATCTCGTCGAACGCGCGGTCGGCCAGGATCCTCACCTCTTCGCGCGTGAGCGGCTGGATCGGGTGCGCGACCACGACCGTTCGGTAGTCGACGGCGCCCAGTGCGTCGGCCTGTGCACGCGCCGCACGGACGAACTCGGCCGAGATCACCGTGGCCACCGGGATGCCGTTGTCCTCGAAGAACACGCTGTCGTGCACACTGCACGTTGTGCACGACCCTCAATCGGCGAGGGCCTCAATGAGGACGTCCGTCGCGCCGACGATCTCCTTGCGGAGCGCGTCGGGCGCCGGGCGCGCGAAGGTCGGCTTCTTCTTCCTGACGATGGCCTTGGGCGTCGCGCGCTCGCGCAGGAGCTCCTCGAGGCGGTCGAGGAGGTGGTTGCCCTGCGCCTTCGAGATGTCGAGCAGGGTGACGACCTTGCCGTCGAGGCTCGCGGGCCGCGTCGCCGTCTTGCGCGGCACCGCCACGGAGTCGGTAGGGTCGAGGTACTCGGTCATCGATCGATCCTCCTGAACACGAGATTCGAGCCCTTCGAGAACGTCCAGCCCGGCACGATCGCGGAAAAACGCCCGGCGGTGCCGCCCGCGACCATGACCTTGATGTGCTCGGGCGCGCGAAACTTCGGGATGCGGGTGGTCTCGCGCTCGGGATCCGGATACTTGGCGAGCACGTGCGCGGGAAGGCCCTCGCCGCCGTCGCGCCCGGGGATGAGCTCGCGCACCGGCCACTGCAGCCGCTCGTGGAGCCAGCGCTTCACGTCCGCCTTCTTCCATCCGGCACTGCCGAGGATCTCGGCGTGCTCGGGCGAGAGCACGAGCAGCGTGTCTCCCCAGTGCGTCATCCGGTGGTGCGACACGACCGCCATGCTGGCGGCGATGGTCGGCAGGAGATCGTCGGGCGTTCGGCTACGCTGCGCGTACACGCCGAGCGGGGCGTCGGCGGCGAGCAGGCCCACCGTGCTGTCCTCGGGGCCGAACCCGTGCTCGACGGCCAGCGACTCCCACGGGCTCGCTTCCTCGTGCTCGCCGATGCAGTAGGTGTACCGCCCGGGGTGCGCGAGCGTCGACATGCTGACGTCGCCGGGTCGGGCGCCGCCGAGGTTCAAGCACACGAGCCGCACGGCGCGACCGATCGTCGCGTTGGCGCGCGAGCCCGGTCCGAACACACCGGCGCCGGAGTTGATTCCGATCCCGGCGCGGATCGGGCCGTTCACGATCACGAGCGGCGCGGGCGCGTTGGTCGTGGCGGACACGCCGTGCAGATCGAACGACTCGTCGCACATCGCCTCGACTGCGGCGATCACGACGGGCATGTATTCAGGGCGGCACCCCGCCATGACCGCGTTGATCGCGATCTTCTCGACGGTCGCGCGGCCGTAGTTGGGCGGGACCAGCGCGATCAGCTCGCCGCCGTCGCGTCGCGAGGCGGCGAGCGCGCGCTCGACGCGAGCGCGGGACGGCGGAACGACGGGGAGTCCATCGGTCACGCCACGGGCGAAGAGGCTCTCGATCGCGTCAGAGTCCGCGTCGGGCTCGGCCGGCGACATGCTCCGAGGCTAACACGAGCGCGGTGGGATCGGCCGGCGCTCAGCGCCGGGTCACGGCATCGGCGATGGCGGACGGCGTGGGACCGACGACGAACTCGACGGGTGCCGTAGACCCATATCGCTGCATGACGGCCACGAGCAGAACGAACAGCACCACCAAGGTGAGAGCTCCGGCGAGAACGTGACGATAGCGCCGCCGCGCAAAGAGAACTGTAGGGGTGAGCAGAGCGAGCAGGATCGCGCTGACCAGGGCGGGCGCGATCGTCGCGAATTGGTCGAGCTGCCAGGCGGTCACGGCCACGAACACGAGGGACAGTGCCGCGATCGCGGCCGCCCCCTCCCAGACGTGGTGGTACACGGTCTCCGGGGGGAGCCCCAGCTGGTAGCGGCAGAACCGTCTCTGCCGGGCCTCTTCGGGCGACTCGCGCCATCTCATAGTGAACCGCACGTATATCACAAACAGCAAACCCCGCACCACCGGTCTCCGCTTCGCAAATATCCGTAAACTAAGCCGACTGGTGCGAGCAGCCGACCCGAAATGGCGGCGCGAATCTGATCTTGTCGCTCAGAAACTGAACAGAATCGGCGTTTAAAACCGACTATTTCCGGAAATCAGCTGGGCGGGTGGGGCCGTCTACAACCACACGTAGATGTTGAGACGCGCGAGACGGATGAAAGGATTCTCCGCGGGGCGTCGCAGGCGAATCCCCGACTACCCCATCGACGTCACAATCAATGTGGCGATGACGATTGATGGGAGGATGACGACGATGGCAAAGAGGATCTTGACACCTATCGATGGCTGTGAGGAGAGCACGGCGATCGTCCCGGTGGTCGCGGCGCTCGCGCGCGGCGCGGGTTCGACGGTCCGTCTGCTCAAGGTATTTCCGGTCCCGGAGCGCGTGATGGGACAGTACGGTCGCACGATCGCGTACGTCGATCAGGAGATGGCGCGTCTGACCGCGCAGGGGCTCGACGAGCTCGCACACGTCGAGGCCGAGCTCGAGGGCATTCCGGTCGAGCGGGTCGTGCGCTTCGGAGAGCCGGCGCAAGAGATCGCGCTCGAGGCTCAGGCGTTCCACGCCGACCTGGTCGCGCTCGCGACCAACCGGCGCAACCGCTTCGCCAGCGCGCTGCGCCCCGGCACGGTCGAGCGCGTCGTGCAGGAGTCCGACGTTCCGACCCTGGTGCTGCGCGACTGAGCAGCCGCGACCGCGACTGAGGACGCGATCGAGGCTCGCGTGGCGCCAGGCGCGCTACGCGAGCATGTGGCGAACCATCTTGCTCTCGACCATGTAGACCACCATCTCGGCGATGTTGGTCGCGTGGTCGGCCACGCGCTCGAGGAAGCGCGAGACCAGGATGAGCCGGATGGCGCGGGGGATGGTCTTGGGATCCTCCATCATGTAGGTCAGAAGCTCGCGGAAGATCTGCTCCTTCAGCGCGTCGACGTCGGCGTCCTCACCGCACACCCGGCGCGCCAACTCGGTGTCGCGGCTCACGAACGCGTCGAGGCTCTCCTTCACCATCCGCTGGGCCTTCTCCGCCATCCTCGGGAGGTCCACGTACGGCTTGAGCTGAGGCTCGGGATTGAGCTCGATCGTGCGCTGGGCGATGTTGACGGCCTGATCGCCGATGCGCTCGAGGTCGGTGACGATCTTCATCGCGGTCGTGATAAACCTCAGATCGCCCGCGGTCGGCTGGTGGAGCGCCAGGAGCTCCACGCACTTCTCGTCGATCTCCACGTCGTAGGCGTTCACCTGCTTGTCGCGATCGATGACCTCCTGGGCCAGATCGCTGTCGCGCTCGAGGAGCGCGCGCATGACCCGGCGGATCTGGTCCTCGACCAGGCCGCCCATGGCCAGCAGGGTTTGCTTGAGCGCGTCCAGCTCTTCGTGGAAATGGCGCTGCATAGTCGTGCTCTCCGCTCTCAGCCGAAACGGCCGGTGATGTAGTCCTCGGTCTGCTTGTCGTGCGGATTCGTGAACAGCCCGCGGGTCACCCCGAATTCGACGAGCTCGCCCATCAGAAAGAATCCGGTCGACTCGGAGACTCGGGCCGCCTGCTGCATATTGTGGGTCACGATGACGATCGTGAGCGTGCTGCGAAGCTCGAGGATCAGCTCCTCGATCTTGGCGGTGGCGATCGGATCGAGCGCCGAGCACGGCTCGTCCATCAGCAAGACCTCGGGCTCGACCGCCAGCGCCCGCGCGATGCAGACGCGCTGCTGCTGACCGCCGGACAGGCTGACGCCGGACTTCCCGAGCTGATCCTTCACCTCGTCCCAGAGCGCGGCCTGGCGGAGCGCCTGCTCAGCGGCCTCGTCCAGGACCGAGCGTTCCCGCACCCCGCCGAGCCGGAGGCCCGCCACGACGTTGTCGAAGACGGACATCGTGGGAAACGGGTTGGGCTTCTGGAAGACCATGCCGATCTTGCGCCGGACCTGAACGGGATCGACGCCCGGGGCGTAGACGTCGGTACCCTCGACGCGCACGCTGCCCGCCACCCGCGCACCGGGAACGACCTCGTGCATCCGGTTGAGGCACCGGATGAACGTCGATTTACCACAGCCCGAGGGGCCGATGACCGCGGTCACCGCCTTGGGCGCGATGGTGACGCTGATCCCGTGCAGGACGTGCGCGTTACCGAACCACGCGTTGAGGTCGCGGACGACGATACCCCCGGCCATCCCCTATCTTACCCCCGTGAAGCGGCCGCTCGTGACGACGCGCGCCGCGAGACTCACTGCGAAGACCAGTCCGATGAGCACGAGCGCCCCCGCCCAGGCCTGGCGGTGCCAGTCGTCGTACGGCGCGATCGCGTAGGCGAAGATCTGGAGCGGGAGCGCCGCGATGGGCTGATCGAGTGTCTGGTGCCAGAAGCGGTTGCCGAACGCGGTGAACAGAAGCGGCGCGGTCTCGCCGGCGACGCGCGCGATGGCCACCATGACCCCCGTGATGATCCCGGCTCGCGCCGTCGGCAATACGACACGCAGCAGGACCTTCCACTGCGGGATACCCAGGGCGAGCGCCGCCTCGCGCAGCGAAGCCGGAACCAGTCGCACGAGCTCCTCGCTCGTCCGGACGACGATCGGGAGCATGATGACCGCCAGGGCGAACGCGCCAGCGATCGCCGAGAACCGCCGCATCGGCAGCACAACCACCGTGTACGCGAAGATCCCGACGACGATCGACGGCACGCCGTTGAGCACGTCGGCCAGGAAACGCGCCAGCCACGGCAGCCGCGCGTCGCGCGACTCGGCGAGGTAGAGCCCGCCGAGAATACCGATCGGCAGACCGAGGGCGGCGGCGAGCGCGAGCAGGATCAGCGTCCCGACGATGGCGTTCGCCATTCCGCCGCCGACCTCGCCGACCGGCTTGGGCAAGTGCGTGAAGAAATCGACGTTCACCGCGGACGCGCCTTGCCAGAGCAGGAAGCCGAAGATCAGGAGCAGCGGCAGCACGACGAGCGCGGCGGCGAGGGCCGAGAGCCAGGACATGACGACGTTCACGACGCGACGCGCGCACGGCTTCACTCGCGCACCGCCTTCACCGGCCCGCCGACGGACCAGACCAAGAGCCGCGCCAGCGCATTGACGACGACGGTCACGACGAAGAGCAAGAGCCCGATCTCGATCAGCGCCGCGAGGTAGACGTCGGCCGTCGCCTCGGCGAACTCGTTCGCGATCACGCTGGCCATGGTGTAGCCGGGCGCGAACAGCGAGACGGCCACCTCGGGACGGTTGCCGATGACCATCGTCACCGCCATGGTCTCGCCGAGCGCCCGCCCCAGACCGAGCAGGATCGCACCGACCAGTCCGGAGCGGCCGTAGCGCAGGACGGCGATGCGGGTCGTCTCCCAGCGCGTCGCCCCGAGGGCGAGCGCGGCCTCGCGCTGGCTCTCGGGCACCGCCAGGAGCACCTCACGGCTCACTGCCGTGATGTACGGCACGACCATGATCGCCAGGATGATCCCTGCGGCCAGCATGCCGACGCCGTACGGGGGCCCCTGGAAGAGCGGCAGGAAGCCCAGGGTGGCGCCGAGAGCCGGCTGCACCCATGTCCGCAGGAGCGGGGCGAGCACGAAGATGCCCCAGAGCCCGTAGATCACGCTCGGCACCGCGGCCACCAGCTCCACCAGAAACGCGATCGGAGGCCGAATCCACGCGGGCGCGAGCTCGGCGAGATAAATCGCCGCGCCTATGCCCAGCGGCACCGCGATGAGCAGCGCGAGCAGCGAGGAGACGAGGGTCCCGTACACGAACGGGATCGCGCCGAATTGCTCGGCGACGGGATCCCAGGTCGCGGTCGCGAGGAATCGCCAGCCGAACGTCCGCATCGCCGGCCACGCGGCGTACACCATCGAGACGACCATCGCGACGACGAGCAGAACGAGCGTCAGCGCGGCGGCCCGCATGACGACGCGCAGCACCTGGTCGCCGAGATTTCTCGGCGCCGTCTGCGTCTCGGCTCGCGGAACCGCCGCGACGACGGCCATCGGACCTCAGCGGGCCGCGAGCAGAGGCTTGCCCTGGTAGGTGATCTGCTTGATCTTGGCCTCGATCTGCTTCACCACCGGGAACGGCAGCGGCGCGTAGAGCAGGTCATCGGCGTACTTCTGTCCCTCGTGGCTCATCCACCACAGGAACTTGGCGATGGCCCGGCCCTTCAGCTCGTTGGGCTGATCCTTGTAGACGAGGAGCCACGTGAAGCTCGCGACCGGGTACGCCTCGTCACCCGGCGGATTCGTGAGCGAGACGCGGAAATCGTCGGGCATGTTCGTCGCGGCGCCGGCGGCCGCGGCCGTCGTCGATGCGATCGAGGGCTCGACGAACTTGCCCGCGGCGTTCTTCACCGACGCCACGGGAAGCTTGTTCTTCACCGCGTAGGCCAGCTCGACATAGCCGAGCGCGCCCGGCTGATTCTTCACCTGTCCGGAGACCCCCTCGTTGCCCTTCCCGCCGAGGCCGACCGGCCAGTTCACGGATGTGCCGCGGCCCACCTTCTTCTCCCACTGCGAGCTGATCTTGGAGAGATAGTCCACCCAGATGTACGTCGTGCCGCTGCCGTCGGACCGGTGGATGACCACGATCGGCTGATCCGGCAGCGAGACGCCGGGGTTGAGCGCCGTGATCTTCGCGTCGTTCCACTTCGTGACCTTGCCGAGGAAGACATCGGCCAGGACGTCGCCGGTGAACTTGAGCTTCGGGGCATTGGGCAGGTTGTAGGTCGCGACCACCGCGCCCAGCACGGTCGGGATGTGCAGGAGCTCAGAGGCCGCCCCCTTGAGCTGCTCGTCGGACATCGGACCGTCGGTCGCGCCGAAATCGACCGTGCGCGCCGTGACCTGCTTGATCCCGCCGCCGCTGCCGATCGACTGATAGTTGAAGCGGACCTCGGGGTCCACCTTGGTGTACTCGTCGAACCACTTCGAGTAGATCGGGTACGGGAACGTCGCCCCGGCGCCGTTGATCAGCGTCTGGGCGGCCGCCGGCTGCGAGAACGCGCTGGCGACGAACAGCGCCAGCGCCGCAATCCACGCAGTCTTCATCAGTCTCCTCCTCATCGGTTGTATGGTCACAGCCCGGTGTTGCACGAAGGTTGCGGTGGTGTTACGAAATGGCTACAGACTTCGACTGCTGGTCTTTGAAGCGATAGCCGACACCCCGTACGGTCTCGATGCCCGGTTCCTCGAGCTTCGCGGCCGAGAACTTCCCTCGCAGCCGCGCCACGTGGACGTCCACCGTCCGCGGCTCGACGAAGCCGTCGCGACCCCACACCATATCGAGCAGCTCTTCGCGGCCAAAGACCCGGCCCGGCGCCCCGACCAAGGTGGCGAGGAGCTCGAACTCCTTGGGCGTCAGCTCGACCTGACGTCCTTTCATCCGGACCTCGAAGCGATAGCGGTCGATCTCGAGATCGCCGACCTTGAGGCTTGCCTTCTTTTCCTTCGCGTCGACCGGCCGGCCGCGACGGAGTACCGCGCGGATCCGAGCGATCAGCTCCCGTGGTGAGAACGGCTTGGTGACGTAGTCATCGGCGCCGACCTCGAAGCCGAGGACCTTGTCGCCCTCCTCGACGCGCCCGCTGACCATGATCACCGGGATCGGCGCCAGATCGGGATCCTTCTTCAGACGCCGGCACACCTCCCAGCCGTTGAGCTGGGGGACCATGATGTCGAGCAACAGCACGTCCGGGCGATGCTCGCGGGTGAGCCGCAGGGCGTCATTGCCGTTCGCGCTCAGCACGACGTCGTAGCCTTCTTTGGTCAGGTTGTAGCGAATCAGCTCGGCGACATCCTGCTCGTCCTCGACGAGGAGCACCCGCCCCAAACCTTGGCGACCCGGCTGTCCGTTACCCGGCAGGACTCGGCGCAGATCCGCTGTCATCATGTCGACCTCCCGTGAGGTGCTCATCCACGCGGGAGTGTCGGCTCAGAGCGTTACGGGACGATGACGGACGAGTAAATCTTAGATGACGAGGCCGGAGCCGACGCGAACCTACCGGGACGGCAGCTCGTCGACGATCGGGACCAGCTCCGTGAAATCGACGCGGCCCGTGACCTCGACCACCCCACGAGCCAGGCCAGCACTTCGAATCCGACGATCACGATCTCGACGAAGAGAGCCGTCGTCGACAACATGGGGTGGTCGATTCGAACCCCTCCTCAGCCGCGCAGCTTGTTCGAGGCGTCCAGCGCGGCCACCTTGTAACACTCGGCCAGCGTCGGATAGTTGAAAATGGTCTCGAGAAAGTAATCGAGCCCGCCGCCCAGACCGAGCACAGCCTGACCGACGTGGACGAGCTCGGTCGCGCCCGTGCCCAGACAATGCACCGCGAGGAGGCGACGGTCCTTCCGATGGAACAGCATCTTGAAGAATCCGCTGCCGTCGCCGAGGATCTGGCCTCGCGCGATCTCGCGATAGCGCGCGACGCCAGTTTCGTATGGGACACGGGCGGCGGTCAGCTCGTGCTCCGGCGGTCCGACCATCGAGATCTCCGGGATCGCATAGATGCCGATGGGGAAGTGACGCGTCATCGGCCGTGCCTCGATCCCAAACGCCTGGCAGGCGGCCAGACGACCTTGTTCCGAGGACGTCGCCGCGAGACTCGGATACCCGATGACGTCGCCCGCCGCGAAGATGTGCGGCACGGTCGTACGAAAAGTGTCGTCGACCGTGAGCCGGCCTCGGTCGCCCGCTGTCAGACCCGCCGCCTCGAGGTTCAGGCTGTCCGTCGCCGCCAACCGCCCGGCTGAGAACAGCACGGCGTCCGCGACGAGCTGCTTGCCGGATTCGAGGTTGAGCACCGCACGCAGCGGCGCGCGGTCGGTAACGGCGAGCGACTCGACACTCTCGCCCAGTCGGAAGGTGACGTTGCGCTGGCGGAGCTGGTGCATGAGCTCGTCGACGATCTCGCGGTCGAGGAACTCCAGGGGCCGGTCGCGGCGCTCGACCAAAGTCACCTGCACCCCGACGGCCGCGAACATCGAGGCGTACTCGATGCCGATGACGCCGGCGCCGACCACCGCGAGCGCCCGCGGCAGCTTCTTGAGATTGATGATCTGGTCCGAGTTCAGGACGACCTGGCCGTCCGGCTCGACGCCGGGTGTCGGCGCCGGGCGCGTCCCAACCGCGATGACCACGTGCCGCGCGGTGATCCGGCTGACACCGGCGTCGGTACGAATCGCGAGCGTGTGCGAATCGACGAACGAGGCTTCGCCCTGGATCAACGCGATGTCGTTGCGGCTGAGCTGCTGCTCGATCACCTCGATCTCGCGGCCGATGATGGCGTCGACGCCCGCGAGGAGCTGATCAGCGGTGGGACGACTGGCTGGTCGGGCCCACGGCAGCCGCTCGCCGCGCGCGCCCACGCCGGCATACGCGAGCACCGCCTCACGGATGGTCTTGCTCGGGATGGTGCCGGTGTCGATGCAAACGCCGCCCACGCACCGCCGCTTCTCGATCACAGCCGCGCGCCGACCGAGCTTGGCCGCCTGGACCGCGGCGCGCTGACCGGCGGGTCCGCTGCCGATCGAGACCAGATCGTAGTCGTAGTCAGGCGCCAAGGCGAGCACCTCCCGTAGCCGGTGATTCTCACACAAGAGGTGCGGCGAGTAACGGAGAGCTCGTGCGACGCGCTAGCCGCGCGCGGCGCGAAGGTGGCCGAGCTCGTCCTCGAGCGCCTCGACTCTTCGTCTCAGATCCTCTACCACCAGGTGAAGCGGGTCGAGTCCCAGATGCCCGTTATTGACGAGGGCGCGCAGCCGCCGAAGCACCACGCGGGAGTCGTCGATCCACTGGCGCAGGCGCGCCTCGTCGGGCGAGCGCAGCGCGATCTCGAGGTCGCCGTCGATGACGCGCCGGTTCTGGAACTTCGCTCGGCCTCGCAGCACGTGGTGGTCTGCGGCCTCTACGTCGGCTTCACGTCGACGCTGTAGAGCGTCTTGCCAGTCAGATCGTTTAGCGACATGGTCAAGACCTGTGTCGCGCCGTCGATCTTTGCGAGCCCGAAATACTGCAGCCCATCGCTCGGCGGACGGTTCTGCTTCATTCCGGCCGGGACCGATGAGTACCTCACGTCGGGCCCGAACGTGCGGTCGATTTCGCCCGGGCCGAATGTGCCCGCGTTGATCGGCCCGGCCACGAACTCCCAGAACGGCGTGAACTCGGTGAACTTTGCGTGCGCCGGATCGTAGAAGCTCGCCGACGCGTAGTGGACGTCGGCGGTGACCCACACCACGTTCTTGATCCGGTTCTGCTTGATGAAGCCGAGCAAGCTGGCGATCTCGAGCTCGCGCCCGAGCGGCACGCCGTGGTCGCCGTTCGCCCAGGCCTCATAGGTGCCCTTGGGCACGTCGGTGTTGAGGTCGGGGACGACGATGCTGATTGGCATGTCGCTGGCGATCACCTTCCAGGTCGCCCGCGAGGCCAGGAGCGCGGCCTTGAGCCAGCGCACCTGCGCCGGGCCGAGGAACGCCGATTCCTCGTCGAGGACCGACTGCCGGTTGGGCGTGTTCGGCCCGCGATAGCTCCGCTCGTCGAGCATGAAGACCTCGAGCGAGGGTCCGTACGCGAACGACCGGTAGATGCGCTCGGGATCGACCGGGTCGAACCGAAACGGGTTGTACTCGAGCATCGCGCGCTTGGCGAACGCCGCCAGCAGCGACGCGCTGCGTACGCGGTAGCGCTCATCCCCGAGGATCTGTCCGGGATACCAGTTGTTGCGCACTTCGTGGTCGTCCCACTGCACGAGCATCGGGACCTCGGCGCAGAAGCGGCGCTTGTTGTCGTCGAGCAGGTTGTACGCGAAATTGCCGCGCAATTCCTCGAGCGATTCGGCGACCTTCGACTTTTGCGGGGTCGTCACGTTGCGCCAGATCGTGCCGTCCTCGAGCGTCACCTCGGCCTTGAGCGGCCCGTCGGCGTAGATCTGGTCCCCCGAGTGGATGAAGAAGTCCGGATTCGTGCGCCGCATGGTCTCGTACATCTTCATGCCGCCCCAGGCGGTGTTGATCCCCCACCCCTGGCCCGCTTCGTCGCCCGAGAAGGCGAACCTGACGGTGCGACGCCCCTGCGCGGACGTCCGGAAGCGGCCCGTCGTAGGCTCGCTCGAGACTTTCGGGCTCGCGAGATCCTCGAAGCGGACGCGATAGAAGATCTGCTGGCCCGCCGGCAGCGCCGTCAGGTCGACGCGCGCCGTGAAGTCGCTCTCGGCCAGGGCCGCGGGGCCGACCACGCGCGTGGCGCCACGGAACGAGTCGTTGGTCGCCCACTCGACGAACAGTCGAGCCGGCCGGTCGGTGCGGCTCCAGATGATCGCCCGGTCGCCGCTGATGTCGCCGCTCTGGACGCCGCACGGAATGGCCGGTCGCGCCGCGTCGGAGGTGATCACCGCCGGCGCCGTTGTCTGCGCCCACACCGGGCGCCGCACGAGCGAGGTGGACGCGAGACCTCCGAGCGTGAGCGCGGACCTGCCGAGGAATCGGCGGCGATTCATGGTGATCTCCTCGTCACCGAAAGACCTCGATGACGCTAGTGGAGCATCGTTGCCGATTGATTACGCCACTGTGACGATTTCGTCCCGCCGCGTCAACGAGGATCGGGGGGTCGAGAGCGGTCCGGAGGACGCGTCGGGAGTCCACGTCCCCCGGAACCGTCTGCTAGGAGCCCAAAGGCACCAGGGGCTCGCCGTCGCGGGCGGTCCGGACCTCGGCGAGCAGTGCCGCGGCAAGCGCGCGATCATTCATGACGCGAGGGACCTTGTGCTGGTCGCCGAGCTTGCCGTTGTCGCGCATCCACTTGTGGAAGGCCCCGAGCTGGAGCTCGAGCAGCCGGGGCGCCACCATGCCGACGTCGAGCGTGCGCTTCGTGCGGTAGTCGGTGTTGAGCGCCGTGAGCGCGCCGTCGAGCTCGCGCACGAAGGCGTCGCGGTCGCGCGGCGGGACCCGGAATTCGACCAGCCAGTCGTGACCGCCCCGCGCATCACCGGCGGACGGATACCGCGGCGCCACGGTGAATTCGCCGGGCTCGGCGCCGGTGCGGCGGCACGCGACCACCAGCGCCTGCTCGATCTCCTCCACGATCACGCTCTCGCCGAACGCGTTGACGAAGTGGCGCGTGCGCCCGGAGATCACGAGACGGAGCGGGTCGCGCGCCGTGAAGCGGACGGTATCGCCGAGCAGGTACGACCAGAGGCCGCCGGGCGTCGTGAGCGCCACCGCGTAGGCTCGGTCGAGCTCGACGTCGGCGACGGTGTGTCGACGCGGCCGCGCGCGGCCGAGGTCCTCGACCGGAACGAACTCATAGAAGATCCCGTAGTCGAGCATCAAGGTGAGCCCGCCGGTGCGCTCGGTCTGCACGCCGACGAATCCCTCCGAGGCGGGATAGACCTCGACGTACTCGATCGGTTTCCCCATCCATTCCTCGAAGGTGGCGCGATACGGCGCGAAGGAGACGCCGCCGTGGATGAGCGCGCCGAGATTCTCCCAGCACGCGCCGAGGTTCGCGACGGGCCGGCCCGCGGCCCGCCGGGCGCGCGCCACGCGCTCGAAGAGGATCAGCATCCACGACGGCATGCCCGAGATCAGCCGGAGATCCTGATGCTCGATCAGCTCGGCGACCGCGTCGATCCGCTGGTCCCAGTCCGGGGATCGAAGCGATCGCGCGGCCCGGCGAATAGCGCGAGCGAAAGCCGGGCGGCAGATCCTGGACCATGAGGCCCGACAGGTCGCCCACCCAGCAGCCTTGCCCGATGGGCTTCAGATTGGTGCAGCCGCCGAGGAACAGCAGCGGACCGCCGGCAATGTTCTCGAAGCCCGAGCGCTCGGCGGCCATCAACAGCGCGTCCCAGCCACCCTTGCGATGCGCGCGGAATGCCTCGGGCGTCACCGGGATCATCTTGTCGCCGGCCGTGGTTCCCGACGTCGTCACCCAGTACCGTGGACGCCCCCGCCACGTGAGATCTCGCTCGCCGTTGATCGCGCGGCTCCAGATCGGCTGGAATCTCAGATAGTCGCCGAGCGGCGTGCGCGCCTGATAGTCGGCGATGGTCCGGATCTGCTCGAACCGATGCGAGCGTCCGAACGCGGTGGAGCGCGCCGCGTTCACGAGGTCGATCAGCGCGGCCTCTTGAACGCGCGCGGCGTCGCGCGCGACGCCCTCCAGGGTCCGCCGCCGGTGCGCCGCGTAGACGCGGAGCGCCGCGCCGCCGACGCGCTCGATCATGAGCGGCTCCCCGAGGCGCGCCGGGCACGTATGTCGACGAGCCATTCGGCGACGGCGGCGTTGAACGCCTCGGGGCGCTCGAGCATCGGCGCGTGCCCGCAGTTCGGCAGATACACGAGCTGCGAGCCGCGGATGCGCGCGTGGAATCGCTCGGCGACGTCGGTCGGCGTGATGCGGTCGTCCTTGCCCCACACGAGCAAGGTGGGCACGTTATCTGGCTCAAGCGATCCTCGAGGTTGTGACGCTTGGCGGCGCGCGCCACCTGCAGCACGCGAAGCGCGGTGCGGCGGGTCGTCACGACGCGACGGATCGCCTCAACCCACTCGGGCGTGACCAGGGCGGGGTCGTAGAAAATCTCTTCCATGCGCTCGCGCACGTAGGCACGAGTCGGCGCGTGCGGCACGTGGTGGGGGCTGAAGCTCCGCTCGAAGAGCCCCGAGGAGCCGGTGAGGATCAAGCCCTCGACCCATCCGGGGTGCGTCAGCGCCAGTTCGAGCGCGACGTGGCCGCCGAGCGAGTTACCGCCGACGACCGCCGGCGGCAGCTCGAGCGCCTCCATGAAGCGCCGCACATCGTCGGCCAGCGCGGGGACTGACACCTCGATCAAATCGGGATCGAAGATCGGGAGCTCGAGGGCGATCGGCCGGCGGTACGGGCCGAGCGCGTCGAGCGTGGATCCCCAGTGGTCCATCTCGCCCATGAGCCCGTGCCGGAGCAGGACCGGCTGCCCGTCACCATGCTCCAGCCAGCGAAACCGCGGATGGCTTGGCGCAATCACATTGGCCTCCCGGATGAGAATTTGGTCACGGCAAAGTTCCCACGGTGACGTGTTGCCGCTCGCGTCGGAGGAATTTGTAGGCGGCGCGAAGCTGGAACGCGAGATGGTACGGCAGCTTGCCGACCGTCCAGGTCCATTCGCCGTGCGCGCGCGTGCGTCCTGCCAGAAGAGCGCGGCGGAGCGACTCGGCGTCGCGGCCCTCGAACCGGGTGACGCCGCTGCCGACGTACCAGACATCGTGCGCGTCATTGCCGCCGGTGACCGGCAGCATCAGCTCCAGGTTGCGCAGGGCTGCCCACGCGTTGTACGGAGCCGAGAAGACGCCGGCGTTGTTAACGGCCTCGATCGCGTCCAGCGGCAGATCGCGGATCATCCGTCCGATCGAGACGTGGCCGCGGCTGACGCCGCGGATCGGATGAAACGGATGTGCCGCGACCGCGAGGCCGCCCTGGGCGTGGATCTCGCCGATCGTGTCGAGCGCGCTCAGTCCCGGCGGTATGCACTCCTCGAGGAACAGGCCGAGCAAATGGCCGTTCAGGGTGCTGATCTTTTCGCCGACCACCACGTCCACGCCGAGCTCGGGGTGCTCGCGCGCCCAGTCACGCGCCCGAAGGGCGCCCCGGATCTCGTCGTGATCGGTGATGGCGACGACGTCGACGCGCTCCGAGGCCACGGCGACGACTTCCTCCGGGCGCTGGGCGCCGTCGCTCCAGAGCGTATGCACGTGCAGGTCGGCGCGGCCGTACGTACCCGTCCTCATCACGCACGAGTTTGTCGGCAGACTGTGAACGGGCTACCACTCTCCGCGTGAAGTTTCGGTAACGGGCGAGGTGCGTGCCACGGCGTCGGGCGCGGCCGCCGCTGAGTGCCAGGACGACGTGAGGCTAGGCTCGAATTGTGTCGAGATCATGAAGGCTGCGCGTAGCTCTGGCGACGAGCGCGGCCGTGCTACGGTCGCGCGATGCCTGCCTGATGCGCGCATTGTTCCTGGACTGGGGCGGCACGCTCGCGCTCACGAAGGACAATCGGACCGTCGTCGACGCCGAGGGCCGGCCGGTGCTGATGCCCAACGTCGCCGCTACGCTCGCCCGCGAGCGTAGCCACTTCGGCGCGTGCTTCATCGTCTCGAATCAGGCGCGCGTGTCGAGGGGCGAGATCTCCGAGGCCGAGGTGCTACGCCGCTTCGCCTGGGCCAACGAGCAGCTGGGACGGCCGTTCACGGACTGCCGGCTCTGCCCGCACGCCGACGGCGACGGCCGCGAATGCCGCAAGCCTCGTCCTGGGATGTTCCTCGAGCTGGCTCGCCGCTACGACGTGAACCTGCGCGAGTCCACGCACGTCGGCGACTCGGAGAAGGATCGCGACGCGGCGGCCGCCGCCGGGATCGGGACGTTCGTCTGGGCGCCTGAATTCTTCGGCTGGGCCCCGCCTCGCGGCCGCTGATCTAGTTGTGAACGAGCATGAGGTTGTTCCCCCGCGGGAACCGACTCATGGGCGGCTGCCGGTTGAGACTCGTATGTGGGCGCGCGCAATTATAGTGCTCCAGCCAGCCCGGGAGGACCCGGCCGCGATCCGC